>WNGJ01046098.1_pt1 | contig 12264 bp, 10 predicted proteins | sample 5400611 | NCBI WGS metagenome assembly WNGJ01 (sample SAMN13153375, study PRJNA577476) | soil metagenome | isolation source: 40 cm soil or saprolite under Garry oak tree replicate 1 | place: USA:California | collected 2016-06-15 | reverse complement strand
TTTTGCATAAATGTATCCCCAATCCACCAGAGAAGGTTGCGGAAGCAAACATGAGTCAGCCAAATATGCTTTCCACTTTGAGCTGTTACCCCTTTGTGCTATCAAGTCTTACAGAAGACAACTTTATTATAACCTATAATGACAGAGGTTAACAATTCTCACACCTTTTTTTCTCAAAGTCTGTGAAGCATTACCACTCTGAACCCTGCTTGACATGTACTTACCGGTAAGAGAGAATCAATTTCAACCAATAACAATTGCTATTGATGGATTATTCAGGAGCCATGCCGTGCCTAAGTGGAGAATGCAGTCAACCATAGCCTGTGGACTGCTTATGTTCTATCTGATGATGACGCTGACCGCCGGAGGTGCATCACCACTTGCGACGCAGCGCGCGAAGATCGGTCCCTATCAGCTGCTTCTCAGCTATTATAGCCTGCCCCGTGCCGGGCAAGCCCTCAGCATGACCATCGAATCCAGCACTCCCGGTGTGACTGTTCAATTCTCACAGGCCGCGCTGAATCCTGCGCCGGGAACGGATGCCAAAACGGTCAGTGTGACGCTTACACCGAACAGCGATTCTGAGGGCGTATACGATGTCAATGTCACTCCATCGCTTCGTGGCAAATGGCTACTTCATCTACAAGTTACCGGGGTGTCCGGCTCGGTCGTTGGTGTTATTCCCATCAATGTTGATGGCCCGCCGGAGATACCAACCTGGTTGGGCTGGTTGATCGGCCTCACTCCATTGCCTCTCCTGCTTGGCTTTATCTGGTTGCAAGTGAAATGGCGCAAAACCCAACGAAAGCATCTCTCCCCCAACGCCTCAACCGAAGAAAAGGCTCCCCAGCATCCGTAGGGGCGAGGGTGGACGAGGATGTGGGGTTGGGACGCTTGCGTCGCCCGCGTCTCTGTTCCTCATGCTCACATCTTGCGGCAACACGACCCACCCCACCCCAAGCGATCCTAAAGGTGCACATTTTCTGCAGCGCGGCAAGCGCTCGCGCGCACAACCGGGTCGGCATCTGCCTGCAAACGTGAGAGCGCGTTCTGCGCATCGTGGTGGCTCATACGCGAAAGCACGACCGTGATGCGTTGTCGCCGTTCGCTGTCAACAGAATTTGCCCATTGCAGCGCAATGGGTAACAGGGGTGTTGCAATATCGGCATCGTCCAGTGTGGGTAGTTCGGCGAAAATGTTCACTAACGTATCCTGCAAGTAGTCATCGTGCTGGGAGAGCAGCGAGGCTAAGGGATAGAAGACTGTATTGGCCGGGAACACTTCCCAGGTATAGGCAGGATAGGGATAGCGGAACGGCCAGAAGCAGTCAACGATCATGCTGAGATAGGCCGCGCGTTCACTTGTATCGATCGGGCGATCAGAGGTTGCATTTTGTGTTGCCGCTGTAACCAACGTCACAAATACCTGTTCTGGCTCTGGAAGATAGGCCGCCTGCACAAACAGGCGCAGCCAACCAGCGCCCTCTAAGCGTAGAGGACGAGAGGAGGATTGCAGCACGTGAGTTGCCAGAGCCTCCACCAATTGCTCCCTGAACAGCGTCTGCTCTTCTTTCGGGAGATTCCAGAGTTTGCTCTGTAATTTATTCACCAGTTTATTCAACTGCTGAGGAGACGAGACTCCCTCCACTTGCCGCAATAATTCAGAAATCGACATTGACTTTGCCTGACGAAATGGCCGCGGCGTGTCGCGGAACCGTTTTTGCATAAGTTGATCGAAACGATTGGAATACCCTGACGCTGGAAAAAGTGTTGAACGAGTCGAATTCATGTATGTAATACCTCTCCGTCGAAATATTCTGCTGCAACCCACTTACTCCGTAAAAAATAATTGTAACACGTGTTACCACTATTCTAAACAAAATGCCGTGCTTTGTCAAGGAAATCACAAGATTCCCGCGATTTTGTGATTTCCTAATTTACAGTATAATCAGCATGGCAAAATCAGAGACTCACCTATCAGCTTTTCGGCCTTTGAGCAAGATGAAATCGTTCGTAAAGCTGAGAAGTTGGCCATCTGGAGCACGTTTCACCTCGAAATAACGTTGGATACGCGCATCACTCTCTAATATAAACTGTGCAAGCCGCGCTTTTTCGTCATCCTTCATGCGGGCGCGTTCTGTCCAATCAGTATATTCGTGCGTTTTACGGAAAAATTCACTATATTCAATGGCCAAACCTGCTTGCTGGAAAAAGACTTGCCACTCTTCGCGTATGCAAGAGCGCCCATGTGATGGATCGCGCCACTTTTCTACGCGATTATCAAAAGCATCGAGTTCCGCGTCACTGGGAGCCATACAGTCAATCAGTAAAAATATCCCGCCAGGTTTCAAGGCTCGTGCCACTTCTCGCACGAACTGTGCCACGTTGGGAAAGTGATGCGCCGCTATGCGGCAGGTCACTCGGTCAAATGTGCCGTCCCCGAAAGGGAGTTGTTCGGCGTCTGCCACCTGGAACACTGCATTGGTAACGCCCTGTGCAAGCAGATACTCACGCGCTTTTTCGAGCATCCTCGGCGTCAAGTCTGTCACCGTTACCTGTGCCACATGCTGCGCAACCGCCAACGCGGTATGTCCGCCTCCGGTTGCTATATCAAGCGCGTGCTGCTGGCTATCCCACTCTCCCAGTTCTATCAGCCGTTCCAGGTCGTTACCTGCGCGGTGCGAGAAACTGGCAACATAGCCTTCGGCGTTACGTGCAAAATAATCTTGAACCTGAGCTTTCTCTGCAAGTCTCAAGCATTGACTCGACGCCTCACAGACAAGTATGCTAAGATAACTCAAGATACTTCCTGCTCTAGCATATTCAGATGGAATAAGGTAGCATGCCAAAACTTGATGGCTCGGTTGAGAGCATCGTATTTCGTAACGAAGAGAACCATTATACGGTTGCGCGTTTCCGGCCCAATGATAGTGGCCGCTTATTTCGTGATGACCTGACGACCATTGTTGGCGCGCTCCCAGGTGTGCATGTTGGCGAGTTGTTGACGGTGGAGGGGGAATGGGAAAAAGACCCCAAATATGGTCGTCAATTGCACGTGACCAGTTTTGTGCAGCGTTTGCCCGCCTCGCCGGAAGGCATCATGCGCTATCTCAGTTCTGGTCTGATTAAAGGCATCGGGCCGAAGAAAGCTGAACGCATTGTCGCGCATTTCGGCGAGCAAACCCTGGCCATCATCGAGCAGCAGCCCGAACGGTTGAGCGAAGTCAAAGGCATCAGCACGAAAGACCGTGAGCAGATCATCCAATCCTGGGTTGAGCAAAACGAAGTCAAGGAACTGCACCTCTTTTTGCAATCTCACGACGTGTCGATCAACCTGGCAACGCGCATCTACAAACAGTATGGGCAGGAATCTATCAAGATCATCCGCGAGAACCCATATAAGTTGGCCGACGATGTGAGCGGCATCGGCTTCCGCACGGCTGATGAGATAGCGGTAAAGCTTGGTCTGCCGCGCGATAGCATCCCGCGCCTGGCAACCGGGCTCAAATATGTGCTTGCGCAGGCCGCGAATGAAGATGGACATTGCTTTTTGCCGGAACATGAATTGTTGCGCAGGGCCTCTGAGATACTCCAGGCGCCCTTTGAACTCCTCAGAGAGGCCGTAGAGCAACTGAAGAGTGAACGTGATGTCTTCATCGAGTCGCCTCTGCCACCGGCGCAGCCTCCCGCGTCTTCCCAATCGGCAAATGGGGACACGCCTCCCGTTGATTGGTCTGAAGCGGTAGAAAGCGGTCAGCGTATCTATTTTGGCCCATTCTGGCATGCTGAAAATGGTTCGGCGCGTATTTTACGCACCCTGCTGCGTTCGCAGAGCAAACTGCCGCCTGTAAGCCAGCAGTACTGGGAGGCGGTCTTCGACTACCTGGCGCAGAAGCGCAAGATGGTGTTGACGGAGAAACAGCGCGAAGCGGTGCAGATGGCGTATCAAAAGAAAGTCACTATCCTGACGGGTGGGCCGGGTACGGGCAAATCGACCTCCCTGCGCGCGCTGCTCATGGTTCTGCGCAAACGCAACATCGATGTGGCTCTGGCAGCGCCAACCGGGCGAGCCGCCAAGCGACTGACCGAGGCTACCGGAGCGGTCGGCTTTCAGGCGAAAACGCTGCACCGCTTGCTGGAGTACGCGCCGCACGACAACACCTATCAACGCAATGAGGAGAATCCCTTACCATACCGGTTTGTCATCGTCGATGAAGTATCGATGGTCGATATTCTGCTCTTCTATCACCTGCTCAAAGCCCTCCCGCCTGATGCTCACCTCTTGCTGGTAGGTGATGCCGATCAGCTACCTCCCGTTGGTCCCGGCAACGTCTTACGCGATCTACTGCGTAGCGAGGCCATCCCGACGGTGCGTTTAACGGAACTCTTTCGCCAGGCGCAGCAAAGCCAGATTGTTGTCAATGCGCACCGCATCAATGCCGGGCAAATGCCGTCACTCAAACGTGAACAAAAAACCGATTTCTTCTTCATTTCAGAAGATGACCCCGTTCGTGCCCAGCGCCTCGTTCTCGATCTGGTACAGCGGCGTATCCCCAAGCACTACGCCCTCAATCCAATGACCGATATCCAGGTGCTCGCGCCCATGTATCGCGGCCCGGTGGGCGTGACCAGCCTGAATGAAGAACTGCAGGCGCACCTGAATCCCAGCGCGGTTGCCTCGATAGAATGGGGCGGACGCGACTTGCGGGTAGGCGACAAGGTCATGCAGGTGCGCAACAACTACGATAAAGGCGTCTTCAACGGCGACGTAGGCTGGATTCGCAGCATCAACAGAGAAAATTCCACCCTCAAAGTCGAGTTCCTGGAAGAGGCCGGGCCACTGCTGGTCGCTTATGAATTTCACGAGCTGGATGAACTGACGTTGGCCTACGCGGTGACGGTGCATAAAAGCCAGGGGAGCGAGTATCCCGCTATCGTCTTGCCCCTCGTGCGCGAGCATTATATGCTGCTGCAACGCAACCTGCTGTATACCGCCATCACGCGCGCAAAACGCTTGTGCATCCTCATCGGTCAACAGCGCGCCCTGGAAGTAGCCGTCAGAAATGATCGCGTTGCGCTGCGCAATACGGGGTTGGCTGAGCGGCTTGCCATGGTTGCAAAGGTCGGCATCTGGGATTGAATTTTTGCTTGACTTTTCGCAAACCCATGCGTATACTCTCTTGTAGATAGTTTAACTTGTAACAAGAAAGGTTGGGTATACACATGGTAATGTCCTCGATGAGCGATGCAGCAGGCTGTGATTTTACTGGCTAAGCCACGACCATTAGCAACGATAAATAGACATACCGTTGCCAGCTAATACCGCATAATAGCTACTGCGCATTTGCGCAAGCTATCCTTTCACCTTCCCCAGTAACAACAGCCTTCTGCCTCTTCTCTTCATCTTCTCGAAACTCCCTGCATAAGCTTTGGACTACAACCCTGCTTTGTGTATGCAGAAGTATGTAGTCAGCCCATGTTTTCACTTCTGAGGAAGGACATTCATTTTGAGTTACGACACTGACTTTGACTTTGAAGACGAAGAAATGCGCCCTATCAAGACGAAAAGGAAGCAGTTGGCTGCTGTCGAGCATGAACCACCGCGCAAGACCAGCTATGAAAGTCATGCCGGGGTGCAGCGATGGCTGCAGGAGCAGGCCCTGGAAGACGGAGGCACCAAGCCGGAATTTAATCCCACCTTTCTTGCATCCCGTCGCGATGGTCCCTGGATTCTTTCGTCGCTCGCGCATTTTTATGAAGAAGACCTGATTACCGATGTACTGCACGTCGTTAGTAGCGGCAAGGAGGCATCCGTCTACTGCTGCGCTGCGCATCCCTCGACGGGAGTCGAGTACCTGGCGGCGAAAGTGTACCGCCCGCGTATGTTCCGCAGCCTGAAGAATGATGCCATCTACCGCCAGAGCCGTGTGCAGCACGACCAGGATGGACACCTTGTGCGTAACACTCGCCACTACCATAAGGCTCTCAAGAAGAGTGGCAGCGGGCGAGCCTTGCAGGTCAAGTCCTGGATCGAGTACGAATTTCAGACCCAGCAACTGCTCTATGAAAGCGGGGTCAGGGTTCCGCGTTCGCTCTCACAGATCGGCAATGCCGTGCTGATGGAGTACATCGGTGATCTTGATGACCCGGCCCCTTTATTGAAGGAGGTGAGACTGGCACGAGAGGAAGCCCGGCCACTCTTCGAGTGCATTATGGACGACATCGCCCTGTGCCTTGCCAACGACCGTATCCATGGTGACCTGTCGGAGTACAATATCCTCTACTGGCATGGAAATGTCAGCATCATCGACTTTGCGCAGGCCGTCGATCCACACCAGAACCCGGAGGTCTACCCTCTGCTGCTGCGTGACATTGAACGTGTTTGCACCTACTTTGCCCGCTACGGCATCGATGCCGACGCTGACGCGCTTGCCAGCGAGATGTGGACATCGTATCAGGGGACATTGTTCTAGAGACGTGCGCAAGATTTCTTGTATGCCGGTCCCGTAGGGACAAGGTGTGGAAGGGTGAGGCGTGTGGGCCTTGTGCTTGTCCCCGTCCTGTTGAGGTTCTTGCTCACGCACATCATAGTACCCAACCGAATCACGATGCCACCAGGACAAGCACAAGGCCCCCACATCCGCCCTACACCGCCCCTTGTCCCTACGTGACTGGGTGCAAAAATCCTGCGCGCACCTTTTGAAATTCCCACTTGCTTAATTCCGAGTTGGCTAGTAGAATATAAACCGGATCAACTTTGTTATCAATGACGAGGCAGCGCGAGGCGTGCTACTCGTTACTTTGTTCTCACGAACCAGGCATTAGCCGGTTTGTGAATAAGTTCCACCTGACTGTAGGGAGGTATTTAAGTATGTCTGGAACAGAAACTGCAACCTCGTCTCAAAGCGCGGGGTCGGGTTATGCGCATCCTGAGTTCTTAGTAGAGACTAGTTGGGTTGCCGATCACCTGAACGATCCAAATGTGCGGATCATCGAGGCATCAGAAGACGTGTTGTTGTATGAAGTCGGTCATTTACCCGGAGCCTTAAAGCTCGACTGGCATGTCGATGTACAGGACCCGCTGACGCGCGACTTCATCGACCAGCAGGGCTTTGAAAAACTCATGAGCCGCTGGGGTATCAGCAACGATACGACGATTGTCCTGTATGGCGACAAGAACAACTGGTATGCCAGTTATACGTTCTGGCTGTTCAGTATGTTTGGCCACAACAACATGAAGATCATGAACGGTGGGCGCCAGAAGTGGGAAGCTGAAGGCAGGCAACTGACCAAAGAGATACCGCATTTTCAGGCGACCACCTATCACGCGCAGCCCAGGAATGAGTCGATTCGTGCATACCGTGTTGCACATGGTGAACTACCCGCAGGAGGGTGCATCGCGCGGCGGGCACATCCCAACCGCCAAAAGCATCCCCTGGGCCACTGCCGCCAACCCTGATGGCACCTTCAAGTCGGCGGAAGAGCTGCGCCAGATTTACGGCGGGAAAGACATCACGCCCGACAAGGATGTCATCACCTACTGCCGCATCGGTGAGCGTTCTGCCCATACCTGGTTCGTGTTAACCAACCTGCTCGGTTATCCGCAGGTTCGCAACTATGACGGGTCATGGACAGAGTGGGGCAACCTGGTGCGCGCCCCCATCGAGAAACCCTAAACATAAGCCAGGGCAAGGGCAAGCCCAGCCCGTACCCTGCTACGAAAGGAGCCACCTAAGGCGTATAGGGTAGGGGCTGGGCTTGCCCCCGCCCTGGTGGTGGTTGTGCTTCGTATCGGGTACGGGCCAAGCTCTGCCCCCGCCCTGGCTCGCAAAAGTCGTATAGGGTAGGGGCTGGGCTTGCCCCCGCCCTGGTGGTGGTTGTGCTGCCCCTACCCTGGCTCGCAACTGGAGAAAATCAATCTATGGATCGTCAAGAAGCTATTGAATTTTTAATGGATCATTACGAAAACCCGCGCAACTACGGGCCACTGGAGCACGCGGATGTGAGCCTGACCGGTGGCAATCCTGGATGCGCAGATATTATCACTATGCATGCGCGTTTTAATCAAGACAACAAACTCGAAGCCGTGAACTGGGAGGGCGAGGGCTGCACAATTAGTAGCGCCGCCGCATCCTACGTGACGGAAATCACCCAGGGCATGACGGCTGAAGAAGTCGAAAAACTGAGCTTTGAAGACCTGATCGAGCAACTGGGTCGCGAACTGGTGATGACGCGCCCGACGTGCGCAACATTGGCGCTCGGCACCCTCAAGAAGGGTGTGTACGAATACTATATGCATAAGAAGGCGGCAGAGGCCTGAGCAAGCATTGAGTTACTTGTCTATATCTTCATCTAAATTGTAGACTGTACGCCATTCTGCCAGTATCTCCAGCGCACGCCGGAGTAATGCTTTATGCGCCGGGTCAAGCAGCCACCTGCTTACCCCAGATGGATGTGGCAGTGGCAGAAACAGTATTCCATCCCGCTCTTGATAGGTGCCAATCACATCCTCTAACTTCACCTTGCCGAAGAATGTCTCTATGGCCATTGATCCCACCAGCAAGACGACTTTTGGCTGTAACAACTGTAATTCAGCCTCTAAAAATGGTCTGCACAGGGCGACTTCCTGGGGAGAGGGTCGTCTATCGCCATCGCCTCGCGGATTGCGCCCTGGGTCGCAGTGCGTCAGCGAACTGAGGTAAGTGTGGGAATGGAGATAGCCGGGTGGAAAGCCTGCCTGTTCCAGCCATTTTTGTAGTATGCGGCCGCCAGGTCCACTAAACGATCTCCCGTTGGCGACGGAGCGATGCCCAGGTGCCTGGCCAATTACCATAATACGGTCGCGGGCGCGCCCGCTTGTCAGTGGTTGGGCCTTTGGAATATAGCCATGTTCTTCACAGAGCCGACATGCGCGTATACGCTGCTGTAATTGCGCGATGGCTACCTCTCGATGCTTCTGCTGCATTGCCAGGTCTTCACTCAAAGTCTTCGTCATAGTAGGCTGCCAGGCTTGGTCGTTGATAATCGCGAGCCACGTGTCGATATTGTCCCCGGTAATAGGCAAGCGGCATCTTCGCATCTTTGCTGTGAGCGGTATGCGTGTTGCCTGAATTGTACTCTTCCCATTCTGTTAAGGTGCTGTGTGCCCTTTGTGCGTCTGGCAGAAAGAGTACCTTGCCTTCGGTTCCCATCGCTTCCACCTGGCCCAGGAAAACGGCGTGATCGCCACCGGGGTATTCGGCTACAATGCGCGCATCGATGAATGCCAGCACACCATCCAGGATGGGCGAACCTGTCGCGGCGATATGGTAGGGAGCGTGACAAAAATACTCATAACGTTCGGCTGAGGTGGTCGCGAAACAACGTGAGAGCGCTTCTTGCTCACTGGTCAGGAAGTTTACCGCGAAGAACCCGCTTGCGCGCAGAAAGGGGAGCGTATGGCTTTTCAAATCAACACAGATCAATACTAATGGTGGGTCGAGCGAAACCGAGGTAAAAGAGTTAACGGTCAGGCCGGACAGTCCCTCTGTAGCCGCAGTAGTCACGACCGTCACACCTGTTGGGAACTGACCCATCACCTGCCGGAAGAAATCTTTCTCTATGGTCATTTACCAGAAAATCCTTTAATCCAAGTGTAAGATTGCTTATGTGCTGGCTTCTCTCCATCACCTGTAGTATCATCCTCAGCCCGCTTCTTGTCAACTGTACGGAAGGCCAGTAACAGGGCTTCTCAAAAGTCGAGTTGACGAGCGTGATACTCGACTTTTGAGAAGCCCTGAGGCCAGTAAACCAGGTAAACGCCGAATTTGACACTACTTCTTTCACGTGTATATACTCTCGACAGTAACACGCGATCCCGTGTCATCTCTCCTCGTTTGGTGGCAACGTCAACACACGGGTAGGTTTTGTGGGGGTGGCCACCAAATTTGTAGGGACAAGGGGCTGTGGTGAAGAGGGGAGGGGGCCTTGTGCTTGTCCTCTTGGCCAACCCTACTTGTCCCTCACCCTTGCCTACCCCACAAAACCCACCTGCGGACCCTTGCCGTCGCCCTGAAGCCTTTCAAATATACAAATCAATGAAAATTGCAACACAAAAACCATCAATAAAATCATGGCGCGCAACCATCCAGACCATACCCGCATCTCTCATCTTGATGGCATTAGGATTTACGCTGCTGGCAGCCATTTTCCTGGCCGTCAGTTTTGGCTCGACCTCTATTCCCATCAGCGTGATTGCACAGATATTGCTCAATAGTACGGGCGTGTTCCATTTTACACGGCAGTGGGACCCCACTACGGAACTGATTGTGTTGCAACTGCGGCTGCCTGTGGTGATCGGCGCGGGGCTGGTTGGCGCGGGCCTATCTGTCGCCGGAGTACTCTTCCAGGGCATGCTGCGCAATCCCCTGGCCGATCCCTATCTCATCGGCACTTCGTCCGGCGCGGCGTTGGGGGCCGCCATCGCCTTCATTCTGCCGTATGATACCATCTATGGTACCTACTTTCCGTTAACGCCTGTCCTGGCTTTCGTGGGCGCGATGATCACCGTCCTCTTTGTGTATGCCATAGCGCGCGTCGGTGGACAGACGCCGGTTGTTACTTTATTGCTGGCCGGAGTGGTAATCAACTCTGTCCTGGTGGCCTTTCAAACTCTGCTCCTGACACTGAGTCCGCGCGCGCTAGTTGGATTACAGAGTCTCTTTAGCTGGCTCTCCGGCGGGATTGCCGTAACGACCTGGTCGCCGGTTGTGATCGTCGGGTCTATTATCCTGGTAGGCGTCGCGTTTTCGCTGCTGCTCTCAGGCATACTTGATGCTTTCGGGCTGGGCGAAGAAAGCGCAGCTTACCTGGGATTGCATGTCGAGCGCTATAAGTTGCTCATCATTATGGTAGGGTCGCTGTTAACGGCGGCGGCGGTCTCGATCAGTGGGCTGATAGGCTTTGTCGGGTTGGTGGTGCCGCATGTCATACGCCTGTTATTTGGCCCGCGTCATCGCCTGCTCATCCCGGCCTCGGCGCTCGCCGGTGCGATTTTCCTTATCCTGGCCGACCTGCTTGCGCGCGTCGTGATCGCGCCGGCCGTTTTACCCGTCGGCGTCTTCACCGCCCTCGTCGGCGCACCTTTCTTCCTATTCTTGCTCAGAACCAACAAGCGAGCATATCGATGGTAGACGAACAGCAATCCCCACCTCTTTTGGATGTTCAGGGCATCGCCTTTGGTTATGACCGCCAGCCGCTTTTATATGATGTGCATATGCAGGTGCGCGGGGGTGAAATGGTCGGGTTGTTGGGGCCAAACGGTTCGGGTAAGACCACGTTGCTGCGCCTGATAAGCGGGGTGCTGCACCCACAACAGGGAACGATTCTGTTGGAAGGAAAGGATTTGCAGACCTGGGGAAGGCGCGGTATCGCCCGCCGCGTGGCTGTTGTCCCCCAGGAATTGCATATGCCCTTTGCCTTTACTGTCGAGCAGATGGTGAACCTTGGGCGCACTCCCTACCTCAACCTGCTTGGAACGCGCACGAAAGAGGATCAGCGCATCGTCGAGCATGCGTTGCAGGCCGCCGATATTCAGCCGCTCGCCGGGCGCATCTTCAACGAACTGAGCGGGGGTGAACGGCAGCGGGTGATTGTGGCGCTGGCGCTGGCGCAGCAGCCCGCTTTACTGTTGCTGGACGAGCCAACTTCTCATCTTGATATCAAATATCAAATCGATGTGCTGGAACTGGTGCAGCGGCTGAATCGTGAGACCGGCGTGACGGTGATCGCTGCCATGCACGATCTGAACCTGGCTGCACGCTATTTCCCGCGCCTCTTGCTCTTTCAGCGCGGAGTTGTGGCCGATGCCACCCCCGCAGAGGTGCTGGAGCCGCAACTGCTCCGCCGCGTGTATGGAGTTCATGTGCAGGTAGGCATCTTGCGTGGCGCGGAATATCTGAGTGTCTTGCCGCCTGGCAGCAATATTTCTGCAAACAATCACCAGGAGGAGACGCAGCCGCGCGTGCATGTGATGGCTGGCGGCGGATCTGGCGAACTGCTGATGCGCGCACTGGCCGATGCGCATATCCCCTTTAGCGCGGGCGCGTTAAACATTGGGGATAGCGATCATACGCTGGCACTGCGCCTTGCACACGAGGTCGTTACCGAGCAGCCCTATACGCACCTCTCCCCGGCGACGCTGGAACAGGTGCGTTCTCGACTCAGGCATGTTGCCGTGCTGGTGCTCTGTCCTATGCCGGTCGGTCCCGGCAATCTCCCGTTATTG
>WNGJ01014248.1_pt1 | contig 12267 bp, 4 predicted proteins | sample 5400611 | NCBI WGS metagenome assembly WNGJ01 (sample SAMN13153375, study PRJNA577476) | soil metagenome | isolation source: 40 cm soil or saprolite under Garry oak tree replicate 1 | place: USA:California | collected 2016-06-15 | reverse complement strand
ATACGCCGTTCGGAGGACGTATGGACGGTGACGTTGTTCCTGGTGAATGAACAGCGCGAACCTGAAAAACGCCGTGATGAAGCCTGGGTCTTTCAACCGGAACTCGTCGTTGAAGCTCCCGGTGGAGCCGCCATATTCCAGCAGCGCCCCAGGGTCAGCAGGAACAGGCAATCCACCGAAGAGCAACTGATGGCGATGCTTTACCGCAGACATGTTGGCTTTGCCATTGGTCATGGCGCCAGCACGCATGCCGAGACCGTACCGGGTGATCCTACCCGGGCCACCCGTCTCTCCACCTGTGTCGTACCAAGGTATGATGTGCCACGCACCGAATCGCCAACCGGCGCTGAAATTCCGGAACTGGCTGACCTGGTACTGGACATGAAAGCGCTGGCCGAAAGCCCTATGGCCGACCTGGCGCGCACCTTAACCCCCCTTGTCACAGCGTACGAAGCCTGGATTGCTGCACAGGCATCCCGCATTAATGATCTGGGTACCGGACTCTCTGCGTATCGCCATGTAGCGGTGCAGGCCCTTGAAGAATGCCGCCGCACATCGGGTCGTATTCGCGAGGGGATTACATTGCTGGCACACAATGAACAGGCAGCCAGGGCTTTCGCCTTTATGAACAGAGCCATGTGGCAGCAGCGCATTCACACCCTGCACGCGGAAGAGCGGCGTCGCGGGCAGCACACGCCACTGGCAGACAAAGACCGGCCCGAGAACCGCAGCTGGCGACCGTTCCAGTTAGCCTTTATCCTGCTGAATCTGCCCGCGTTGACCGACCTGCACCATCCCGACCGCAATGTAGAGGCGAGCGCAGTTGCCGACCTGCTCTGGTTTCCCACCGGCGGGGGCAAGACGGAGGCCTATTTAGGGTTGACGGCCTACACACTGGCCATCCGCCGCCTGCAAGGAACCATCGCGGGCAGGTCAGGCGAGGACGGAGTGGCGGTCATCATGCGCTATACGCTGCGCTTGCTCACGCTGCAGCAGTTCCAGCGTGCGTCAGCACTCATCTGTGCCTGCGAGATGATCCGGCAAGAGGATACGCAGCGAACCTGGGGCAATACCCCCTTCCGTTTAGGTCTCTGGGTTGGACAGCGCACCACGCCCAATACGACCGAGCAAAGCGAGGAGTCGAGCAGGCAGGATCGCGGCCTGTACCAGCGGGGCAGCACGATTGGCGGTGTTGGCTCGCCACGCCAGTTGACCAACTGCCCCTGGTGCGGCGCTCCTATCGATGCCGGTCGCGACATCAAGATCGAGCCCTTGAGCAAGGGAAGAGGCCGTACCTTTCTCTATTGCGGTGATCCGTTGGGCCAGTGCGCCTTCAGTCGCAAACGCGCTCCCGAAGGCCTGCCGGTGCTGGTCGTCGACGAGGAAATTTACCGCTGTCTGCCCGCACTGCTGATCGCGACCGTCGATAAGTTTGCCCAGATGCCCTGGAACGGGGCGACGCAGATGCTGTTTGGCCAGGTGGACAAAAAGTGCAGTCGCCATGGGTTCCGCTCTCCCGACCTGGAAGATAAGGATCAACATCGCGCTGTGGGGATGTTCCCGGCTGCGCGTTCAGTGCCACAACGTCCACTGCGCCCCCCGGACCTGATCATCCAGGATGAACTGCACCTGATCTCAGGTCCGCTGGGGACGCTGGTTGGTCTCTATGAAACGGTTGTGGATAGCCTTTCGACATGGGAGGTGGACGGCAAGCAGGTGCGCCCGAAAGTCGTGGCGGCGACCGCTACGATCAGGCGAGCGGCCCAGCAGGTTTCGGGCCTGTTCATGCGCCAGGTCCATGTCTTTCCGCCGCAGGGACTGGATGTCACCGACAACTTCTTTGCACGGCAGCGCGAGCCGGGCGAGTCGTCACCAGGACGCCGCTACATGGGCATCTGCGCCAGTGGACGCCGTCTCAAAGCTGCGCTCATCCGCGTCTATGTAGCCTACCTCTCGGCAGGTCAGAAACTTTACAACGATTTTGGGAGAGCCGCCGACGCCTGGATGACCCTGGTTGGGTACTTCAACTCCATGAATGAGTTGGGAGGGATGCGCCGCCTGGTAGAAGACGACGTGCGCTCTCGCCTGGGCAGAATGGAACAGCGCGGCCTGGCCAGGCGCAGTTCGCCCTACCTGGAAGAACTCACCTCGCGCAAAAGCTCGACGGACATACCCGAGGTGCTGGACAGGCTGGAGAGGATCTTTGACCCGTCCATGATTGGCCAGCCGGGCACAGCATCGCCCAGGCCAATTGATGTGCTGCTCGCCACGAATATGATTTCAGTCGGCGTCGATGTCAAACGTCTTGGCCTGATGGTGGTGACGGGCCAGCCGAAAACCACCGCTGAATACATCCAGGCAACCAGCAGGGTCGGTCGTAACGCCCCTGGACTGATCTGCGTCGTATTCAACTGGGCGCGTCCCCGCGACCTGTCACACTACGAGCAATTTGAGCATTACCACGCGACTTTCTACCAGCAAGTGGAGGCCTTGTCGGTCACGCCTTTTGCCCCGCGCGCGATCGACCGGGGCATGGCAGCGTTGCTGGTGAGTTTTGTGCGCCTGCTCGGCCCCGAGTTTAACGAGAATAGCCAGGCTGGCAAGGTGACCGGCAGCCATCCCTACTTCCTGGCGGCCATCAACGAGATCTCTGCGCGGGCGATAGCAGTCACCGGGAGCCAGGAGGTAGGGGAGATGGTCCGCGCAGCGCTGGAAGACCTGCGTACCTCCTGGCTGAACATGGCGAGTATGAATGTTGGCACCCGGCTTGGCTACAAAACGAAGAAGGATGGCCAGACCATTGGTCTCCTGCGGCAGCCCGGGCTGGGTGATTGGACCCCCTTTACCTGCCTCAATTCGCTGCGTGACGTGGAACCATCCATCAATCTGATTCTGGATGAACGCAGCCTGGGCGAGAGCGCGGAGAGCGGGGATGGTAGAGCTGCCTCCACCCCGGTAGAGGGAGAGGAGCTGCACGTATGACTGCGACCAGGAAAAAGTATCGTGTGGGTGAGTTGACCCCAAGCCAGGTGCTCTTCACCTATGGCATTGGCGCCATTGTAGACCTGCCCTATATCTCCACCATCGTCATGGGACTGGATGACTGGGAACATCCGTATCCCATCGTGATTGGCGAGGAGCGCCTGTTGCAGGTGGTCCGTACAATCCTTGGCCCGCAGGTGGCACGGCTGCTCGCGCCGCCCGAAGCGCCAGAACAGATAGGCCCTCCTAATCCTTTTGACGAGAGTCATACCATTGGCGTACCGGTGGCAGCCTTTCCCCGTTGGATGCTCTGCCCGCGCTGTCGCTCCCTGGCGTCCCTGGACTCCGGCCTGTTTCAACTGAAGGCGGACCTCTACCGGGCGGACAAAACCCGTTATGTTCATGTGAACTGTTCTTCTGCCGGCTCGCCTCCACCCGTCGTGCCCGCGCGCTTCTTAGTAGCATGTAGATATGGTCACCTGGATGACTTTCCCTGGGTGCGTTTCGTGCATGGTGAAGTCCCGTGTAAAGCCAGGCTCAAGTTGCGCGAGCTGGGGGTATCGGGCGAAGCCGCGGATATCCAGGTGATATGTGAAACCTGCAACAAGCAGAAACGTATGGCCGACGCCTTCGGAGCCGAGGGCGCGAAAAACCTGCCCGAGTGTAATGGCCGCTACCCGCATTTACGCAGTTACGACCGGGACAAATGCCAGGCACAATCGCGAGCTATCCTGCTGGGCGCCTCCAATAGCTGGTTTCCCCTTGTACTCTCGGCACTCGCCGTCCCCGATGCCGTTGACAGGCTCGGTCAACTGGTGGAGGAGTACTGGCATATCCTGGAAAAGGTGACCAGTCAGCAAAATATTGAGTTATTGAGGCACATAGGACAGCTAGGACACTTTGTCGCTTTCTCAGATGCCCAGATCTGGGAAAAGGTCGAGTCGAAGAAAAACGCGTCCAGGTTGGATGAGGATGCTTCCCCACCGAGCTTGAAAACGCCCGAATGGCAGGTGTTGAGTAATCCTGCCGTCGCACCCTCAGCGCGTGATTTCAAGGTGACACCTGTATCACCTCCCACCGGCTACGAGCATGTGCTGCGGCAGGTGGTGCTGGTAGAGCGACTGCGGGAGGTTCAGGCCCTGATAGGGTACACGCGCATCGAGTCGCCAGGTGACTTCGATGACATGATAGAGTTACCACAAGAGCGACGTGCTCCCCTCTCGCGCAAGCGGCCCGCCTGGGTGCCCGCTGCCGAGGTGCGAGGCGAAGGCATTTTCATCGAATTTCGCGAGGATGCGATACGCAACTGGATAGGTGGGAGGGCTCAACGCATTCATGATCGCATCTTCATGGAAGCGCACATGCAGTGGCGCAAGGCCCGGCACATGGAAGATGTGATGTCCAGCTATCCTGGACTGCGCTACGTCCTGCTGCACTCTTTTGCTCATGCCCTCATGCGCCAGCTCACCCTTGAATGTGGCTACACTGCGGCCAGTATTCGAGAGCGTATCTATTCTCTGCCCCCAGAAAGTGAGTATGGTCCGATGGCTGGCATTTTGCTGTACACGGCGGCTCCCGACAGCGAAGGGACGCTGGGCGGGCTGGTGGGACTGGGCCTACCCGAGCAGCTTGGGAGGCATATCGAAGGCGCTCTGGAACAAATGCGCAGTTGCACATCAGATCCCCTCTGCGCCGAGCATACCAGCCTGCAGGAGCACTCGTTGCACGAGGCTGCCTGCCACGCCTGCCTCTTTTTACCGGAAACGTCGTGCGAACGCGGGAATAAATATTTAGACAGGTCGGTCCTCGTTCCCACCGTTGACAGGACGAATCTCGCCTTCTTTGAGACGACCACGTGATGCAGATATGCAACCTATCGCCATTTGACCGCAAAGGAAAGGGAGTCACCAATGGATGTGATCATTCGACATGCACGTCTGAGAGGCCGCGAGGGCACCTGGGATATCGGCATATTGGGCGACCATATCACCGCAGTCGTCGAACAACTCGCTGATGCAGCTCCTACCGAAGTGAACGCTGCCGGCAATCTGGTCACGCCGACCTACGTCAACGGACACATCCACCTCGACAAATGCTTTCTCCAGGAGACGATGCGTCCCAACAAGGACTACACCTTCGGCGAATGCCTGGAACTCACCTGGGAACACAAGGCACGCTACACGACCGAAGACATTGTGGAACGAGCAGGCCGCGCCATCCAGGAGGGTATCCTGAACGGGACGACCGTCTTCCGCGCCTTTGCCGATGTCGACAGTATTGGCAAGCTGCGGGGTGTAGAAGGGCTGCTGGCCCTGCGCGAGCGCTGGCGAGATGTGGCACTTATCGAGGTGGTCGCCTTCCCACAGGAGGGCATCATCCGCGACCCGGGAACGGACGAGCTGCTGGAAGAGGCCATGCGTCTGGGTGCCGATGTGGTTGGTGGCCTGCCCTGGTTTGAACTGCTCGATGAGGACGCGCGTGCGCATATTGATGTCTGCTTTGCGCTGGCCAGGCGCTATGAGAAAGACATCCACATGCTGGTGGATGACACCGACAATCCGCTGAGCCGCTCGCTGGAGTACCTGGCCGTCAAGACGCTGCGAGAGGGCTACCAGAGTCGTGTCTCGGCCAGCCACTGCGGGGCGCTAGCGGCCTACAACGAGGTGCATGCCCACAAGGTGATGGACCTGCTCCGGGAAGCCAACGTCAGCATCAGCAGCAACCCACACATCAGCCTGGTCGTCCAGGGCCGCTACGATCAGGAGCCGATTCGCCGGGGCATCACCCGCGTCAAGCAGCTCTGGCAACACGGCGTCAATGTCTTTGCCTCCCAGGATGATGTAGCCGACCCGTTCTACCCCTTTGGGCGCAACGATCAGCAGGAAGTGGTCGCCTATCTCTGCCATACCGCCCATATGGCCGCCCCCAGTGAAATTGAGGCTGCCTTCGACTTCGTGACGTACAATGCCGCGCGAGCCCTACGCCTGCACGATTACGGCCTGGAACCCGGCTGTCGGGCCGATGTGAATGTTCTGGCGGCTCCCACAGCACGCGAGGTGCTGCGCCTGCAACAGCCACCAGAATGGGTTATAGGTTCTGGTCAGGTGCTGGCGCACAACCAGGTGCAGCGCGAGTTGATGAAACGTCAAGAGAGTGGATGACCAGGGCAACGCGGCTGAAAGAAAGATGGACTACTCGCTCTTTCGTGACCTTGAAAGGGAAAGCTGAACTTCCTGGCCCTGCCAGGAGGAGTAGCTTCCCCTTCGTGTTCCGGTCTACAGCTAATCGTCTTCCGGAGGTTCGTCAGGCATGCCCCTTTCCTTTCTTAACCACTGAAAATGATGCTCGTATTCGATGACAGCTTACAAAAACCTGTTTCCTACCTGTCCAGGGATAGACCACATCTAGAGACCTTTTCTCACCCTTTGCTTCATATCCGGAACTCATCAGAAGATATACCTCGTTGAGCAGAGCGGACCCTTACATTGTTGGGATACACGAGATGATCTGTCACCTTACGCCTTCTGCTCGGAACCCTCGAAGGATAGGATAAACTCGTCCAGATCCGGGCGATGGGCTAACCATTGGGGGCGCTTGAGCGGGGCAACAATACCCAGTTCTGCCAGTTCTGCCAGGTGCTCGAGCGCGACAACGCCGACCATTAAGCGCTCAAGCACCCCTGCATCCTCCTGTAGGGCACGAGAGACAGCACGGTACCCACGGAGGTAGATAGCATCTTTTGCATAGCAGACACCTGGAATAGCTAGGTCTGGGACGCCGCGGTAGGTGCGCAGGCATCGGTTCAGGGCAAGCCTGCGCGCTTCCACAGCTGCTGACGATACCTCCTCCTCCTTTCCAGAGAGGATGCGCGAGAGCAGATACAGTGGCTCGAGAAAGGCAAACAGGTGATAAAACGTTTGCGGAGCGGTGAGGACACCACATGCAAGTCCGGTGGCCAGCGTTCCTATCCAGCTAGACATCGCAGATTCGTCAAGAGCAGTCCCTTGCGCCTGCGCTGTCTGCTGATCGTAGTAGAGGGCGAGCCCTTCCTCAGTTACCAGAGCTCCCTTTGTTCCAAGGAATAATAATGCCAGAGGCGACTGCTTGCCTGCCTCTGCGCGAAACACATGACTTTCGATTTCGTGCGAGAGCAACTCGCGCACGCGCGCAACGGACATGGTTTTATTGGCAGACAGAAAGATGGTACGCACATTTGTCTCAATGCGCAGATTGTTGGTCGCATGGTCAAGTTGTACCTGCCAGCCTTCAAATCCATACTCCTGGAGAATCGCTTCAAAAAAGCGCTTGACGGCAAAGGGGGAAAGCAGGCGATGGTCTCGGTGCGCTGGAAGTCGCTCTTTTCCTGACTGCTTTTGCCCACGCTGCTCGCATACTTCCGGCGCTCGTTGTGCCTCGGTGAGGGAATCAGGAAGATGGGGGGATACCTGCATATCGTGAAGCTGCTGGTGGAGATGTCTACTGATCTCAGTGGCCTTCGGGTGTTGCAGTCCCTGTCCGATTATGCGCGCCAGGTAATGCAGTGCGCTTTCCATTTCTGCAACTGTGGGTTCGGCGTGAATGCGTCTGTTGTAGGACCAGAACGTTTCAACATCCCCCTCGTACGTTGCCTGGATCATGTACAGATACCACAGTTGCTCTTCTATTGCCTCACAGTAGAGGCGACGCACGATAGTATTGGGCTCATGCTCCTCCACCTCCGCACGCAGTTGTATGAATGCCGCCTTGCGCTCCTTCAGCTCTTCAATTGGGATGGAGGGATAAGAGAGCTGAGGCTCTCGCTGCTCTTCGATCGCTGCGGCAAGTTCGCGGTCCCGCGACGCTTTGATGAGCATAGCCTTGCGCCTGGCAGCTTCCTCATCACTTCGCTTGAGCAGGCCTTCCCATTCCTGCTGCTCCTCTTCAGTGAAGGGGCCGGCGTGGGCAAGCCAGCCAAAGGGATCATAAGAGATGGCATCCCTGTAGCGCGCATACCAGCGCCAGTCCAGGTAGATTCGCCCTAAAGCGCTCGCGGCGGCTCGACACTGGGCGATTTCGTCACGGGCTTCGCGTGCGAACATCCGATAGGCGCGCCGGGACTCCCTGATGCGGCCTGATGCCTCGTTGAGGAGCTGCTCTGCCTCGTCTAGCTGTCCCACACGCATGAGGAGGCGAGCACGATCGACCTCAAGCACAGGGATCTCCTCTCGCGCGATGGCGTGCCCGGTAGCGGCCAGGCGTTGTATCTCATCGAGGGCCTCCAGATTATAGCGCAGCGCCTCCTGAAAATGGCCTGAACGCACTTTAGCTAAGTGATAGTTCAGGGTACTCCTCTGGAGAGGAGTTGTTCCTTCACTCTTCTCGCGCAGAATCCGCACGCATCGGCGATAGACCGCTACGGCGCGCTCCCTGAAATCAGTTGCTTCTGCCGTGTGCCCTTGCGCTGCTTCGTACTCACCCCATTTCCCCAAAAGATAGCCCTGATCGCTCAGCAGGGATGCGAAGGTTGCCGGGTGAGCTGTCTCCAGCGATTGCATGCGGTCAAAGCCGACACCGAACAGCGCCTGAGCTTCAGGAAAACGCGATTTATTGATGAGATCAAGGAGCAGATGATGCATCAAGTGCACTTCCGTTGCGGGGCGAAGTGTTATATTGTGCTCCCTCGCTATCTGATGTACCCGCTGATACGCCTCTGCTCGCCCCTGAGTGTCGATCTTCTCCCCGAGAAATCGTCCGAGGTAGTGAGAGAGCAGGATACCCCCGCATTCGTTCTCTGGCTCTGTCTGCCAGTCCACAGCACCCATTACCTCTCGCGCCAATCGTCCCAGAGGTGTGCCGTGCCCTAAAGCGAAACTCAGCCACCCGTATTGTATCAGCAACTGTGCTGCCTCCAGCAGGTGGTGATGCTTGAGGAGCAGCACCGTGAGTTCTGTGATGACCGCTCCTTTTTCGCTGTCGTGGAAGAAGCCCTCCTGCAGCCATGCAGTGTAAGCTTGAATCAGCAGGCGTTCGCTCTCGTGGATCTGCCCGGCTGTCAGATGCCTGATCACGGCGGAGGCCACCATCGGGAGCAACTGTACCCGTCCAGGGTAGGCCACCAGGAGTGAGGCCCGGCGCAGCTCTTTGACCGGGTGCGGCCCGCGTACGCATACCACTGCCAGTGCTGGCCTTGCCAGAGGAACGGTGGCAACCGACAGCACGTTCAGCAAGTGGTTGGCCTCGGAGGAGAGATACTGTTGTGAGATGATCCTGTCCAGAATGGGAGCAATGGCTTCGGCAAGCGTACCGCCAAAGACATGCGGCTCTGCTAGCAGACGCTGAACTGCCTGCGTCATGTCACGTGCCCTGGCAGCAAGCGTCGCGGTGTATTCATCATGCGTGCCGAACTCCTCCCACTCGTCAATATAGAATGGTTGTTTGACCAGTGCCGCTACCCACTCCAGGCATAACGGGATACCACCGACGGCCGTATAGACCTCGCGCAAAACAGGTACCGGGACTACGTCCAACCCCAGTTGCTGCAACAACAGCACGCCCTGTTCGAGCGATAATGGCGGCAGCGCCGTCTCGGCTACAAACACGTGCTCGCCTCCGAACCAGCCGGGCCATTGCTTCGTGGCAAGAACGATGGTCGTCTGGTGTTGGCCGCGTAAAAAGCGCGTCAGGAAGCGTTCCCAGCAAGGCGCAAGCCTTCCGTGCTCCTCAAGGAGACACTCACCATGGTCGACCAGCACCACGAGGGGTGTCGTCACCTGTTCCAGATTTTCCAGGAGAATCCCTGTGCGCTCTTCCACAGTCAGCGGAAGGGAAGGTGTGTTCGTAGAGCCGAGCTCGGCCAGGAGGATACCCAGGAACACGTCAAGCGCACCTCCTGGTCCACTAGTCTGCTCAATTGGGGAAAAATCGCAGGAGATCACCTGGTAACTGGTCATGGACTGCTGCAGGAGATGTGTCGCCAGCCAGTTCAGCTCCGAAGATTTTCCTATCCCCGTTGGCCCGCGTACGATCACCAGCTTCTTGCGAGGTGAAGATCTGTTCAGGAAACCCAGCAACTCCTCACGCCATGGTTCGCGACTGATCAGGTGGTTCGTTTCCGCAAGGAGAGGCCTGGATGGGACTATTGCTTCTACAGACTGGCGAGTGGGTGTATCAGGAAGGTGATCCATGCAAGCCAGGTGATAGCGCAGTTCAGCCCACTCGGCGTCGGTCCGAGTGTCGCGGTGCGTCTTCTTCTCTTTGATTTTTTTGCGCGCCAGTTTTATGAAGCTCTGCCGTGCGGCCAGTGAGAACGAGATACCGACCTGCTGGAACGCGTGGTAAATGGGGAGTAACTGATCATAACGGGGGGCGATCTCGCCACTCTCGAGTCTGGTGTACGCAGTCTGAGTCCACCCCGGGAGGAGAGCAACGATCGTTCGCTGCCTGACCTTCTTTTGGGAGCGCAAGATTTTAAGCAGCATCCCAAAATCCAGCTCATCCTCACTTCCGGACAGGAAATCTTCTTGCTGTAGCATGCCGTAGCCCCTTTGAACTCACACCGGGAAAGATGCCTGCTCCTATTGTGCCATCCTTGGAGAGAATTCGCAAGTATATGAAGCTATTTGTTATGAACACGCATATTTTTTCTTGTTATTAGGAGATCTACCTGCTACACTACTCCTGGAGGCGATGAGAGCTGGATGCCGGGGGACAGAAGGTGAGGCGACGAAGAAGGACAGCGCCTTCTGGACGTGGGTTAGCCGCCCTGGCCAGTCTCTGCAGCTTCCCCGCTATTCATAGATGCAGAGCCGAACTGCTTCTGGGAAGACTTTTTACGAGGCCCTTTCGGTCCAGGCTTGCGAGGAGTTGCGAGAAATCGCTCTAGAGAATCGGTATAAAGAAACCATTCACGTGCAAGCTGAAAACCTTCCAGCGTGCCTTTTCTCAGTAATTGAGTGAGGTACACAGGACTCAACCCTGAGCGCCTGGCAGCTTGTGATGTTGTGATATATTCACGGCTGACGTCAATGTTTTTCAGCATTGTCACTCCCTCGCTACTGATTTCTGTTAGCGTAATTATAACATGTCTGTCCTGGCAGGTTTACAAGTATCCCTGACAACTCTATTGACTAATTAGTACTGACTCAGTTATAATCATTGTATCAGTAATGATTACTGTTTGACCGTTTCCGGTCGTGCAAACACAAGAGACGCCTGTAGTTGGAGCTACAGACGCCTCGTTGATGAACCCAGTCTCACATGTGTGCTGGCTCGGTCTGGACAACTGCACCAACATGCATGCCTGTTACGCTAGCTTGTTGCTGGCGTTCGATGCCGGGTCTGTTTGGTAGTATACCCCACTCGGGCCCGGCTAGCAATCGACACTTTTCTGCAAGGAGATTCTGAGCCATGGCTGGCCGTTTGTCTTACCTCACGCATACCCTAATCACCTGGTATGTGGGTGACCAGACAATCCCGATCTATTAGCTTTCATGCCCTCCTTGCCTCTCGATCGTCAGGTTTTGGGGTTTACCTCAAAGCTACTCCGATCCACACCCCAGGTGAGCAGCCACGGCTGGCTGAGGCCACTCCGACTGCGTTCATGGATCGGTGCGGGTACCTGAACAACCAGGGTAAAAGCGAGTGGGCACGTTCCGCTCCCCCCAATAGCGGGTCTAGCAACGCTGTTCCTCTTTGTCCTGCCGTGTCGGTACAGCGGGACCGTGAGCACGACATGGCTCATGGGCAGCATCCAAAGGGAGAGTCTCATCCAGGTCGAGGTGAGACAGGCCATCCGCCTGCGTTGCGTACGGGAATCAGCCTGACTGTGGCGCATACGAGACCGCACAACACTGTTCTTCAACCTTCAAGGTTGATACAGCCTATCGCGCTTCCGACGGGGTAGGCTGCAATGAGCCTTGAGCGTACAAGGTTCCATTGAATCACGTCGCTGCTTGCACATTTCCTGCTATCCCCCATGACAAGCGAAAGGAGGTGTTCTACGACACACCGAGCAACCAGCGGTCTGGATGCCTTCTGCCAGACCTGTCCCGCACCCGAAGCGGTCACTACCCTGCTCGAAGGGTTGGGCCTTTCCCTCTCCTTCCAGATGGATGCGATCCGCTATCCGGCGTACACACGGCTGCCCGACCTGCCCGCGCAATACCACTACACCGATGAGCACGGCACCCAGGTCATTTACCTCTACGGGCGCGATACTGATCCTGATGGTCTGCGCCTTCCAGTCCATGCTTCGCGTTTCTGGATCTATCCCGGTCGGAACGAGCGAGCCTACCGTCACATTGCTCA
>WNGJ01006646.1_pt1 | contig 12267 bp, 10 predicted proteins | sample 5400611 | NCBI WGS metagenome assembly WNGJ01 (sample SAMN13153375, study PRJNA577476) | soil metagenome | isolation source: 40 cm soil or saprolite under Garry oak tree replicate 1 | place: USA:California | collected 2016-06-15 | reverse complement strand
AGCCTGTCCGTGACTTTCTGGATCGTGCCGATCGGCCCGAGACCGGCGCCACCACCGCGCCCCTGTCCGCCGGCGCCTTGTCCTGCTTGCTGGGCGATGATGCCGCCCGCGAGCACTACTAACGCGACGGCGACAATTGTCCCCAATACCAACAACCGTTTCATGAGAACCTCCCATTTGAATAGTGTGCGGCACTTGCCGCGTTTAGAGCCGCTCCTTGAAAAAGCGCAGGATCGGGCCTGCCGTCTCCGACGACCGGCTGCCCGGCTCCAGTATCGGATCGGACGCAAAGAAATGGCCCGCCCCTTGAACGACGATGTGCCGCGCGTAGAAGCCGGCCTGTTTCAATGCCAGCAGGAAATTATCCGACTGCGCGCGATCGACGATGTCGTCCTCAGTACCATTTACGATCAGGAATGACGTCGCGTTCTTTGCCTTGACGGCGTATGTCATCGGCGAGGCCTCCAGATAAACCTTGCGGTTCTCCGTCAACGGCACGCCGAGAAATTTTTCGGTGATGTTATCGTGCGGCCGGTGCAGTTGATCGTGACTCCATTGCTGCGCCAGATCATAGACGCCGTAGAAGCCGACTACCGCCTTGACGCGCGCGCTTACCGACGCAAAAGCGTCCTTAGGATAAGCATTGATGAACGGAGCATCTTCGTAGGTGAGCGAGGTCAGCGCAACCAGATGTGCGCCGGCTGAATCGCCCATCATCCCAATGCGCTCAGGGTCGACTTTGATCGCCTCGCCTCGCCCGCGAACAAATTGCACGGCCGCGCGCACGTCCTGCACGGCCTGCGGATAGGTCTTCTGCCCCGGCTTCGACAGCCTGTAGCTGACCGCGAACATGACGTAGCCCTGCTGCGCCAGATAACGCCCCCAGTAACCATAGGAGTTGCGGGCGCCGGCCTGCCAGCCACCGCCGTGTACAGCGACGATCGCCGGATATTTACCCGGCGCCTTGGGTTGATACAGATCGCCCTGCAGTACAACTCCGTCATGATTGGCGTATTCGACGCCACTCTGAACCTCTACGTCCCCTGCCGCCGTCTGGGCGCGCGCCGAAACAAAACCCCACGCGAGCGCCACAGCGCCGATCACCGTCGCCATGAATATAGGCTTCATGCGATCCTCCCGAGATTATTTTTGGGTTTCAGCATAAGCCACCCACGCAACGGGCGCGCAGGAATTATAAACAGAGACAAAGGTATTTCATCAGGCGGTCCCGATCTGCAGTCCAAAGAGGCTGCCTCCGGGCTGAACCGCATAATAGAGATTGGCCGTCGACAACGCGAGGCCACCCGGCGAGTTGAGCGGAGGAGTCCCCGTGCCCGACCCATTGCTCGTCGACGATCCATCCAAACTGAAGGAATTCGCGGTGTTTGCCTTCTGCGCTGAAATCACGCGACTGCCAGGCCATTGCGCTCCCCGATCCGTGCCTGAGAACGCAACCGCGCACACGATCCCGTCACGATCAACGATGGTCGCCCACATTTGAAGATTCAACCCACTGGTCTCCGCTTGCACCGCCGTATCCAAGGCTCCTTTCAAGGCTGCATCATTTGGCAGATCCTTGCAGTCAATGTGATCATTTTTCTTGTTTTTATCTTTGTCTTTCTCCGCATAGACGGCCAGTCCCACCATCATGCATAGACAGACAGCTGCAACAGGTGCAAATACTCTTGAAGGCTTTGTTGGAATCATCTGATCCTCCTGGGACAGGGTTATACGTGTGTCTGACGATTTTCAGTCTGTGAAAAAAAGTGGAATTATGACCCAAAAAATCCTCCTACGGAGAGAATCACTACTTCTTTATTTCTGGCAGTCAGTCTGGTGATCTTCTGCATGCTGCAGCGTGACGGCCGGCGGCTTTGCCGCCGTCTGCAATGTTCCAGTACTACAATGTCCCAGTACTACTTGGATGCGGCCGCCGCAGGCCTCCAGAAAGCATCAAGCCGCCCCGCGGCGCGTGCCTGGAGGCTGCGATCGACGCGCCAGGCAGGAGGGGCTGTGAAGCATGAAACTTTGAGCGGAAAACGCGGGACGGGAAACCCTCTCGATCTGCGCCGTTGGCTCAGCGAAATCGAAAGCTTGGGCGAGCTGAAGGAAGTCCGCGGCGCGGATTGGAACCTCGAACTCGGTGCCATCAGCGAACTCAACGTGAAAAAAGAAAACCCGCCCGCGCTGCTGTTCGATGAGATCAGCGGCTATCCGAAGGGTTTTCGCGTTCTGACCTGCAGTACCAGCAGCCCCGCCCGGCTGTCCTCGATACTGCGTCTTCCAATAAAGTTAGAGCATCGTCAACTCGTCGATGAATTGCGCGGCAAGCCCCGCGTCTGGGAATCACAAGCAGCCAAATACGGGCCCCTCAGTGTGAATGACGGATCTGTTTTCGAAAACATCCAGACGGGCGCCGACGTCGACATCCTCACTTTTCCGGCACCCTTCTGGCACGAGTTGGATGGCGGACGCTACATCGGTACGGGCTGCTCGGTTGTGACGCGTGATTTTGATTCGGATTGGGTCAACGTCGGCACCTACAGGATGATGGTTCATGACCGTAACCATGTCGGGCTCGACATGGTCGCGGGGAAACATGGCCGCATCCATTACGAGAAATACAAAAAGGCCGGCAAGCCTTTTCCCGTTGTGGTTGTTCTTGGAGGGGACCCGCTCGGTTATCTCATCTCCGGAATCGAGATCCCCTTCGGCATGTGCGAGTACGACTACATGGGGGCAATTCTCAGCGAGCCCGTCGCCGTCGTTTACGGGGAAGTGACGGGACTTCCCTTCCCCTCGGCTTCCGAAATTGTCTTGGAAGGCAGGGTGCACCCGAATGACGAACGCACCGAAGGGCCCTTCGGCGAGTTTCACGGATACTATCCGGGCAAAGCCGGTACGGCGCCCGTTGTAACGGTTGAACGAATCTACTACCGCAACGATCCGATCCTGATGGGAAGCCCGCCGGCGAAGCCTCCTAACGACTACTCGTATTCGAAAGCCGTCATGCGTTCCGCATTGTTGCACGAAGCCCTCATTGCCTCTGGCGTACCGGATGTCCGAGGCGTGTGGGCGCACGAGATTGGCGGCGCCCGCATGTTCAATGTCGTTTCGATCAAACAGCGATACGCGGGCCATGCTCGCCAAGCGGGCCACATCTTGAATCAATGCGGGGTCGGCGCATATATGTCCCGTTACTCGGTGGTTGTCGACGAGGACATCGATCCCTCCAACCTGCAGGAAGTGATGTGGGCCGTCGCGACTCGTTCGGACCCGGCGACAAGCATCGATATCATCCAGCGCGGCATGGGATCGAAGAATGATCCCATGTATGTCACATATCCCGACGACGCTCCCTTCAGCTCCAAAGCGATCATCGATGCCTGCCGGCCTTTCAATCATCTCCACGACTTCCCTGCGGTCGCCGAAGCAAGTAAGTCGCTGCAGGATAAGATTCGCGCAAAGTGGAAGGATCTGTTCTGACCAGGTGCATCGCGCGTCGCGACACATTGTTGAGGCCCTCAGTCATAATATTCCATGCCTAAATGGGTGATCAGGTCCTCTCCTTTCAGATAACGCAGGGTATTTTTTAGCTTCATCAATTGTATAAACAGGTCGTGCTCGGGATACAACGATGTGGCACACATCGGGCTCTTAAAGTAGAAACTCAGCCACTCCTGAATACCGCGCATGCCGCATCGCTGCGCGAGGTCCAGGAATAAAACCAAATCCAGGACAATCGGCGCAGCCAGAATACTATCGCGGCACAGAAAATTGATTTTGATCTGCATGGGATAACCGAGCCATCCGAAGATGTCGATGTTGTCCCATCCTTCCTTATTATCTCCACGCGGTGGATAGTACTGGATTCGCACCTTGTGGGTGAAATCTTTGTACAGATCCGGATACAGTTCCGGCTGCAGGATCTGGTCCAGCACGGAAAGCTTGCTCTCTTCCTTCGTTTTGAAGGAATCCGGATCGTCTAGAACTTCTCCATCGCGGTTGCCCAGGATGTTCGTCGAAAACCACCCCCTCAAGCCGAGCATGCGCGACTTCAGGCCGGGGGCAAGCACCGTTTTCATCAGTGTTTGGCCGGTCTTAAAATCCTTGCCGCAGATCGGCACGCGCTTTTCCCGAGCCAGTTCCGTCAAGGCTGGGATGTCCACCGTGAGGTTGGGAGCGCCGTTAGCGAAGGGAATGCGTTTCGAAAGCGCGGCGTAAGCATAGACCATACTCGGCGCAACAGACGGGTCGTTAGCCTGCAGCGCCTTCTCGAAAGCAGCTAACGATGCGTGAGCGGCCCCGGCTTTCATATAAGCCTCCGTGCTCCCACACCAGACCATGACCATTCGAGCCACGTTGTGTTGCTTGCGAAACTGCTCGATGTCGTCCATCACCTGTTCAGCAAGCTCCATCTTGTTCTTGCCGGACTTGACGTTGGGACCTTGCAGTCTTTTAACGTATTCCTGGCTGAAAACAGCTCGCCATGGCTTGATTTTTTCGATCTGGGGCCGCACCGCATCCAGCAAATTCCTATCGAGGACACCGGCCTTGACGGCGCTCTCAAAGCAGTTATCTTCAAAAATGTCCCAGGCGCCAAACTCCATATCATCCAGCGAGGCGAGTGGAACAAGGTCGTGGATCTTCGGGACCCGGCGTTCCGTGCGCTTTCCTAATCGAATTGTCCCAAGCTGGGTTAAGGAGCCGACAGGTAGGGCAATTTTCTTCTTGATCGCCTCCACGCCGGCGATAAATGTAGTGCTGACAGCCCCCAGCCCGGGTATCAGCACACCCAGCTTTCCGGACGGCGCTTCGATCTTGACACCTTTCTGTACCATAACAGACCTCCCCTAAAACGGTTGCAATCAGACCCACGATTATGCGGATTACACAGATTTAGAATCGCCACAGGTAGCTCAGTTTCACGAATACCTGCCGCCCCACGGACATTTCGGGCGAACCGCTGCGCTCGAGCGCCAGCGGGTTGCCGGGAAGCAGCCGGAAATTTTCGTAGCGATCGCTGTAGCCCACGTAGAACGCGGTGCCTGGGTTGACCAGGTAGGTGAACAGCAGGTCCAGTCCCCAGCGATGCTCCGGTTCCACCCGCGACAGGGTCGAGTCCCGATCCACAGTCGAATAGTCCACAATGGCGCGGAAGGAGAGCGCGCGGGTGAACTGGTAGTTCAGCTTCTCACGCAGGATGCGGTTCGCCAGGATCCGCTTGGGGGAGTCACCCGCCGCGGGCGCGCCCGGCGGTGTTCGCAAGCGCTCGTAAAGGAACGTGTGGTCGAGCCGCAGCGCGCGCATGGGCCGGAATGTTAGCCCGACAGACCCATCCTCCGCATCGGCGAGATAGGGCGCAAGCCCTTTGGGCGGTTTGTGGTTCACCGCGGTGCCGAGCCCGATCTGGGCGGACCCGGCGAGCCACTTCAACCATTCGCTCTGGAAAGTCACGCTCGTCCGGTGCGTGTTGAACGGCAGGCCGTTGAAGAATTCGAATGCCTGCTCTCTGCCGGCCACGAACTTCGTCTCGCGGCGGAGCTTCACCTCGAAAGAGGCTTCAAGCGAGCGGTCCAGCAGGCGTCCGTGCGGGTCCCAGTCCAAGGACGTCTTGAATGTGGGGCCGAACCTCAAGACGGGACCCTTCGGCCGCCGCAGGATCTGGAGCTCCTGGTCGAACTGCCGGATTCCAACGCGTTTCACAAAGCCAAGCTGCGTTTCAAACGACGGACTGAGGTCGAGGTAGGTGGCGCTGTAATCCAGGTTGCGTCCGTTGCGTAGCAAGTTCGCGTACCAGCCGGTCCCCGACGACCGTGCACCGCCCGTGTCCCGGGTGCGTGTCGCCATCACCTGGCCCGAGAAGAACCAGGTCTTGGTCAGCTTGAGCCGGGTGTCGGTCGAAACCACGCGGTTGGAGCCGCCGGCGAGTGAGCGGTCGGTCGCGAGCACGCCGACTGTCGACTCGCCACCGAAGTCGCGCTGGACGCGCACGACCCCGATGCCTGCAGACTGAGCCCCGGTTTCGACAGGCCCCGCCCCGAGCGTGGCGCCCGGTGCGCGGTCGTTGGTCCCGATCGCGCCGACCGCCCAGCGGCCCACTTTCCCGGTGAGCCGGATCCCCTTCCCCGGGTCCGCGATCCGCCGGGAGAAGAACAAGTTCACCGGCGTCTGGAAGTAGCCGGCGTTCTCGATGAAGAAAGGCCGCTTCTCCGGGAAGAACACCTCGAAGCGCTCGTTGATGGTCACCTGGGGCTGGTCGGACTCGACCTGGCTGAAGTCGGGATTCACCGTGCCGTCGAGCGTGAGCGCACCGCCCAACACCGCCTTGGCGTCCAGCCCGATGCGCGGGTCGTCCTGGCGGCGGAATGCCGGCACGCTCGCATCCAGAAATCGTGCGCCGGTGAACGCGCCGTAGGGGTTGAGCCGGACGTTGCGTCCCGGGACGATGTCCTCGAGTCCCTCCAACGTCGCGAATTGGGGCACGAAACCCGCGAGCCGCTTGGTAAGATGCGGCCAGTAGGACTCTTCGTTGTAGCGCCGGATAAAACGGCCGAGGGCGATGCCCCACGATTGCACGGCCCCGCTTGGGAAACGCAGGCTCCGGAACGGGATGGCAAACCGCACGACATAGCCTTCCGGCGTCAGGTGTCCCTCCGATTGCCACACAGTATCAAAACTGTAGTCGTCGTCCTGCCCTTCCGTCATGATGCCGTCCAATTGCACGCCCAGCGGGTTGGCCCAGAACACGTAGGCGCGCTTGCGATCGTGGAAGGTGTCGAGGTACACGGCTACACCGTCATCATTCTCGACGTCCTCGCGGTTGGCCAGGGTCGCCCGAACCTTCGCGGGGTCGTCCTTGCAGACGAAAAGCACATACAGGTTGTCATCGTCGTAGCTCAAGTAGGCCGTCGTGGGCGCACTCACGGCGTTGCCGTCGCCGGGATCACGCTGGCGAAAGCCCGTCACCACCGCCGCTCGCGTGCGGTCAGGCAGGTCCCCGCCGTCCCGGACGTGGTCAAACTGGAGAGGCTCGGACACGCGGACGATCCGCAGAGTTGGATTTGGATCCTTCTGCGGCTCGGGTTGGGAATCCTGCGCGACCACCGCGGCCGGCGGCAGCGCGAGCAGCAAAATCCGAACGATTGATAAGCGAATTGACCTTGGCATCGGCATAAAGTCAGAGGCACTTGATTTCCACCCCGAACCGGCATGTATCAGCCGGAACGGGTTTCTGCGTCACCTTCGGAAAACTCGCGGATCGTCCGCGTAGCAGCTAACGTTACGGAGAAGCCCTCCATTCGCTGTCGCCGGTTGATGAAGCCCACGAGCATCGTCGCGTAGACCTCAGTGAGCAGCGCCAGCAGAACACGTACACCCAACACGACCGGCACACCCCACACGCTCCACAGGAAGCCGGCCAGGACCGGGCCGGCGATCTCGCCGGCATCTTCTCCCAGGCACATGAAGCCGATCGTTCGAGCGCGGCGATTCTTGTCCAGGCTTGAAACGTCGGCCATGAGCGCCCCCCAGGCCGGCTTGAAGGCGGCCTTCCCCAGGTCATCGACGGTTTTGCCCATGGCAATGCCGGTGAGGTTGGGAGAAGCGAGGAACAAGATGGAGGAAAACGTGTTGGCAATGCCCCTCACCATTAAGACCAGCCTCTGGCTCACGTTGTCGGATAACCAACCGAATAGCGGCCCGGCAAAGATCACGACCAGCATCGAGACCGTGTAGATGACCCCGGTCTCCGCTTCGCTCAGGCCGGCATACTGTGTCGCCAGAATGGGGAGCAAGCCCCGCAACATTTGCGCTGTCCCGCTGATCATGACACCCAGTCCAACGTACGAGAATATGGCCAGCCCCGATCTCGAAACCGCAATGGATCTCCCCGCAGGATAGTCTTTGCGTTCGGCGGGAGCCGCCCCATCACTTGTCGCTAACGTTTCATCCGCTTCGTTCGTTTCACGTCTCTCCTGCACGTAACGGCCCACCAAGAAGACAGGCAGGAGCGACAGGACAAAGGCCACCACGAAGACCAGCGAGTAATTGGAGGCGGTCAGCGAGAGCAAAACGCCCGCTATGGCGCTTCCGAGGGACCCTCCCACGCTCTTCGCCGTGGAGTACCATCCAAACGAAGAGGCGACCATCTTCTTGCCTCCATGCTCGGCAAGAAGCGCGTTGAGGGCTGGATCACGCACCGACTGGGACACTCCGTATGCGGACCGGAATGCGAGCAATTGCCATGGCGAGCTGACGAACGCCAGGCCTAACGATACAGCGCTGCGAAGACCTGTAGCCGCGGTGAAGCTGCGCTTCAGGCCAAAGCGGTCCGCCATCGCGCCCATGAACGGTTTGAACGCCAGCGCGACGACGAGGTTAATCGAGGAGAGGATCCCGATCTCAGAAAGCTTCATCCCCAGGTGATAGGCGTAGAGCGGCAGGGCGAAGCTGATCAAGCCGAAGCTGAGGCGGGACAGGAAACCCTCCGCGACGATGGCCAGTAGCGCTCGATTACTAAGGACCGATCCTGCCTTCACTAAGCAACCTTTCCGGCGAACTGGTTCACGGCGAGCCTGGGGCAGTGCTGCTTGGCGTAGTCCTCAATATAATCGGCGATCAGAGTAGCGGCCTTCGGCACATCTCGATAGCTAGGGAAGTAATTCAAGTCCACGACCACCGGCCCATCGGGACCCTCAACCATGTCGAGGCCGTAGAGACCCAGCCCGGAGACCTGGCCACACCGCAGCGCGATCCGGCGTACCTTGGGGCTGACCGGGCACGCCTCACGCGGGCGGGAGCATCCGTTCGTCGAAGAAGGCCGACGCATGGCAAAGACTTCGTCCCCGACGACGTAGACCTTCAGTTCGTCGCCGCCGGCCACGTACTCCTGAACCAGCATGGGCCGCCGGGGAGGCGGCACAGACTCGAGTTCGCGGCGATCGTTCACAATCCGGATCCCGTTGCCGCGCCTGCCGTCGTAGGGCTTCATGATGAGTTGCCTCTCCGAGGCGAGCGACAGTAGCAACTTCAGGTCGCCCGTCACCCACGAGCGCGGTATAGGGACTCCGGCCGAGCGCAGCCGCGACGCAGTCATGATCTTGTTTTGGGTGGCGAGGCAGGCCAGATATGGGTTCAGGAGCCGTGCGCCCTGAAAGTGCAGCACGCCGGCGAGGCTCAGCCACAAATCGGTGTGCGACTTGAGAATGTAGAGGTCGTGCTTGACCGACAGCGCCTCGGGCCGCAGCAGCAGGCTTTCAGCGAAGCCGATCTCGACCCGAAAGCCTTTTCGTTTCAGGATCGTCAAAACCTCAGCTATAACCGGGTTCGGTGCCGCTGAGTTGTTGCGGAACGCGAGCATGAAATAGAGTCTCGTCTGCATGCCTTATCCCTCCTTGGCAGATCGGTGAAGTCATACGTGCTGGCTCTCAACCCCGAGCAGCAGCGGCCCACCTCTCAACACGCGCTGTGCGGCGGCTTGGATATAGTCCGCCAGGCGCCGGGGGGCATCGGGCACACCCATGTAGCTTCCGAACTTCTGCACGTCCACTACATAGGGCTGACCACCGCTCATCACCACATCCAACCCGTAAAGGTCGATCCCAAAGACTCGGCCACACTGCAAGGCGATCTCCCGGAGTTCCGAGGTGACGGCAAAGGGTTCACCCACTTTGTCCTCGTACGTCCGGATCGGCCAGATCCGCTTGACACCGAACAGCTCTCCGCCAATGCAATAGATTTTGCGGTCCGTTCCGTCCGGCTCCATGTAGCGTTGAGCCAGAACCAGCCCGTTAGGTTTCATGCCGTCGAGCTCGCGGGTATCCCGGACGATGCGGATGCCCGCGCCTCGCGAACCGCGATAGGGCTTGAGGATCAGAGGCCCGGAGTCCAGCAGCGGCGCAAACTCGCTGGGATCGGAGGCCACGTAGGACGCGGGCACGGGCAGCCCAGCGTGCTGCAGCATCCGCGTCACGATGATCTTGTTCCGCATCATCGCCACGGTTGGGTACGGGTTGAGCGTAACAGCTCCCAGCGCGTGCAATGCTCCTGCCATGCTCAAGGCGAGTTCGGTCCCCGACTTGAGAATGTACAGATCGTTCTGGACCCTCACGGTGGCCAAGTCGAGCATCTGCTTCTCCGGACAGATGAGGTCTAGCTTCACCCGTGCAGAGAGTCGCTCGAAAGTGGCCGCCATGGTAGGGTTCATCCAATCCAGGATCACACCGATCCTCATGGCTGCTCCTTGTGGTTGGTCTTCCTACGGTTCCCTGCAACAAAATGTTAGAGTCCCTAGGCCTGGCAGACAATCGGGTGTTCACCCTAACTCGATTGGGGTGAGCACCCCAATCCAATTGGGTACGCCCAATTGGATTAGGGCGAACACCCCAATCGACGTCCCGTTGGGATGCCCAGCTTGTTCATCAGCGCCTGGCCATGTTTCTCGATGGTCTTGATGCTGAGGTTTAATTCTTGGCTTTAAACTCCACGCCTTTTTGTGGTCGTTCCCTTTGTGATAGCCTCACGGCGTGGCTTTGCAAACTTCCGGACAGATTCGTGTTGTCATGGACCGGACCGTGGTTTTCCAAACCGTTAGAAATCCCGTATGGCTTGTGCAGTGTATTCCCGGATGCAAAGATTTGCGCGAGCTCTCGGAGGGCCGTTATTCGGCGGTGCTGACGAACGAGGTTGGTTTCATCACGCTAAGCTTCAAAGTCATTGTCGAAGTCGTTAAGATCGATCCTCCACGGCTCATCGAGGCGAAGATCACCGGCGACGCGATTGGACTAGTCGGCCGCGTTCAGGCTACCGCAGGATTAGAACTGTCCGAAGCCGGGCCTAACGAAACTGACATCCGCTATTCATCCAATGTCAGTCTGACGGGAAAGCTCGGCGGCCTGGGCGAACCGGTATTTAGGGCAAAGAGCGCGGAAGTCGCAAAGCAATTTGGAACGAATTTGAAGGCGGCGATCGATCGAATACCCACGGAAGCGCAGCTATGAAATCCTTCGACCTCGCAGAACCGGCAACTATTGAGGAAGCGGTTGCGCTTCTCGATCCCCAGGACAAAAGCGTGCGGGCCATCGCAGGGGGCACCGCTCTGATGCTGATGATGAAGACGCGGCTGTTTCAGCCGACACGTCTTATCAGCTTGCGCCGCCTCAACGGAGATCTTCGCGGCATACGGGTGAATCAAGACGGCGGATTGCGCATCGGCGCGATGACGTCGTTGGCTCAGCTCGAATACTCTCATCTCGTTGCGAGCACGTATCCCGTGTTGAGCCGGGCTCTCGGAACGCTTTCGAACATCCGGATACGTAACGTCGCGACGCTCGGCGGACATCTGGCTCACGGGGATCCGCATATGGATCTTCCGCCGATTCTGATGACGCTTGGGGCAAAAGTTTCGGCGGTCAGCCCCCGTGGCCGGCGTTGGGTTGATGTTTGCGATCTCTTCACGGGCTATTACCAGACTTCATTAATCAAAGATGAACTGATCACCGCTGTCGAAATCGCCGGCCAGCCGCCGGGCGTTTATTGTTGCTATGAAAAGTTCACAGCCCGTTCGGCCGACGATTGGCCGACAGTCGGTGTAGCCGTGCGGTATACCGTCGCTTCCGGTGTTATCGGCGACGCACGTGTTGCGGTGAGTGCCGCGACAGAACGTCCGATGCGCAGCGCTGCGGCCGAAGCCGCGCTGACGAACGCGCCTCTGGCCCCGGACGTGTTTTCAAAAGCGGCGGAAGCCGCTGCCGATGAACTGGAACCAATCGCCGACCTTCATGGCTCCGCCTCCTACAAGCGAGAAATGGTGCGCGTTCACATTCGCCGCGCGCTGGAGAAAGCAGCACAGTGGCGAAGCTAGGGATCAAAGAGGGCATTCCCCTCCTCGCAGAGGAGGGCGCGAAGCGCGATCCCTATAGGGCGAAGCCTCAAGAGAGGCTGCGCCGAAGCGAAGCGAAGGCGCAGACGGGGTGGTCAGCTCGGGAAAACGTTTCGGCCGAACTGACCACCCCGGCGCGCCAGCTTCTATTAAGCTGTCGCGCCACCCCTCCTCTGCGAGGAGGGGAATGCCTGGCGAAGATAATCGAGCCGCCTCCAAAGACTGAGCGTAAGACTCCACCAACGCGGCAAGTCAAACGCTCGGTGCGCCGTCTGGAGAGCAAGTCCAAGGTCGATGGCAGCGCGGAATATATTCACAATCTCACGCTGCCTGGAATGCTCTACGGGAAGATAGCTCGCAGTTCGATTCCGCACGGCAAAATCCTC
>WNGJ01033387.1_pt1 | contig 12268 bp, 18 predicted proteins | sample 5400611 | NCBI WGS metagenome assembly WNGJ01 (sample SAMN13153375, study PRJNA577476) | soil metagenome | isolation source: 40 cm soil or saprolite under Garry oak tree replicate 1 | place: USA:California | collected 2016-06-15 | reverse complement strand
ACATCGCTAAGGTTTGCCCCCTAAAAATAGGCACCGTTCCCCCATGCCGCAATCAGTCATATGCCGTATAGGGGAAAATAGCATAAAACCACCGAAAAAACCCAACGATTACAAGGCGGAGAATTGCGGCTGGAAGGGGGTTTTCGGTATGGCGGGGAACGGCATTCTACCGGCTGGAATTTGCGAGCCTTGCCGAGCTTTCCCCGAGGGCTTGCCAGGGCGCTACGGGGGCTGTCCAGGGGGTGTGCGCGGAGGGGGGCATCGGAGGGCAGACCAGGGACCGAAACCGCCGAGTCCCCTTCCTAGCAGCGGTTCCGGGGCGGTTTTGGCAGGGGGCTTTGGCAAGAAGTCCAGGCTCGATCCCAGTCCCCACCATCACCACCATGCCGATCACCACCCCGTTCGATCTGGTGCCGGTGTTTCAGGTCTTTCAGGTTATACTCAGCCCCATGGCATGGCTCACGGTTAGGCGTAGGCGTTGCGTCGGTTGGCGTTGAAGGGCAAGCGTATTTGAAAAGGGGAATGCGAAAAGGATTTGATCTGCTCTAAATACTTGGCTTGTTTTCACACACCAACCGCACTCCAAAATCCAAACCCAACATCACCGCCCAGGCCGTATTCAAACCCGCCTCTAAGAAAGACATTCCTGAGTTCAATACACGGCTCTATCGGGAAAGGGAGGAGCGGGAGTGGGAAATCAGAATTGAGAAACGGAGGCGGGCAAGGCTTGAGAGAGATGCAGCTATTCCCCCGCCCAAACAACAACGTAACAAACAACGGGATCGACCATCTAAGCAGCGTATTCCAGCAACCGTCTAACCGGCTCCAATAACTCGATTAGCTCGCCCTCAACAACAACTCGCTCAAGGCTTGGTGGGCGTTGTCGATGTTGGTGTTGGTGTTGTTGCCGATCCCATTCAGCAACCCATTGAGCACAGTCGGAATTAAAGAACTCAGCCATTCACGAACCCCTCTTTCCGGTAATCTTCTATGATTTTTGGGATAAAGTTTTGCATAATCCCTTTACCGCCTCCTTCCCTTGTTGGCGGTAGTCGGGATGGAGCAGGAGTTGTTGTTTCCGCCAATAATTCTTTCTTCGTTGGTATTTCTTTCGGGCAGGGACATATTCGGGATGCGCCTCAACATAATCCCAGCTAGGTTCCTTCCCCCCTGTTATCTGAGCAATCAACTTGGCCCGGGTTCTTCTCTTCTTATTCTTCGTAGCCAATTGCTCCACCCTATAGACCAACCCCAATTTCTTCCTGCACCCAATTCTCCCATCCCTCAAGACATACACCCGCCCATACCGCTTTCCCCCCTCCACCACCAGCCAACGATCCAGCCTCCCCCACAATGCCTCATATCGCTGTAAGGGAAAGGTAACTCCTCCGATGCAAATCCAGGTGGGGAAACGCCAGTAATCAGATTCAAGTGGTCGGAAGTAGGCCGGGTCTAACTGGATTTTGATTTTACCCAGGGGAGTCGCTTCAGTCCATTCCTTAGTTCTGGCTCGGTTGATGAGAGTTTGAATTGAAAAGATATGGGGAGCTTGTTCGACGGTTAGCTTGACAGATCGCGGGGGTCTGCCTCGCTTCTTGTCCCGATAGGCTTTTTGAGCGGCTGCGGTTCTCTTGGCCACATTGATATTTACGAGAAACGACCCCCCAAATCACAACTTTAATCGTTCCACCCCGCTCCACCACCCGGCCACTCTTCATGTTGATGGCCACCCTCGCCGTTTTGTTTGATTAGCTCCAGGGCCTGATCGAGTTTTTCCTCCAATCCATCTATTCCCCTTTGCATCCTTCCCAGTTGTTGTTGCATCTCCTGGGTTCGTTGATTCAAGCTTCCAAGCACCTCATCAATAGCACTCAATTGAAATTCGAGTTGTTCGTCCTTATTGGGAGGGGGTGGAGTGCCTGAGTCCTTAGCGCCAATCCGGGCCAGCATTTCCGAGCTTGTCAGGGTCGTTGGGTTCTTCCTGGTCATCACTCAAACCTTTCATATTTTCCGACCAACCCACCATCATCACGCCCCTCCTCATCCCGGAGCATACTTTCCAAAAACATGCGTCGCTCCCTCTTCCGTATTTATTCAACGAATGACCTCATTATTTAAAGAATGAAGGAACGCCAAAGATAAATATCGCTATGGCAGGCACAAATCCCCACAAAGGCATCCGAGGTTGGCCCAAAAACACCCGTCGCTCTTCAGACAATCTGGAAAATTCCCGTCTAGGCTGGGCGAAACGGCGAGAACGGACCCGATTGCAACAATCTATCGTGCTGGAACGCGGTACGGCCGACGATTTTCGTGCTTTGGCTACCTTGAAGGAATCGGAACCGCAGGCATGAAACTAACCGAAGCCAAGCTATTTCCGCACCTGGACGACACTCCCGACTCACATAAGCTGAGACTCGTGCATTCCGTGACTCAGTATGACCGGCAGAACGAAGCCAGGGCCGAGCGCAAGGGCCAGAAGCACAACATCTACGCACTCGGACACTACCTTGCTGCCACCGACCGGGTTCATGACGATTTGAAGGTCGGGGTGCATCCAATCCAGGCCGTCGATAATCATTTCAACGACAACCTTGCCATGCGTCTTCACAAGCATCTCGGTACTGGCAAGGAACAACTGAGCGAGACAGATTATGAAGTGGCCCCGGTGATGCGTAATTTCAGTGGCGATAGGACTGGGGCTCCAAAACCGGTTCTGGAGATTCCGGATGGCGGCCGACAGAGGCCCGAGGACTATATGCAGGGGCTCATCGACAAGATCGCCGTGGTGTGCAGGAGCAAGGCGGCAGGATTTCGCGTTCTCCAGCGAGCACCAGGAGTCGGGTTTGCTGTCGAGGTGTCCAAATCTGGTGCCAATCTCCCGACCTACAACGCCCTACAACCGAACCAAATCTCCGAGGTCGTTGCAGCAATTACGCAACTGGTCAGGGCGGAAGATGCGGGAGCAATTGTCGAGCAATTGGATAGTCGCGTAACGGGCTGCGACAATCCCCTTTACCGGCAATATACGGCGATCCTCCGGGTGTTGCTGAGGAGCCGAGAGCACTTCAGGGGCCCACAATATGACCGGCGAGATCACGTTGGAGGACAAACATGAAGATGACTACAACAAAAAAGGGGGGAACAGTCATGGCTGATACTACCGAAGACGGAGTTCAAAAACTATTCGAGGATGCGGGCTTGACGGACGAGAGGATGGAGGAAATCGCCGCCCATTTTCGCTGTGCCGTGGATGAGCAGGTGATGCAGGAACTCGCCTCATCCCTGACATTTATGAAAGAACAGGTGACGGAGGAGTTGGTCGATCAATTGGACGGCTATCTCCATGAAGCCTTTAGTGAGCTGGAGCAACGGTTGGACGAGGATAATGAGAGAGTTGCTGAGATGATCTACTTGGCCGCTGATTCCAAATCCAGTGATGAGTTTATTGCCCGGGCGGCGGCATCAGCAAGGGAAACTGCAAGCGACCGTAGTGGACCCCCTCATAATGTGGACGATGTGCCGGATAATGAAGCCGAGAGAAACCGGAAATCGCTGAAGCCGGGCGGAGGTACCAATTTCGGGAGCCAGGGAATTCGCGAGAGCACGGAGGAAGGCAAGGAATATGATCCACGAATTGCGCCCTACATGAAGCACCTGGCCAAACACGGTTCACAGGCTTTAGCTCAACAGGCCCTTCAGGAATCAGCAGGCGACGAGATCGATCCCAAGGTCGAACGCTATATCCAACATGCGGAGAGCATGGCCGAATTGTACCCAGAAAAGAAATGAGTTTGAGTCCCGAAACGCATTGGCTTCCTTGGCGTGGCGGTGGGCTCAAAAAGGCGGTCGGGGGGTGCAAGGGGTTCAGACATTCCCCTCTTCCTTACCCCTCGGCCGCCAATTTTTTTATCCAAGTTCGCCAAACAACAAATAACTAAGATGAGAGGAATAGATGATATTTGGAATTGGAAAACCGAAAATACAAATGCCTAACAACGCCGGAAGGCCCCAAGAATGGACCACAACCAACCCTACTACACCGCCCAGGACACGACCAAAATCAGTTGCAGAAATGTGCGCTCTAATCTCCGAATTCGAAAGACAGGAACGATATGCCGATGCTGTTGCCCTACTCAAGATGAATGCCAGTCAAGGGGTGAAGATGTGGTTGCGGGCCGTGATCGATCCGAATATTGCCTGGCGGGTCGATACAAATGTGGATTGGGAGCCCTGTAAGTTTGAGGAAGCTCGTGGCGCCTTATGGGAGAATCTGCGTAAACTCTATCTGTGGTGTGACTTTCCCGGAATCCCCTCCCCGCTCGCCAACGTTCCGGAGCAGAAACTGTACCGTAAATGGGGTGACTTTCTATCCGAACATTCAGCAGGGGAGGCATCGATTCTGTTGATGGCCTGTGCGAAGCGACTGCCATTCCACCCCGACATTGCCATGGAGGCGTTTCCCGAGTTGCTGGGGCCGGTGGATCAGAGCGAACTCCAACGGCAAAATGCACGGAGGCTGGCGGAACGGGAAGTTGGTCGTCTCCTTGCCGAAAAGACCCGATTGGAGAATTTGACCGAATCTGAAGTGGCTGCAACTCAAATCTTGAAGAACAAGCACGCCGCAATGGAGCGAATTGAGCTAAGGGGAACGCCAATGACCGATGATCACTACGCCGAGAATGAAGCCCGCCGGTTGAAGTCTATTACTGCGGTGGATGACTTGGTTCAGGCGGTGGCAGAGAAAAGCCAGATATACGGTCTCAACGAGGAAGAGTCGGTGGCAATCAACACCCTCCAAAAGCAAGTGGTCGAACAATCACGATCCCGCTTGGAAGAGATTTTTGACACTCTGGAAGAAGCCCGACAACGAAACCAAAGGCGGAGGATCGTGAAGGCGGCGAAACGGGTGGCGCGGGTTCAGTGGCGCAGGGCTGGGAGCGGTGGGTGGCAACGGGTAGAGCTTCACCGTCAGATTGCGAATAAGCAGTACATCAGGAACGAGGGACGACTAAGCTTCCGGGAGTTTGTGGAGGCGAAGAACCCTTTTGACAGATTTCTTCGGAGCTATCGACGCGGGGCCGGAGAAAGCGTCCATTAGGCCGTGAACTCCATTAAGCGAGCAGGATGTCCGGTTTCGGGCTAATATCGGCCTTTCGTCTGCCGCTGGGGAAGGTTGCATAAGTGCCAATAGGCGACATCCTGGCTATTTCGATCCCACATTGACTTGCTGCTCGACGACGACCGGGAGTGTGAAGGCAAAGGTCGAGCCTTCGCCGAGCTGTGACTCGACCCAGATTTTGCCGCCGTGCATCTCGATGATGCGCCTGGATATGGCAAGCCCCAAGCCGGTGCCGCCCTTCTTGCGCGTTATCGCATTGTCGGCCTGCTGGAACTCCTGAAATAGCTTGGCCTGATCGGCAGCGGAAATGCCGGGCCCAGTGTCCCGCACCGACAGATGGAATGATCCATCAGTCGCGGTGGCCTTGATGACCACTTCGCCCGTATCGGTGAACTTGATGGCGTTTCCGACGAGGTTGATTAGGACCTGCGTCAAGCGCCGCCCGTCGCCGCGGCCTGGTGGCAGTTTGGGAGCTACCTCGACCTTGAACGCGAGCTTCTTGTCGGCTGCCAGCGGCTCGAGCGTGCTGCGGACGGTCTGGGCGATATCCCGAACGGAGTAATCGGAGAGTTCAAGCACGAGTTCGCCGGCTTCAATCTTGGACAGGTCGAGCACGTCATTGATCAAGCCCAGTAGGTATCTGCCATTGCTCTCAAGCCGTTTGAGTACGCCGAGCATTTTCTCCGATGGCTGGCCGTAGATACCATCCGCCAACAGCTCGGTATAGCCCAGGATGGCATTGAGTGGTGTGCGCAGCTCGTGGCTCATATTGGCAAGGAACTGCGATTTGTGTTGGCTCGCCTCGGCTAGCTGCCGACTCTTCTCCGCGATTTCGCTGAACAATCGCGCATTCTGAATCGCCAGCACCGACTGCGCGGCGAAAGTCTGCAACAGCTCTATCGTGCTTTTGAGAAATTCGCCCGGTTGCTTGCGCCGGACGACGAGTGCGCCGACGATCTTTTCGGCGCCGAGTAGCGGCACGTACAACAGAGCGCGGAAGCCGGCGCGGACAATAACATCGAGGGTGATCGAAGGATCGCTGAGAACGTCGGGGACCTGGAACGGCGCGCGCCGTTCGACCGCCTCGCTGATCCCGGTCTGGCCGAGGCGAATATGACTATCTCTAAGTTCGCTGACAATTGAAACGGGGAGTCCGTAGGTCGCGCGCAGGCGAAACTCCTGCTCTGCATCATCGAGCACATAGATCGCGCCGGCTTCAGTACTGGAGAGTTGAGTCGCCTTGGCAACGATGGTGGTCAAGACGGTTTCGAGGTCGATCGTCGAGTTTACTGCCTGGGTAACTTCGCCAAGAGCGCGCAGCTCCTCGACAGAGTCGCGCAAACCTTTCTCACGCTGCGCGAGCGAGCTGACAAAAAAAGTCGCAGCCTTGGCCATGTCCGTTATCTCGTCATTTCCCGAAATCGAAATTGGTGCTGTGCGTTCAAAAACAGAAGCGCGCATACTCTGGCTCAAGTTCTGCAGCCGCCGAATGATCGAGCGATTGATATAGAGGAATACACCGCCGGCCCCGAGAACACAGAGCACGGACAATATCGTGAAAAGTCGCGAATACTCGAATACGAGGGCGCTGAAGTAATCGCTCTGCGTACGAGTATCTTTTTGAATGTCTGCGAAAACGCGTTCCGCCGACGCGACGAACTGAGCCGACGCCTCCTTGGTGTCCAGCAAAGCGCCGCGCACGGCGGACGCTGACGCAAGCTGCGCAGTGCGTACGTCGAACACGTTGGGCGAGCCGCGGCCATATTGCTCCAGCGCCTGCTCCAGCGGACTGATCGCCTGCACGAGGGTCGTCGAAAACTGCGCGCGCGCGGCCTGCACCCGGTTTTTGACCTCAGCGAATTCCGCGCGCAATCGATTGAGCCTGATCGTGGTGTCGGCGCTCGACGTCGACAACATGATCACGATCGCCTCGTCGGCAACCGCGGTCCATGCGCTCAGGGCGTCAGCTTGCGCGCGCGCGTTTTCCTCGGTCGTGATCTTGGTCGTCGACAACGCGCTGCCGGCCGCGCGAATGCGCACGGACAGCGTTCGAAGCCGCAGCATGAAGTTTGCCGCCACCCGATCGGCTTCTATTTTCTCCGCGACCAAGGTGTCGAGATTGCGAATGTTGACCTTGAGAGAAGCCTCATTTCGCGTGAGGCTGTCGAGGCCTTCGGTTGCCGGGGCCAACGCCCTGACCTGGTCGCCGGCCTCGGCTATGGCGCGGAGCTGGCTTCCTAACGCTTCACTGACGGCGCGACGGGCAAAATGGCCATCGGCGCCCGCCAGATTGGGTGCGTTCGCCGCTAAGGCCTGACTGCGCTGGGCGAGGTTACTGGCCGCAACGAGGGCCGGCAGGCTGGACGAGGCGATCCGGTTGAATCCCTCGCCGTATTTGTCAAAGGTGTAGAGCGCGACCGCGCTTATGGCGGCGGCAAAGGCGGTGATCGCGGCGAAAGCGATCAGCAACCGAAACGCTACACCGAAGCGGAACCTTTGGCCCGTGCTGGCGAGGTCGGGACGATGGTCGTTCCGCCCGGGCGAGGATAGCTCCGTCGGGGACGCTGAAACGAGATTCGTCGCGGCCATTGACGCGCTTCGCCCCCCTCGTTCCGCTACGCCGGGACGAGTGGGCATCTGCCTTCGGCCAAGGGCCGAAACGCCTTGGCTCCCGGGATGACCGACAGCACTTTGTAATAGTCCCACGGGTAGCGGGATTCCTCGGGCGGCTTGACCTCGACGAGATACATGTCGTGCACAAGCCGTCCGTCGGCGCGCACCTCGCCGCCCGGCGCAAAGAAATCGTCGACTGCAAGCTGCCGCATGCTGTTGGCGACGGTGCTAGCATCTTCGGTGCCGCAGGCGCGGACAGCGCGCACATAGTGAAGTACAGCGGAGTAGACGCCGGCGTGCGCCATGGTCGGCATCGCCTTGCGGCGTGCATAAAACCGCTTCGCCCAGTCGCGCGTCCGGCTATTGAGGTCCCAGTAAAATCCGTCGACGAAGGTCATACCCTTGGCGATATCGAGCCCGAGGCTGTCGACATCCGAGATGAACACCAAGAGCGGCACCAGCGTCTGCGAACGCGGCGAGATGCCGATCTCGGCGGCTTGCTTCACCGCGTTGATGGTGTCGCCGCCGGCATTCGCCAAGGCGATCACCTTGGCGCCCGATTCCTGGGCGGCGGTGAGAAATTCGCTGAAATTGTTGGTGTTGAAGGGATGCCGCGATCGGCCGATCACCCGGCCGCCGGCCTTTTGCACGGCGGCGCTCGCGTCCTGCTCCAGCAACCACCCGAAGGCGTAGTCGGCGGTGATGAAATACCAGGTGTCGAGGCCGAAGCCGACCATCGCCGGCGCCATGCCGACAGTGTTGGAATAGGTATCGTAGGCCCAATGAAATCCAGTATGCGTGCAATCCTTGCCGGTCAAGTCGCTGCTGCCGCCCGACACGGTGATTGAGATGCGGTTGCGAGCAGCGGCGAGCTTTTGCGTCGCCAAAGCCACCGCCGAGTTCGGCATGTCCACGACTGCACCGACATGTTCTTCGTTGAACCATTGGGTTGCTATCGCGGAGGCGACATCGATCTTGTGTTTGTGGTCGCCGAACAGGACGCGGACTTTTTTGCCGAGCACCTCACCGCCGAAATCTTCCACCGCCATATGCGCGGCGACCACGGAACCTTCTCCGGCGAGGGTGGCAAAGAGGCCGGTCATATCGGTCAAGACGCCGATATTGATGCTCGGTTCGCGCGGTTGCTGCGCCCCTGCCGCGAGCGGCCATGCAGCCGCCGAGCCAACAACAACCCTGATGAAATCTCGCCGGCGCACGGGACCATCCTCCCCGATACCAGAGACGACGCCAGTTCCAACTCAAAGCGTAACAGAGTTGCGACGCAGAAGTAAGACTGTAGGTCCGTTGTGGGTCAATCGCGTCATTTGGGCCATGTCTGCGATACGTCCGGTTAGCGGGTAATTCCGGAAATACCGGTTCCCTGTTGATGGCATCGCGCTACCCATGATTCAAGTTGTGCGAGGACCGTTGGAAATATGTCGGGCGGTGGCGGCAAAGGTGTCGGTTGGGTTGCGGTGAGCGGAGCCTCCGGGGTGTTCGACAGTTCTCCCCCGCCGCTTTGGAAACCCTGCGCCAAATGCTGTCCCAGGCCCTCAGAAACGGCCCAGGACGGCGATCAGCACCTTCCCCCTTCCCTGCCCCCGCGAGCAATTGGCGGGCTTAGGGGGCCGTGGGTCAGGTGGACAGTTCCCAGAATTCAAACCGGGAGAAAAGACCGAGCCATACCGAAGGGGGTGTGGCGGGCAAAGGTCTCAGTTCAGGTTGTGGCGGGTAAGTTGATGCAGCCGGCGTCGAACAAAAAATCCCCAGGGGCGTCATGGCTTGGGAGGCTTTCATGACGCGACCCTGGGGGCTTGCCGGTCTGAATGTCGAGAAAGACCAGCACGAAAAACCGTGGCAGACGCTGACCTTCAGAGTGCATTGCTGATGATGAACACCGCTGCATCGTCGGTGGTGTCAGTCCGTGAACCACCAGCCCACACTTCAACGCTGCACAGGATCAGAGCGGTTGCGGCGATCAGTAGAATGACCTTACGCATGATGCCCTCCATGTCCGAGTAGTACGATAACCGACTCGGTTCAGGCGACATGTGACCCCGCTCACACCCTCAGTCCTGCCCCCGTTACCTCCCAGGGCCGCCGGATAAGCCTCAATCTCCACCACCACCACCAAGCTGGCCGGAATGACGCGCTTCAAATGGCGTTGTTATGGGATCGGAAGCGCAAGAGGTGTGGAGAAAGTGAGATTTCCCGTCGAATGTGGGGAGGTTCCCATGCCGCAAGTTCCTGTCACGGTCTACGACATCGAGCACTTTCGTTGCCGCGCCCAAGTGTGTCGTGCCGAGGCCGAACTGACAGGGGTACCAGGGCGTCGGCAGGAGCGATTGGAGACGGCGCGGGCTTACGAAAGGATGGCGGATCGCGCTAAACGTCATCTTGGTCTGACCAAATGAAACGTCATAGTCAATCCATGCAATTATTTGATTGAACCCGCTTTGCTGTTGTTACGATCATTCATCCGAGTTTTTTCTCCTTCTTAGTGCCCGGAGCTGACTGATCTTATCCTCCGCCGCCCGCTGTTCACGGCTGATAATCGCCCGGACATGCTCGCTACTGCTGGAGCTGGTGGGATGGTCTTGGATTTGATATTCTCCGTGTCGAATAGTTCTGCGGTGTTCTGCATTTGTGGCAATCCAATTCAGTGCGGGGAGGTCGGCGTGGGTGGTAATCCGCAAGCATTTACAACTTCCTAAAACGCCCCTTACCCAAGCCCAGTTCCCCTCTCATCGAACACGGCTGCGGGCGCTTTGGGAATCGGCGGCTTACTATGACCCCAGATTCTCGCTAGAATAGGTTCCGCAAATCAGGGAGGAACCGTATGAAATCTGTCGGCACGATGATTCTGTCGGCACTGATCGGCATCGTATTTGCTGCCAATGGTGCTGGCGCTCAGGAGATGAAGGAAAAGACCGTCAAAGGGTAGATATTCGGAGTCTGGGCGGTTGTTTCGGTAGCGAACGATGTGGACGGTAAAAAGACCGAGCCTTATGGTGCAAATCCCAAGGGACAATTCATTTTCACCGTTGATGGTTTTTTCTCAACCAACATTATTCGCCCTGACCGTCCAAAGTTCGTTTCCAACAACCGCACCACGGGGACACCAGAGGAAAACAAAACGGCGGTACAGGGAAGCAACGGCAGCTTCGGCACCTACGAAATCAGTTCGGATGGATCAATAACCCTTCACATCGTTGGCAGTACATTTCCAAACTGGGACGGCACTAAGCAGAAACGCCTCGCTTCAATCAAGGGCGACGAGATAACCTGGACTAATCCGACACCCTCAATCGGTGGAAATACGGTCACCATGCTGCAACGTGCGAAGTCCGGGGAGCGCCATCCTTAACGCGACGAGAAGTGAGGCGGTCGATTTTGGCAGTAAGCAGGAATGCCACGTCGCTTTCTCGCTGGTTTCAGGGTAGATGCCGTTATCGGGATTCGGGGCGAGATCAGGTGGAAACCCTAATCACGGGGCACAAGAACTGGCGGGCAGCGCTGTGGAGCGGCAATGCCAGAAGGCGAAACAAGCAGAGATACGATTATCTCGACTAAGCTCTCAGACGTAATTCCCGCAATTTCTCAGTCTTGCGTTCCCGCTCTATCTCTGCCGCCTTGTAGTCCCGCGTCGCCTGTTCGCCTGCCAGTCGCTGATCTTCCTGCCTGAGCTTGGACCTTGTGGATGCTAGATGCGGCTTGGTAGTTTCGTCATGCGGAGTGCGGTTATGGTGATGCATCGGAGCTATCTCCTTGTCTGGAGACAAGAGTGCGGTGATCGTGTGAGGGTGCTGGCGATGGGTCGGGTGGCGCTCATAACCGGATCATTCGATACATGTGATCGAACGGTTACCAATCCAGCAGCTTCTGCCGAAGTCACCAGTCCCCATAGCAACAAGGCTAGCAACACGATCATTCCTACCCCGGCAATGACCATCTTGCTGAGGTCCTTGAGCACATCTGCTTGCAAGTGGTCCAGTTCGGCCATAGCTGCATAATGGTATGCGGCACGGTATGCGGCTCGCGAGGAAGCTACCCGCTCAGACATGTTGTTGCTCTGGTCGTGCGATGAGGGTGTACCAAGGCCGAGCGGTTGAATGCCACTGGCTCATTTTCCGGTGACAATTTTCGCAATACGCGCTCTCGCTATCGCGAATGGGCAATTGGGTGTAGCGGACGGAGTAAACTGCCCCGCAATGTGGGCAGTCAAAACCATCGCAATGGCTGAATTCCCAAGTTCTATGCATGCGGGGGTACATCATAAGCTCGTCCCGAGGAATAGAATCGCGGCTCCGAGGGCAATCCCAGACACCATGAAAAGTACGTCGGCGGCATCGAGACCAAATACTCGCCGATCATGAATAAAGTACGCCATGGCTACTCACCCAAAAGGCTCGTCCTGCCTTGCCGCCAAAGCGTTTCGACGCGATCTTCAAGGCACGCTTCAGCGCACCCGTCTGTTAGAAGACAGTTCCCGACGCCTTTTGACGGCAGCTCGTTCATTGGCAAGGATGCGCT
>WNGJ01006645.1_pt1 | contig 12268 bp, 11 predicted proteins | sample 5400611 | NCBI WGS metagenome assembly WNGJ01 (sample SAMN13153375, study PRJNA577476) | soil metagenome | isolation source: 40 cm soil or saprolite under Garry oak tree replicate 1 | place: USA:California | collected 2016-06-15 | reverse complement strand
GAGGAGCGGCTGAAGATCCTCTCCTCCGAGCTGCGCAAGGCGGTGCAGGACCGCTTCGAGCAGCTCGAGCTGCTCCCGTTCGGTCACCTCTAGCCCGAGGAAGCTCGTCCTCAGGCCGGGGTGCGGGGTCCCTCCAGCGAGCATTCCACGCTGCAGAAAACTCCGCGGCCGTGCATCACGGCGCCCGACTCTATAGGCGCCGCACAGCGGTCGCAGTAGCCGGTAGACCTCGACTCCTCAACGGTTCTGACGACCTCCAAGTGGACCCGTTTGGACGCCAGACCCATTCGCTCGGGCACGCCGCGAAGACGCCAACCAGGCAGTTCGACAATGCTCATCTCACCCCGGGCTCCTCACCCAAATCCCCCGTAAACTCCCCCGCCGATCGGAGCACAAGTATGGTCGGGCCCTTGCGATTGTCACCGTACAAATGCCGTAGCCGCGCCTACCTCACCTCGCGCCTGCCAAGCGGGGGCTGGCCGCGGCGCGCCGACTCGGCCGGCATCTCGGCCTTCTTCTGCTCGATCACCTCGTTCGCCGGCTCCACCTCGCGCGATTCGCTCGTCGGGCTCGCGAGCAGCCCCAGCCGCGCGGGCTTGCCGGCTCGGAACTTGTTGTAGACAGCGCCAAGCAGGATCAGGTTGCTCAGCAGGTAGAACCACGCGGCGAGCAGGAAGAAGAGAGCGAACTGCGCGCCGTAGGTATTGAAGCCGCCTGCGACGTGCTCGTACAGAGGGAACGCCAGTGACAGCACCTCGATCAGCACGCCTGCGAGCAGCGCGCCGGGCAGCACCTGGCGCAGCGTGTAGGTGCGATTCGGCACCAGTCGGTACAGCAGCACCAGCAGGGCGACCATCGCGGTCGCGCCGATGACAAAGCTCAGAAGCCACGCCCCCGGCAGCAAGCCGGCCAGCACATTCGCGCCGACCGTCACGCCGACAGCGACGATCAGCACGATCATCATCACGAAGCCCATCAGCTTCTGGCGCACGGTGTCGCGCTGCGAGATGCCGAAGATCTGAGCGAAAGCGAACTCCATGGTCGCGAACACGCCGCTGCCCGTCCAGATCAGGCCGCCGATGGAGACGAAACCCAGCAGTCCGGCCGAATCCTTCACTCCGTGCAGCGCGCGCAGCAGCTCGGCCTGGGCCGAGACCGGGAACGTCGCGATGATCAGCTCCTGGAACTTCGCCTCGCTGGCAGGGTCGCGAACCCTCAGCCCGATGATGGCCAGGATGCCGAGCATCAGCGGGAACATAGCCAGCAGGCCGTTGAATGCGAGCCCCGACGCGTAGTTGGCCGCCTGGCTCGCGCCGAACGCCTGCACGACCCTGACCGGAAACGAGTCCAGGACCTTCCGGATCAATCCGCGGATTCTCTGGCGCCTCTCTGTCGAATGATCCGCGCCGTGACGGCGCCGACCATTGTGGTCGCGACGGCCGGTGCCACCCTGCGCGCTATCGACTCCCAGACCGACTCTCTGTCCTCGCCGCTGGAGATGACAACCTTCACCGGCCGGCCCTTGAACCTGGTCCTGATGGTCTCAGGCAGGTCGGTCAACGCGTCGGGGATCATGTCATGCAGTCGTTCCGACATCCCCGGTTTGCGCATGTGGCGGTAGATCAGAAAGGCCCCGCCCCCGACCACCAGACCGGCGGCCACGCCGGCCGCGACGATGATGGCAACCCGCCGCGCGTTCGCAGCGGCGCGCTTCTCGAGGATGGTCAGGTTCTCGTCGACGTGTTCGCGCGTCTCGGCTATCTGCCGGCCGATTTCATCCGTTGGAGCGCCCATTCCTTCGTCTCCTTCAGGCTCGTGATGGTCTTCTGAGGCATCGAGACCCGGAGCCGCATGCGCCCATAGATCGCCAGCCCGGCGGCGATCAGCGCGTAAGCCACCGCCCACACCACCGCGGCCTGCCAGTGCCACGGCACCGCTACCACGACGATCACCGGCACCGCCACGAGCAGCGCGATCCCCGCCAGGATGCCCGCAAACGCGAAGCACGCGGCCGCGATGCCGTTGGTGACGGCGAGCTCTTTCAACTCCTGCTTGGCCAGCTCGATCTCGAGGCTGACCAGGCGGTTCAGGTCGTGCACCACCTCCGCCGCCAGCACACCTGACTTCATGGCGCTGCCGTTCGGCCTGGGTTCGGTTTGAGTTGCCATTTCTGCAGTCAATGATGCAACGCGCGGGTGGTTAGATCTGGCGGCGCGTTCGCGGCTCCGGCGTGAACTGTGCGGGCAGGTGTACTGGAGATCGCGCGACCAGGCAGAACTCCGGCGGCGGACCCAGCACCATCATCCGCCGCCATAACGCCACGCCCGCTCTGGCGGTGAACTGTGCCGTCATCGTGAACAGATCGCCGTAGGCCATGCCCGCGGGCTTGGCGAAAGCGATCTCGTGCAGCGCATCCAGGTCAGCCTCGCCCTGGGCCAGGCTGAGCAGCTTGCCGCTACCCCACGCCGCCATGCGCGCCGCGGCGTCGTGCGAGGCTGCACGGGCGCCGCTGACTGCGGCTTCGTTCAGGACGTCGAGAGCCGCCGAATCTTCGACGAGGTACCAGTCGCTGTATCCATCATCGAATCGATACGTGGTCGAGGCCACGAAGCCCGCCGGCCTGCCGCCGGCCAGCTCGGAGTGGAATCGCCTCAGCGCGTCCTCATACGCTTGGGCGTCTGCATCCGATGCGGGGCGGTGCGAGAAGACGTACGCGAGCAACTTACTTCGCCTTTGGTCCCTTGCCCGCCTCGATGTAAGCCTTGAGCCGTTTCATGTTGTCGCGGATGCCTTCCGCGTACTGGCGCGACAGCAAACCGCCGGCAAAACGCAGCAAGCCCGTGAGCTCGTAGTCCATCTCGTAAACGACGTGCGTGCCATCCTTGCGTTCTGAGTAGGTGTATGACCATTCGCCTTTGAGTGGGCCCTTGATGAACCTTCCAGAACAGTGTTTCGGCTTCGTGAAGACGTCCTGCTGGACATCGAGCGTCTCCTTGATTCCGCCCGGCAGGTCGAGGTGATAGCGATAGCGCGTCCCGGCGCGCGGCGCTCCCGAGTCGAGCTTCTCGACCTTCTCGAGGTTCGTCGTCCATTGCGGTGCATGGACCACGTCCTCCTGCACGACCGCCCACACGCGCTCCGCGGGGGCCTTGATGATCACGCTCTCGCGGATCTTGCTCATGCTGGGATGAGCAAAGCCTAATGCGCAGCGCCGAGAGTGGTCGAGACCCGGCTGCCGCGCGCGACGGCAGCGCGCGCATGCTCGGCGCGCTTCGGCACCGGAACTATCGGCTGTTCCTGACCGGCCAGATCATCTCGACGATCGGCACCTGGATGCAGAGCGTGGCCATGCCATGGCTTGCGCTGCAGCTGACTCATAGCGGCCTGCTCGTGGGCCTCGTGCTCGCCGTCCAGTTCACACCGGTGCTGCTGGGCAGCCAGTTCGGCGGAATCGTGGCCGACCGCTTTCGCAAGCGTTCGATCCTGCTCGTCACCCAGGCGGCGTTCACGATCCCTTCGTTCTCGCTCTTCCTGCTCAGCTCGAGCGGCCACGCAATGTACTGGGAGGTCCTGATCGCCGCGGCCGCGACGGGCACCATCAACGCCTTCGACGTACCCGCCCGCCAGTCCTTCGTGGTCGAGATGGTGGGCAAGCAGGACCTGATGAACGCGATCGCGCTCAACTCTTCTGTGTTCAACGGCGCCGCCGTCGTGGGGCCGTCGGTGGCGGGCGTGATCATCGGCGCGGTCGGCGTGCCAGTTTGCTTCCTCGCCAACTCCGTGAGCTACCTGGCCGCGGTGGGCGCGCTGCTCTTGATGCGCAACCTGCCCGCCATCATGCGCGAGCAGCACGACCAGAGGTGGCGCCAGCGACTCGCGGAAGGAGCCTCGTACGTGGTGCGCGAGCCGGTCGTGGGCCTGCTGCTTATCGACGTCGCGGTCTTCTCGCTGTTTGCGATGAACCGCCTGACGCTCATCCCATTGTTCGCCGACCAGGTGCTCCACGCAGGCGCATCAGGATTTGGGTTCCTGATGGCGTCGATGGGACTCGGCGCACTGGTGGGAGCCTTGACCCTTGCATTCTTCCCTGGACTCGGCGCGAACCCGGCTCGCCAGTTCTGGCTTGGGCTTCTCTGGGTTGCCGCCCTGCTCGTCTTCTCATTTTCGCGAGTCTTTCTTCTGTCCTCGGCAGCGCTGTTCGTGGCCGGCTACAGCCAGATCTCGTTCGTCGCCACCGCGAACAGCCGCATCCAGACGCTCACTCCCGACGGGCTGCGCGGGCGCGTGATGGGGCTCTACGCGCAGGCGCTCATCGGGGTCGGGCCGCTGGGCGCGATGCAAGCCGGCGCGCTGGCGACGCTGCTCGGCGCGCCGTGGGCGATGGCGATCGGAGCGACTGTCGCGGGGGCTGTGGTCGTGGCGACGCGGCTGCTCCGCCCGACGGTCTTTCAGCGACCCGCTCTACCCGAACCTGACCTCTAGCACCGCCGCCACGATCAGCGCGGGCACCAGCCAGCGCAGGGCGCGCACGTAGTCCGCGCCCGCGGCCAGCACGCGCGCCGTCCAGCCGCCGGATGCCTCCATGTGGATGGTCGCCGCGCCGATCTGGAGTGCGAGTCCGCCGGCGATGATGGCCACCGGGATCTCGACCAGGCCGTTGGGCACGATGCCGGTAAGCGCGATCGACCACGAAGACTGCGAAGCGGCGAAACCCAGGAGAAAACCCGGCAGGAATGTGAGCAGGAATCCGCTCAGGCCCGCAGTGATGAGAGCGAGCGGCGCCACCAGCAGGATGGCCAGCAGGTTGTGGCTGATGATCGCGAGCGCCTGGTCGAGCTGCGACCCACCGCCGGCCGCGGCGATCAGCGTGGACAGCGCGGGCTGCACGACCGACGCAGGGATCGCGCCGGTGATGCCCGCGACATAACCTGCGGCCGCTCCTGCGGGAAGCCCTACCGCGGCAACGAGCAGCGCGGTGCGGCGCCACCACAACAGCCGTAGGATGCCTGGCCGGCGCTGGAAGCTCGCGCGCAGCGCGTTGGCGGCGCGCTGCAGCGGCCTGTGGAGCCCCGAGTCGCGCGCCAGCAGCGCCTCGCGCGAGAAGCCGTTGAGACCCATGCGGAGGAGGATTGCGGCGAGCGCGAGCATCAGGCCGGCGAACCCCCACAGAAATTCAGTCCGTCCGAGCAGGATGAGCGCCGCCTCCGTCTGCAGCGCCACGGACATGGGCAGGATGATGAAAGAGGCCATCACGTTGGCCGCGCGCATGGTGCGCGCGTTGAGGCTGATGATCACCGCTCCGGCGACCATGGCCGCGACCTGGCAGATAGTCGATAGGGCGAGCGCGATCAGCACGTCGAGCGGGAAGTAGCCAAGGCCCGGAAACACGGCGAGGCAGTAGACGGCCAGCCCGCCGTAACAGAGCGTAAGCGAGATCGCCAGGACCGCCGCGACCTTGCCGGCGTAGATCTCGGCCTCCTTCAACGGCGTGGAGATGAGCACCTCCAGAGTGGTGCGTTCGCGCTCGCCGACGAACGACTCGAGCGCGAGCACAAGCGAGAAGCTCGCGGGGATGAAGACCACGAAGAACGCTCCCACTACCGAGAGCCGGTTGACCACTGAAGTGCCACCGCCGTACAGCGCCAGTCCTCTCACCCCGATCGCGCAGGCGAGCGGGATCGCGATGGTCAGCCCGACCATGGCCAGGATGAGGCGCAGCTCGCTGATCGCATCGCGCAGGTCGCGCGCGGCTACCAGCTGAGCCTTACGCCGATCGAGATTCAGCCAGCTCATGTTGGTGGTTGCCCGAGTGATTGGAAATGACCGCGAGGTAGATGTCCTGGAGAGTCGGCAGCTCGCGCATCTCGCTCCTCACCGGCAGTCCAGACCGCGCGCGCAGTGAGGACATGTTCCCAATGGCCAGCGCGCGTCCGGCGGACATGATGCCGATCGCCGCGTCGCCACCGTCCGATGCGCCGAGGTGCTCGGCCTCCTCCATGTTGTGAGTGCAGATCACGAGCGCGCAGCCGTGCGCCTGCAGGTCTTTGAGGTAGGCCCACGCGCGGCGCGCGCTGTCGGGATCAAGGGCGGACGTTGGTTCATCCGCCAGCACCAGCCGCGGGCGGTGCAGCGTGGCGCGGATCAGGGCGACCTTCTGGCGCATGCCTTTCGAGAACGTGCCGAGCCAGCGGTCGCCGGCATCGGTCAGCTCGAAGAGGTCGAGCAGCTCGTCGATGCGGCGCTTGCGCACGTCCGGGGCCATCTCATAGATGGCGCCGAAGTAGTCGAGGTACGCGCGCGCCGACATCCGCTCGTAGAGGCCGGGCAGCTCAGGCATCAGGCCGACACGCGCCCGCACGGCCGCGGGCTCCGAGGCGGCGTCGATGCCATCCACGCGAACCGTGCCGGCGCTCGGCGCGAGCACGCCGGCCATGCAGCGCAGCGCGGTGGTCTTGCCCGCGCCGTTGCGACCGAGAAGGACGAGGCACGAGCGCTCGCCCACGTCCACGGTCAGATCGGTGAGCGCGAGCACGTCGCCATACCGCTTGGCGATCGAGCGAACTTCGAGCATGGGGCCTACCAGTGTGAGGCCCGGTTACCCCTTGGGAGTCGGAAAACGGGGCTCGACGCTCGGCCCAAATCGCCGGAAATAGCGACGACCCGTCCTGTAGATCAAGCCTTCCGTGGCGGCGAACGCCACCGCCCCGGCGAGGATCGCCACGTAGGCCGGCGCGCCAAAGCCGACTGCGGCCAGACCGCCGATCGCGCCGCCGACCGAGGCGACGATGACCCCGACCATCCCCGGCAAGGTGACGAACCCGTGGAAGAAGCTGCCCATCCCGTGCGCGGTCTCCTGCTCGATGCCAAGAGTGCGCAGCGTGCCCGAGAGGTCGTCGAACGGGCTCGTAATGAAATAGGGCTCCAGCTCCGGGTGAAGATCGAAGTAGCCATGGCGGAGCCGGTTCATCCCGACGACCATGTGGTAGTCGTCCCGGTTGAGCATCATCAGGCGGCGGATCGTTGCCGCGCCGGTGAAGAAAACGACGGCGAGCATGAAGATCGCGATCGCTGTGAAGGCGGTGCCGAAGTGATCTGCCTGCGCGATGAGCGCGAGGGCGATGACCGAGCCCGAGAGTATGGCCAGGAACATGTTCACGCGGCCGAGCGACTCCTGGTAAATCAGCGACCGCGTCGCAAGCAGCGACCAGTGCTCCGTGGCGAGGATCTGAAGCTTTTCCGACACGGCGGGGTTGCGCGGCGGCAGCTCAGTCACGCGGCAGATACCTGGGCAACTCGTCGAGAGACGCGAAGCCCTTCCTGGCCATGAACTCGGCAATGCCGTCGTGAACGTCAGCGATCGCGTTGGGGTTCACGAACGTGGCGGTGCCGACCTGCACCGCGCGGCAGCCGGCGACGAGAAACTCGAGGGCATCTTCCGCGCGCATGATGCCGCCGACGCCCACCACCGGGATGTCGACAGCGCGCGCAGCCTGGTGGGCCAGGTGCACGGCCAGCGGCCGGATCGCAGGGCCTGACAGCCCGCCGGTGCGGAAGCTGAGCCGCGGCTGGTAGGCGTGCAGGTCCATCGACATGCCGACGAAAGTGTTGACCGCCGAGAGCGCGTCTGCGCCTGCCCCTTCGACGGCGCGAGCGATGACGCCGATGTCGGAGACCATCGGCGTGAGCTTGACCCATACCGGCAGCTTCGTGCGCCTCCGCACCGCTTCGGTCACGGCCGCGGCCGCGCGCGGGTCGTTGCCGAAGTACATGCCGCCCTGCTCGACGTTGGGACACGAGATGTTGATCTCGAATCCCGCGACGCCGGGCACTCCGTCGAGCCGCGCGGCCAGCTCTCCGTACTCGGAGGCTGACTCGCCATTGATGTTGACCAGCACCGGGAAGTCCCAGGCCTCCCACTTCGGCGCGTAATCGCGGATCAGCGCGTCGACGCCCGGACCCTGCAGTCCGATCGCGTTGAGCATCCCCGAGGGTGTCTCGACGATGCGGGACGGCGCCGTACCCGCCCGTGGCTTGAGGAAGATCCCTTTCGAAACCATCCCCGCCAGCGCGCGTCGCTCGAGCAACGGAACCTCTGTGCCGTACCCGAACGTCCCCGAGGCCGCGAGCACAGGTCCGCGGAGCTTCAGCCCGCCGACTTCAACCGACAGGTCGGGGGTCACGCGCTCACGGCATAGGACAGGTGAGACGGCAGCGCCGGCCAGTCGACGTCCGAGGCGACGTAGACAGGGCCTTCGGTGCACGCGCGGTCGTAACCGCCGCGAGTGAGCGGCACCGCGCAGCCGAGGCACACCCCGGTCCCGCATCCCATGTACGTCTCGACGGCCACCTGAGCTTGCGGCCATCGCTGGGCGGCGGCGGCCAGCATTCGGTTGGGGCCGCAGGCGAGCACCAGGTCGGCGTCAGGGGCCGCGGCCACGACCGTTCCAGCGAAACCTGCGCTGCCGTCGTCGGTGGCGAGGATGACCTGATCGCCCTCAGTCTCCGAGCAGAGCTCGTCCGCGGTGCGCGCACCGTGCACCCATGTCACTTGCAGGCCGGCCGCCCGCGCGTCTCGCGCCGCGAGCGGCATCGGTGCCACGCCCAGCCCGCCGCTCACAAGTGTCACGGTCTTCGCGGACCGCGGCAGGTCGAATCCGCGGCCGAGCGGGCCCAGGCAGCTCGCGACATCGCCCTCACGCATCGCGAGCATCTGCGCGGTCCCTACGCCCACCGCCTTGAGGAGCACCTCGATGCGGTCGTCCCCGGCGCGGTGCACGGAGAACGGCCGTCGCAGCAGCGGTCCCGGCCGCATCCCGATGTTCACGAACTGCCCGGCCTTGACCGACGCGGCGATGTCCGGAGCTGCAAATCCGAGCACCCACATGTCACGAGCCACCTGGCGGCGCTCGACCAGCGGCGCGTCAGTCAGAAACAAGCGCCGCGCTCCGCCACTCTTCGATCGTCCGCACGTCCATCTCCGGCGCCGCCTCCGCCGCCGACTCGAGCAACGCAGCAGCAGTGTCGAGCGATGTCAGGCAGGGGATGCGGCGCTCGACTGCCGCGCGCCGAATCTCGAAGCCATCCTTGATGACCGGGCCGCCATCTTCACTCGGATCCTCATAGATGTTCGACATCGTGTTGAGGACGAGGTCGACCTCGCCGCCGGTGATGACATCGAGCACGGTAGGGCCTTCCTCGCCGATCTTCGCCACCACGCGCGGCGAGAAGCCCGCGCGCTGGAGAGCCTTCGCGGTGCCCTCGGTGGCCACGAGCCGGCAGCCCATCTGCACCAGTCGGGAGACGATGGGGAACATCTCAGGTTTGTCCGCGTCTGCGATGGTCAGCAGCACCGAGCCGCCACGCGGCACGTGCACGCCCGACGCGGCGAAAGCTTTGCGCAGAGCGCCCACCAGGGTGTGGTCGATGCCGATCGCCTCGCCGGTCGACTTCATCTCCGGGCCGAGGTACGAGTCGACCGCCTGCAGCTTGCTCATCGAGAACACCGGCGCTTTGACCGCCACCAGGTCGCGCGGTGGCACCAGCCCGGTCTGGTAGCCGAGGCTCGCCAGCGTCTCGCCGAGCATCACCTGCGTCGCCAGCTTGACCATCGGCACGCCGGTGACCTTGCAGAGGAAAGGCACGGTGCGCGACGAGCGAGGGTTGACCTCGAGCACGTAGACCTTGCCGCGATGCACGACGTACTGAACGTTGACCAGGCCGCGCAGGCGCAGGTGCCGTGCGATCTTCACGGTGTAGCTCACTACATGCTCCAGCTCGCGCGCCTCCAGGCCTGGCGCCGGATACACGGCGTACGAATCGCCTGAGTGCACCCCGGCGCGCTCGACGTGCTGCATCACGCCAGGGATGACCACGGTGTCGCCGTCGCTGATGGCGTCGACCTCGACTTCGACGCCGAGCAGGTACTTGTCCACCAGCACGGTGCCGCGCGGCATGGCGCTGATGGCCCACGTCATGTAGCGCTGCAGCTCGCGCCGGTTGCGCACGATTTCCATCGCGCGCCCGCCGAGCACATAGGAAGGACGCACGAGGACTGGATAGCCGATGCGATCGGCGATCGCGACGGCGCCGTCGATGGTTGTGGTCGTGCCGCCGATGGGCTGCGGGATGCCGATGTCCCTCAGCGCCTCGGCGAAAGCCCGCCGGTCCTCCGCGAGGTCGATCGCCTCGACGCTCGAGCCAAGGATGTCGATTCCTTTCTCGGACAGAGGCTGCGCCAGGTTGATGGCGGTCTGGCCGCCGAACTGCACCAGCGCGCCGGTGACGCGCTCGGCCGCCGCGACATGGAACGTCGCGTCCAGGTCGAGTGGGTCGAAGTACAGGCGGTCGGAAGTGTCGAAGTCGGTGGACACCGTTTCCGGGTTGGAGTTGACTAGCACGGCGCGGACGCCCGCCTCGCGCAGCGACCGGGCCGCGTGCACCGAGCAGTAGTCGAACTCGATGCCCTGGCCGATGCGGATCGGGCCCGAGCCTATAACGAGCGCACTGCGGCCAGTCATGAGCTCGGCCTCGCTCTCGTCCTCCCAGCACGAGTAGTAGTAAGGCGTCGCGGCCTCGAACTCGGCCGCGCACGTGTCGACCAGCTTGTACGTCGGATGGCCGGCCGGCACCGTCTCGCCGCGCAGGGCGGCGATCTGCGCGTCGGCAAAGCCCGCGCGACGGAGCGACCGCACGTCGCCCTCCTCTTCGAGGTGAACGATGTGCGCGAGCCTGTCGATGAACCACCTGTCGATCCCGCTGCGCTCGGCCAGCGTCCGCGGCAGGGCGCCGCCGCGCAGTGCGGCCAGCAGCGCGTACAGGCGCCGGTCGTTCGGCTGGTCGATCAGGTCGCGCCTCCGCAAGTCGTCGGCGGCGGGCGGCTTCTGCTCGAGCGAGCGCAGCGCCTTCACCACGGCGGCCTCGAAGGTTCGCTCGATCGCCATCACCTCGCCTGTGGAGGCCATCTGCGTGCCGAGCCGGCGGTCGCCGGCCGGGAACTTGTCGAACGGCCAGCGCGGGATCTTGACGACGCAGTAGTCGAGCGCCGGCTCGAAGGCCGCGAGCGTGCGGCCGGTGATCTCGTTCGGGATCTCGTCGAGCCGTCGCCCCACCGCGACCTTGGCCGCAACGCGTGCGATCGGGTAGCCGGTCGCTTTGGACGCCAGCGCCGACGACCTGCTGACGCGCGGGTTGACCTCGATCACGTAGTAGGTCGAGCTGTTGGGATCCAGAGCGAACTGCACGTTGCACCCGCCCTCGAGCTCGAGCGCGCGGATGATGCGGATCGCGGCCGACCGCAGCATCTGGTGGTCACGATCCGAGAGCGTCTGCGCCGGCGCGACCACTATCGAGTCGCCCGTGTGCACTCCCATCGGGTCGAGGTTCTCCATGTTGCAGACCGTGATGCACGTGTCGGCCGCGTCGCGCATGACCTCGTACTCGATCTCCTTCCAGCCCCACAGCGACCGCTCGATGAGCACCTGCCGGATGGGCGAGGCAGCCAGGCCGCGCTCGGCGATGGCGTGCAGCTCTGAGTGCGTCGTGACGAATCCGCCGCCCGTGCCGCCAAGCGTGTACGCCGGGCGGATCACGAGCGGCAGCCCGACCTCAGACGCGAAGTGCTCGGCCTCCTCGACTGATTCGCACACGCGTGAGATCGGGACGGGCTCGCCGATCTCGATGAGCATCTGCTTGAAGGCCTCGCGATCCTCGGCCTTGCGGATGGTGTCGATGCGAGCGCCGAGCATGCGCACGTGATACCTGTCGAGCACGCCGGCGGCCGCGAGCTCGGTCGCGAGGTTGAGCCCGGTCTGCCCGCCCAGTGTCGGCAGCAGCGCGTCCGGCCGCTCGCGCGCGATCACGCGCTCGACCGCGTCGACGGTGAGCGGCTCGAGGTACACGCGGTCGGCCACGCCCTCGTCGGTCATGATCGTGGCGGGGTTGGAGTTGACGAGGACGGTCTCGATGCCTTCCTCGCGCAGTGCCTTGCACGCCTGCGTTCCCGCGTAATCGAACTCCGCGGCCTGCCCGATGACGATGGGGCCTGAGCCGAGGATCAGGACCTTGCGCGGCCGCTCGACCTGCGAGCTCTTTGCGGGTTGCACCGAGACCGGTTTGCGCTCGCGCGTCATCTTGATGAAGCGGTCATAGAGGTACTGGTTGTCCTGCGGGCCGGGGCATCCCTCGGGGTGGTACTGCACGCTGAACACAGGCAGCGTTCGATGGCCGAGTCCCTCGACCGACCCGTCGTTGAGATTGCGCTGCGAGACGA
>WNGJ01007480.1_pt1 | contig 12272 bp, 12 predicted proteins | sample 5400611 | NCBI WGS metagenome assembly WNGJ01 (sample SAMN13153375, study PRJNA577476) | soil metagenome | isolation source: 40 cm soil or saprolite under Garry oak tree replicate 1 | place: USA:California | collected 2016-06-15 | reverse complement strand
CTGATCCTGTACCTGAGAGGCGTACAACGATGGGCATGCCTTTGGGAATTTCGTCCTGGGCCATAATCACACCCCTGGCCACTTCTTCACCGCGCGTAATGCCGCCGAAGATGTTGACGAGGATGCCCTTCACCTGCGGGTCGCGTGCCACGAACGTCAGGGCTTTGCGCATCACTTCGGCCTTGGCGCCGCCGCCGATGTCGAGGAAATTGGCCGGCCTGCCGCCGACGCGTGCCACCATGTCAAGCGTTGTCATAACCAGGCCGGCGCCATTCCCCACTATTCCCACGTCCCCATCCAGCTTGACATATGTCAATCCTTCCTTTTTGGCCTCGAACTCCAGCGGGTTTGACTCTTCCGGCTCTGCCCACGCAGCGTATTCCCGCTGGCGGAACAGGCCGTTGTCATCGATAAGAATCTTTGCATCGGCGGCCTGTACCAGCCCGCCGGCAGTCAGTGCCAGTGGGTTGATCTCGGCGAGGCTTGCATCGCTCTCGATGAAAGCCCTGGCCAGGGCTGCGAGGATGGTCCCGCCCTTGCTGATTACTTGATGGGGAAATCCTGCGCGAGCGAGAATGTCGCGCGCCTCGAAGGGTCGCAGCCCCCAGTGCATATCGATGGGCTGTTGGATGATCTTCTCGGGTGTCGTGGCCGCTACCTCTTCGATATCTATGCCTCCTGCCGTTGAAACCATCACAACAGGGGCCTGCGTTTTGCGGTCGAGGATGATGCCGAGGTAGTATTCTTCTTTGATCTCCAGCCTGGAGACGACCAGCACTTTTTCTACTTTTAGCCCTTTGATCTCCATGCCCAAGACCTTTGCGGCGGCGGCACGTGCCTGTTCAGGAGTATCACCGAATTGAATGCCGCCCGCTTTGCCGCGTCCTCCAACATAGACCTGGGCTTTGATAACTGCCGGCCCTCCCAGTTCGCGAGCAATGGCTTCGGCCTCCTCGGGCGTGCGTGCTACACGCCCAGGCTGTACCGGAATCCCGTAGCGTGCCAGGATATCTTTGGCCTGGTATTCGTGAATCTTCACCGGAAATTGCTCCTCTTCTCTTCACCGCTCATCTCAGTCAAATAGCGCGATCAGGCAGGTAAAAATATGTAATGCAGCCGCTAATCTACCTATGGTCATGCTAGCATGCACAGAAAGGGGTGTCAAGGATTGTTGAAACTTGGTACAATAAAGGAGATGTATGATATATAAGGGGTGAAAATGCATATGCCAAAAAAAGTATCGACTGCCCAATTACTATCACGCCCCCCGGATGAAACTGTACCGCCGGTAGGAGTACGCTTGCGCAAGGAGGAGAGCCTATCGCGTGTGTGGCCGCTGCTCTTCACCTTGCTGGCTGTGGGTCTGCTTATCATTACTGTTGTGAGCATAACTTTGGGGGGCCTGTTCCAGAATCTGCATTTTGGCACAAACATCGCTACCTCACAGCCTCCCATAACCACATTCAATGTTCAGCGAACTGCGCCCTATGCAAGCCTGAATTTTACCGTCCTGACAGCGCAATACGCGACTTCTTTTATCGATGACACTATTCACCTTGGACCGACGATTGTACGCGTGAATATCCGGGTAGCCAATAAGACTACTGACCATGTCTCCGTCATCTACTATGATGTCTTGCGCCTGCTGATCCCTGGTCAGCATGCTGTAGCTCCGGCGAATATCCTGCCCTATAGCTTGAAGCGCGGTGCGGATATACCAGGCTGCCACGCGTCGCCTGTTTCCTCGGGTCCGGCTGCGGGTAAAAGTGAAATCGATTGCGTCGATTTCCCAGTTCCCAGGGGAACGCAACTTCAGACGTTATCGCTGCAACTGGGTTCCGCGACGACTGGCGAATTTCTGGTGACAATACCCTTTAGCGGCTCCTTTAATCCCGGCCGCTATACTGGTAGAATCTCATCTCAGCACCTCGGCATCCCATATACGTACTATAACTTTAACGATAGAGCCTTCCAGTTCCTTTACCACCTGACCAGCGTGAATATCAGCTACTCTTATAAAGGAATGCAGAGCAAAGCAGGGCAGGAGTTCTATATCCTCAATTTTCACGTAGATAACCAGAGCGGTGTCTATGTCGTTCCTGGTTATGGCTATGATTACGTGCGCCTGATCATCAATGGCATTCTTCGCACACCTGTTGATAGCACGCTGCCCAATGCATTTAATGCGAACGCGAGGAACGTTGCTGGGCAGGTGGTGTTTGTGGGCCCACCAGGGGCCTCGAACTTCACCATAGCATTGTTGCAGCAAAACGGTGAACCGATACGAAAAACAGACGTGCAGTTGTGATCCAGGATAAAGTGCAGCAGAAAGGAACGATATAGAGATGTCCGTTACGTTTCGCGCCTTTGTGGTCAATAAAACAGAAAATGATTTTACCGCCCGCATCCAGGAGTTGACACAGGCCGACCTCCCGCCCGGCGAAGTCCTTATTCGCGTCGCCTACTCCAGCGTGAACTACAAAGATGCCCTGGCCTGCATCCCCGAGGGGAAGATCGTGCGCAGCTATCCTTTTATTCCAGGCGTGGACCTGTCGGGAGTGGTTGTTGAATCGCATGATGATCGCTTTCACGAGGGTGACAAAGTGATTGCCACCAGCTACGACCTCGGCGTTTCCCATTATGGCGGCTTTAGTGAATATGCCCGTGTAAAGGCCGATTGGGTTGTAGCGTTACCCCAGGGTTTGACGCTCAAAGAGGCCATGATCTTTGGCACGGCCGGCTTCGAGGCCGCCCTGGCATTGCATCAACTGGAGAAGAACGGCCTTACGCCCCAGCGCGGCCCCGTGCTTGTGACAGGCGCGACTGGCGGCGTTGGCAGCATGGCCGTGAGTATGCTGGCGAAGACAGGTTACACCGTTGCGGCTAGCACGGGCAAGCAGTCTGAACATGCCTACTTGAAGGAACTGGGCGCGAGCAATATCCTCAGCCGCGAGGAAGTATCCGCGGAGAGCGACCGCCCCCTGGAGAAAGAACTATGGGCGGGCAGCGTAGACTCCGTGGGCGGAGCGACCCTGGCTTACTTGATCCGCACGACTAAATACGGCGGCTCCATTGCTGCCTGCGGCCTCACCGGTGGATCGACCGTCAATACCACGGTCTTTCCATTCATCCTGCGCGGCGTGAACCTGCTGGGCATCGAGTCGGTGTTCTGTCCAATGGAACTGCGCCGCGAGCTATGGCAGCGCATGGCAAGGGACCTCAAGCCATCCAGCCTCGATAGCATGAGCCACGAGGTGACACTGGACGAATTGCCCCAGGTGACAGCCTCGCTGCTCAAGGGCGGGGTCAGAGGACGGACGGTTGTGAGGCTGGCGGGAAGATAAAGTTCCTGCTGGAGGCTGGGGGTGCAGACTTTAACGAAAGTGATATAGAATGTTGTATTGAGCTGGGCCAGTAAAGCGCAATTGACATGAAACGTCATGCGCTGTTGGCGCACCACTCCGCATGACCACAGCAAACAGTGGTCAGAAGATACCGCTGGCAAACTCCTAAACAAGGTTACCCCCCACCCCCGGGCGCGATAAATCGCCCCCTACGAGACGCAGCATCGCTTCGCTCGCCTGGCCGGAGGGATGCGCCAGCGATACTTGACATCCTATCATTACAAGACATTTTGTAGAAGAGGAGGAGTGCATTAAACAATCCTGTGGTACAGGTCCTAATCTGGCTGGCTGCTTTCCCGCCGGGCGCGGAGAAGGAGTGGCAGCAGGAGACGATGAAGAAGTAGGGGCAACCGGTGCAGATGCCGTGGGGTGAGCGCTAGCGACGGTTGGAGTGCCGGTTGGGACGGTTGGGGCAGTTGGGACAAGGGGTTCTGTGGGGATGGAACATGAATCGACTTCCAGGCTGGTGACGGGTGGTTTTGGGGAGCCATTAGCCAGGTCATGTTCAGATGCGGGGGACGGCGGAGTGCCCGGGACGCTTGGGACGGTTGGGACAGTTGGGTCGGGGGTTTCTGTGGTGATGGAGCGCTGATCAACTTCGTCATGGGGAGCGGGTGGGCCTGGGCTACCTGCCTCCGAGTGAATTTGAAGCCCAGCTTCGGGTGTTGTCCTAACAGGAGGGACACTTCCTGTGGTCTGGTCATTGGGGGCACTCCACCAGGTTGGGAGGGACACTTGGGACAGTTGTCTCAGGGTATTCTGCCGCAGGGGTGCTGGTGTGGGCGGCGTGTACCTCCAGGCAGGGGTGACCCGGCGTGGTATAGAGGCCACGTGCTGGAGGGTTTTGCGCACGCGGTCATAGCTGAAGCCGCTGATGGTGGCCAGGCTCCTGGCGTTCATGGACGCGACGCAGTCGTGCAGGCTGCGCACGATAGCCTGGCGACGGGAGCGCGGGCTGGCGTTTTTCTTGTCCATGCTTCGACGGCCTTTTTGAGGTTGGCAGTGCGCTGCTGGCGCTCGGCTTCTTGAAGCCTGCGTATGCGCCCTTTGCGCATGGCACTATCCAGTTTTCTTAGCTGGCCAGAAAACGAGTGGTCAGGATTGGACATGGGGTATTTCCTTCCTAAATGTAGAGGAACGAGAGGTTGTTCCTGCTGGAGGAGTGCTACGAAGGGGCTAGTTAGGTGCCCCGATTTGTGGTTAGACGAGAGGTTATAGGGCGAGCCGGGGAGGACTTGCCTCTATAGATAGTATAGCACGGGATACCAAATTGCAAAAATCAATCTTTTGGTTGATGTATCGCCTGATGTTTTTGCTTTATACTCTCTAGTGCTAGAGTGTCACTACGGAACAGCAGAACAAAGGTGCCGGGGCATACCCCGGCCTAAGAAGGAGAACATCTGTGGTACAGTTTTCTATGCGCATACTTGCAATGATCGTGGGCCTTGTTGGGGTGGTCATTGCCTTTATCGTCAACCTCTTATACTCCTCATTACACATCTTAGGCAGAGTCGCCGGGATCACAAGTAGCCCGTCGCACTTTTTTTACGGTTTGCTTGTCATCTTGATCGGGCTTATCGGCTCGGTGCTGGCAGCCTTCGCTCCTATCGTGGGAGCGGTGCTGCTGGCGATAGCAGGCATCGCGTTTTTCTTTATTGCGGGCTGGTGGGCGCTCTTTGCTTCCCCCTTCCTGCTGATTGGGGCCGTCCTGGCCTTCGAGCACAACAGAACGCACCCACAGGCAGCCGGTTAGAACGAGCGTGGTTGTATCGAAATAGTTATGCTCCGACCCAAACGGGTTGGCACCGACTACGGGAGGAGCCATTGAACAGAGAGAGCGTATACGCTGTCAGAGCGCCAGCACAGCGAGACAGGTCCTTAGTCTGCAACAACCCAAAAGGTGACAGTGCCTGTAATGGTGCCGCTTTTGAGCTGCAACTGCCAGCATCCAGAGGTCGGAACGTTCACAATAGACGGGTAGTTACCAGCAGGACTTGAAGCCACCGGGAAGCTTTGTCGGAACGTCTCGTGAGAGGCGGAGACCTTCTTTCCAGTGATCTCAATGGTGTTGGATGCATTGGGGGAGTCAATGAGCCAGAGAATTTTGGTGCTCCTTCCATCGAGATATCTACCGCCTGTATGAAGCGGCTGATACGCCTGGTTCCTAGAGGCTTCTGGGCCTGCAAAAAAGAGGTAGGCAATGATCCCAGATGAAGGCGGCTCAGCGTTCAACCACGGAACCTCTTCCAGGCCTGCTATAGCGGTGTTATGCCCGAGGTAGATAGGGGTAGTGTGGCACTCCACAGGCACTGCTACGGCAGGCTTCAGTTCTGTGATTGTTCCCGTTTGGTTCGTGCCTGGTTGTGACGGTGGTTGGTTGATACAGCCATTAAACATGAATGCTGTCAAGACCAGGACACTTGCTGTGACCAGAATCTCCCGCATGGTAGCCCCCTTCTCAGTAATTACCCCCTTAAAGTCTGCTCAGAACGACAATGATCAGTATAGCACTCCATAGAAGAAGTGAAACAGCAAGACTGACCTTCAATGGGTGGAAGAACTGCAAAGCCCGCATGTTAGCAGAAACGAGATTGTCTTTGTGCTCAAGTAGCACCCCAAGGGTTCACCTTTTCCCCTACTCCCGACCAGCAGCACCCAGCAGCAAACGTAATGCGCCAATGCCCACCCGGCCAACTGGCTTCCAGGTAGTAGCAGCCTGCTGCTGGAACGAACCCGTAAGACCCCTATGCATTTTTTGCAGCACAATCAAGGTGCGTGCTATACTTAAGATGATAGTTCTCCTGATGGTTTTCTTTTCGAGAAAGAATGGACGAGATCATGTTCAATGAGTATCTCGACAAAGCGATGCAACATGCTCACTTTGAGCAAATTGAAGACGGAACCTATTTTGGCCGGATTCCTGACTTCAAGGGTGTCTGGTCAAACAAACCGACTGCACAGGAATGCCGCGAGGAATTGCGTGAGGTTCTGGAAGGCTGGATACTCCTCAACATTGCTGATCACATCCCCTTACCCACAGTTGATGGAATGACGTTGGAAGTAGGAAAATTAGTCTAATGGCTAAACTGCGACCGATCAAACGCAAGGATTTGATTAGCTCCTTACGCCAACTTGATTTTACTGGTCCTATGCTGGCGGTAAACATGAGTATATGCAGCGCGGTCGACTCAAAGTACGTATCCCTAATCCTCATCAGAGTGATATTAGCATCGGATTGCTCAAACGAATTCTTGAAGAAGCAGATGTTTCCTTGCAGGAATGGGAACAACTATGAGGTGAGCCTCACTCGTCCTACACGTCAAGCCTTTTGTCTAAAAACGTTCACCCTTCATACTGTGCCTGTTTCACTATCAACATGTGGCCATGGCTTCTGCTCTCTCCCCTACAGGCCAATGGCGAAGGTAGCACGATAGCACTTTCAAGTCCCTCATTTTTTGTCCCCTTACTTCATGACTCGATATACATGGCCTATGCTATGGTATTATATGAGGAAGCCGCCACAGCAGAAAGAGTGATAAGGAGCGAGACGGTGACGATAACACGAGTTGGGATCCTCCAGTCGGTACAGGTGGGTACGCCGCAGCGATACGTTACGGCAAGTGCGACGGATGGGATGGGGCGTTCGTGGGAAACGTCGTTCTTCCGCGTACCGAGCGCCCAGCCGCGCTGGCTCTACACTACGTATCTCGAAGGCAATACACAGGCAGACACGAAGAATCATGGCCGGCTCAGCCAGGCCGTACTCCTGTATGCCGCTGCGCATTACCCGCTCTGGCGAACGGAGCTAAACCGGCCGGAGATTGGCCCGGGAGGTTTCGGTGAGAATTTTACCGTGGATGGATTGACCGAGGCGACGGCGTGTATTGGAGACATCTACGCTATTGGCGAAGCTCAGATTCAGGTCACAGGGCCACGCTATCCGTGCTGGAAAATCGAGCGGCGCTGGGGTATCGAGGGGCTGACTGCACGTGTGGCGGAGACCGGGCGTAGCGGCTGGTACTGCCGGGTGGCGCGGGAGGGGATGGTCGAGCCGGGAATGTTCATCATGCTCATCGAGCGATCGTACCCGGAGTGGACCATCGCCCTGACAAACGATTTTGCTCATTTCCGCAATAAAGATGTGGAGAAGGCAAAGGCTCTCGCAGCCTGCCCGCTCCTTCACGAGTTTTGGCAGCGGTTGGTTGTCCGGCGTGTGATGGGGAAGGAACGGTGACCGGCTGGCCAGTTAGAGGTCGGGCGCTGCTAAATTGTGCATACCAAGCGTGAAGGAGAGTTCGCCGCCATGGTGCAAGTCGTGCTCGATTACATGCCAGATGACCCACTGGCGCGAGAGTTCGTAGGGCTTGCCCCAGCGCTCGCCTCGAAAGATATAGTCCAGGTCTTGCGGTGTCCAGCGCTCCAGGCACTCCTGCCAGGCGCGAAAGGTCACTTCCAGGCCGCGCACCAGTTCGGCGGTCGATGGCACTTCGCTATCGTACTCCCACTGGGCGATGGCCGCCACCTCTGGACCGCCTTCGCCCATCAAGCCATACAGCCAACCGGCGCGCGTGCGGACAATATGCCTGGCGAGCTGGCCAATGGAGCGGAGATGGGGAGCTATGCTGAGTTGCAGTTGCTCGGTGGTAAGAGGCTCGATGGCCCGGACGAGGTGACCCTGGTAGACATCCCAGCCTTTGTAGAAAGTGGATAAGTTTGTTTGCTGTTCGGCCATAGAAACAATCCTTTCGTATTTCTTGTATCTGACGGTTTTCTTTCAAGAGTGTACCATGAAAAGGGGTTAAATTCGGCCCTTATTTTGTATATTTGCTCGGGCAAATTTTTGTAAGACACACTACCCGTGATGCCAAGAAACAGTAAACGTGCTGCCTGCTGCATCGAGACCTGAAGTGGTTGCTTTTGGATTGCCGGCCTGCGTGTTCATCTGGTAGATGATGTCCTGCGGGCCATCGGCTATAGGCCTGTGGTCGTTCAGTTGGCACAGGATACGTACTTTGCCAAAGTTGGTCAGCCGCGCTATGTGGCCCTGGTCTGTGGCGGAATTGTCAATGATCGTTGGAGCCTCGACAATACATTCTGCAACGCTGGTGTCGGTAACCGCTCCGGGATGCGTGGTTGAAAAATGTACTCCCTCGTTGGGATTATCTATAGTGAGTTGAAACCTGCCCTGCTGAAAAGTGACGCTTGCCGTGATACTATCACCGGGCTGCAAGGGCTGATCGAGTGGTACAGATGGCGCGGGAAACATCTCCCACCACATAAAATACGCGGGAACCCCAAAATTGCATCCACTCACAGTGCCGAGTTGAGCCAGCAGGCTCCTGTCCGACGCGTCGCTGGTGATGCCCACCCAGACCGCCGAAAGTGAAATCTTGCCGGGAGTGCAGTGCGCTTTCGGCACCGTCCAGTGCCCGGTGACTTTCTGGTATGCCGCTGTCCTGCGGGCAAGATCTGTAGCGGCATAGCCGGCATAGAAGCCGTTGGGCTGGGTGACAACATACCTGGCGACCCCTGTACGTACACCATCGGGATTCTGCGCGGATTCGGGCGAGCCCCAACCATTCGAGCTTCCGTTGAGAATAAAGCCGAGAGTGAACTGGCCATTGTGGAGATAGTTCCCATTAAGCCTGAAATCCCATACACAAGAATAGGTATTCTCACCGCTTGCAATGGCTTCGCAGACTGTGACCGGCGCCTGTCCTGGTACCATTACAGTAAACTGCGCTTTAGTAACAGTGGCATTTTGAGCGAAGACCTGGATGGATAGGGTCATGCTTGTTCCCTGGATGATAAATTTGTCTTCCAGCCCGTTCCATAGCCCTGCGAACTTGCCCGGTGGGATGACTAACACACGAATGTGAAATGAGCCGGAATTGCTGGCCAGATTGGCTGCATTTATCCCCAGGAAGAGGTTCCCTAGCGCTGCCGGATTGAATTCAACGTGCGCTCCGACTTCGCCTGCTCGGCCGCTGATACCAATACTATAAATGACCGCATAACAGGGCAGAGAGGGTTCTGGCGTAGTTGAGCCGGAGCAGGTAGGCACGCCTTCTGGCCCTGCTTGTTTCCCTCCAGGCTGCACGCTGGCAGAGCCGGAGGCAAAAATCTCCACTTTCTCGCCAGGGAGCATACCAATACCGGTATCCGCTCCACCAAGGTGGACAGAAAAATCGCCCGCTCTATCTCTCAGTCCCTGCCGAGCAGAGAGGTCAAATTTGCGGATAACTGGTAGTGCAGGGAATTTGAAGGATGTAGATGGGCCACTCGAGCCAATTCCAGTACATCCTGACAAAAAAAGCAGGATCAGCAGCGGCACGTGCAGGAGCATCAAGCGGCAGGATTTGCTGATGAAGCTCATCAGAAGCTTCTCCTTTTTTGCCATATGTTACACTACGCATCAAAAAGCGACATTATTGTAACATAGAAACCTGCGCTGGGAAGTCTTTTGTACCAGAATAGCTAGCAAAGTAGTAGCAAAAAGCTCACATTGTTGCTATACTATGTGGAAGAAGGGGCGAACGTTTTTAAGGAGGGTCTTTTTCGTATGCCGACATTAGAAGAGCGACTTGAGGTACTGGAACGCGCCCAATCCGTGATGAAGATAGAACAGATTTATGATGTGCGCCAGCTTGACGAACGCATTACCGCTCTACATCGACAGCTTGCCGAACAAAGGAAGCGCCTTGATGAGCAAGGTCAGGCTATAAGCCAGTTGGGGCAGACGATTGACGTGAAGCTTGATGGACTGATGCAAGTACTTGTCCAGCAGGCTAACACAGTCAATGCGCGCTTTGACGCTATAGACCAGAAGTTCGTCGCTGTCGATACGCGCTTTGACGCTATAGACCAGAAGTTCGTCGCTGTCGATACGCGCTTTACAAGTTTAGAGGAGCGGATCGACCGGCAAACCGTTGAAATCACAGCCAGGTTTGAAACGAGCGACCTCTACGCTACCAGAACCTGGGGCGTCGTACAGTCGCAAGAACAGGATATCCACACGGTGAAAGAACGCCTCGACCAGATCGTCAACCTTCTCACCGGCAAACCAGAAGAGTGAGCATTATGGACTGACCACTAGAAACAAAGGCTAAGGTTTAAGCAATGTCTATTTCTTCAGATTTTAAGCAACTATTAGTGCCAACACCTCGTCCCGCTTCTGCTCCATCAACTCCTTGCTGTTTGCTTCGACATTCAAACGCAATAGGGGTTCCGTATTGGATGGGCGCACATTGAACCACCAGTCGCCAAAATCCAGCGTGATGCCGTCCAGGTGATCAATCGATTTTGCCTCTTTGCCGAAGTATTCCTCGATCTCTTTCAGCTTTTTCTGAACATCGCGGACCCTGGTGTTGATCTCGCCGCTGCGGAAGCCATGATCGAGCGGTTTGAGCAGTTCGGAGAGCGGTTTGCCTTCGACGGAGACGAGTTCCAGCGTGGTGAGGAAAGCGATCAGGCCGGAGTCGGCGTACCAGTTATCGCGGAAATAGAAATGGCCGGAATGCTCGCCGCCGAAGATGGCGTTGAGCTGGCGCATCTCTGCCTTGATGTAGGAATGTCCCACGCGGGTGCGTACGGCATTACCTCCCAACCTGTTGATGAGCTCGGGGACACTCTTAGAGACGATCAGGTTGTAAAGGATGGTCGCGCCAGGATGTTTGTGCAGCAGGCTGTTTGCGACAATGGCCGTCACCATTGAACCATCAACCATGTTGCCATGCTCGTCCACCGGGAACATGCGGTCTGCATCACCGTCGAAGGCCGCGCCAAGGTCGGCATGTAGTTCACGTACCTTCTTGCGTAGTTCTTCGGTATTTGCAGGCTCAATAGGGCTGGCCGGGTGGTTGGGGAAGCTGCCGTCAAGCTCGAAGTAGAGCGGCACAAGCTCGCAGGGCAGGTGCATGAATACTCGTGGGACGACCATACCCGCCATACCATTACCCGCGTCGATCACCGGAAAGCTGCCGCGTAATGCCAGGTCGCGAATATCGCCCAGGCCGCTGTCCAGGCTGACGGGAAAGGCCTGGGCACGACAGAATTTCATGCCGTTGTACTCGCCTGGATTGTGCGAGGCGGTAATCATCACGCCGGCGGAGTAATTGAACTTGCCAACGGCGAAGTACAACTCGTCGGTCGTGGTCATGCCCAGATCAACCGCGTTGACGCCCTGGTCGACGATACCCTGGAGCAGGGCATCGGCCAGTTGGGGTGATGACAGGCGCATGTCGCGGCCCACGGCAATTTCCGGCGCATTGAGGTAGAGCGCAGCCGCGCGCCCGATGCGATAGGCCACCTCGCCGGTCAGATTTTCGCCATAGATGCCGCGCACATCGTAAGCGCTGAAAATAGTGGAGTCAAATGCTGTATTCATCGTCTAGAAAAGTTCCTCTTCTTCCAGATTTCTAATTCTACCCAGGGTTCGCCTGAACTGCGGGGATCGTAGATTTGCCCGACTTCGACAAAATCGGCTTTAGCAAAGGCCCGGCGTGCCGGCCGGTTGGCCACTGCCGTCTCTGCATAGACGCGTACCAGACCAGGCAGACTTAAAAGATATCGTACCAGTGTGCGAATCGCCTCTGGCCCATATCCCTTACCCCAGCGTGTCTTGTCACCCAGCCCCAGCCCGATCTCTGCCTGGCGCAGGCGGTAATCCACGTTGAAATAGGTAATGGTGCCGATAGGCGTGTGCTGTTCATCCTCAATGATGAACCAGTATTGTCGCCCGTTGCCACGCACGTAGTTGCGCTCAAAGAGCGGCAGGAACTCGGCATAGTTCTCAGCGTACGGGCGGTGAGGGTCATAACGCCAAACTTCTTCATCGCGTTCCCAGTAGAAGACGTAGCGAGCGTCTGC
>WNGJ01006638.1_pt1 | contig 12272 bp, 11 predicted proteins | sample 5400611 | NCBI WGS metagenome assembly WNGJ01 (sample SAMN13153375, study PRJNA577476) | soil metagenome | isolation source: 40 cm soil or saprolite under Garry oak tree replicate 1 | place: USA:California | collected 2016-06-15 | reverse complement strand
GCTCATCCCGCCCGCCTGCTGCTCGTTCGCGAAGCGCTGCGCGCCGGAGGACGAGACGCGTATCGGCGTCTCGTCGCGCGCCCCACTGACCCCATGGCGGCGAGGCTTTCGAATGCCGCGGAGATGGATATTGACTCGCTGGTCACGCGGTGGCGCAACGCCGTGCTAGCGGCGCGCCCCGTACCGCTGACCCTGCCGTGGTGGGCGGGCGTCGCCGCGATTGGGTGGACAGCCTTCTTTGGATTCTGCGCGTTACGGAGCAGTCGGTGGCGTCTCTGAAACGTTGGCGCTGGATCATTGTCGCGTCGGTGGCGTGTCTTGCGCTGGCGCTCGCGTATTTACCGCCGCGTGGTGCCACGTCGAGCTACCGCTCTCCATTCATGCCCCAGGCTCCGCGGGCCACACCGGCCCGGCAACGCGCGCAAACGGTGGCGGACGAATGGCGCGCCGCCGACGGCTCCCTGCGCCTCTTGCGTGCACGGCGGCGGCTGCAACCGTTGGTGCGACAAGCGAGCGCCGGGACGTCACTCGTCGTCGTGAGCGAGTCCAACGACGTTTGGACCGCGGCCCCTTCGATTGCCGACAGCGCGATCCACCTCGCGTGGCGCCAGCTCGGACTGGGTGAAACGAAAGTCAGCGTCGCAGTCATCATCCAGCTGGCGGCCGCCTCTCAGGGTCACGAACGCCGCTTCCCGACGAGGGAAGTGCCGCGTATTTGGCGCCCGATTCCACGGACCGGACCACATGCATCGCCGTGGTCTCGCCCGGCCGATACTGGACGCGTGTGTTCGCGAAGGACTCGCGCGTTCGGGTCCAGGTCCCGTTCGATGTGCTGGTGCAATCGCTCAAAGCCGGGCTCGGTCCTTGCGCGTTCTATGCCGCTTACGGCACACCCGGCAAATCCGTGCGGGGGTGGTTGGTGTCGCGCGGTTGGGACCTTGCTTTGACGTTGGATGCGGGCCCACGCGGACGGCAGTTCAGTTCCATGATCGAAATGGTCGACCCACGCGATCCCTGGTACTGGGAGGCGATCTATGCCTTGCCACCGACGGCCGTCGCGTGCCTCGCAAGCCGACCCGACGGATGTCGAGCCGCGGTCCTCACGGGTGCGAGTGACGATCCGGCAATTCCGTTTCCCGATATCGTGGGCATCGATCGGCGCTGGGGGCGCGTCTCGCGCCTGGTCGCGGGGCAACGCTTCCTGGGGGACGTCGCCCGCGAAGTCGGACGAGACCGTTTCCTGAGTTTCTGGACGTCTCCGCTTCCGGTCGATACCGCACTCGCGGCGGCACTCAAGCGTCCGGTCGGTGAGTGGACAGCGGAGTGGCAGCGCGACTTCGTCCGCCCTATTCGACTGGGCCCCGCGCCGGCGCTGGGAGGCGTCGCGATCGCGCTGGCGATGGCGGCCCTGGCTGTCGCATTGGTCGCAGTCACCGCGTCACGACGGCAGGTCCGATGAGAGCAGCCCTCCTCGTTCTGCTCGCGATCGCTGCCATACCGGCGGGGGTGAGCGGGCAACGGCGCTGGGAGCAGCAGGTCCAGGATCGACTGGCGCGTGCCGTCGACGCGGCGCCGACAACGTCACGGCTCCCGGTCGTCAAGCGATCGGGAATGCTGAATACGGACGAGGGGGCATCGTTCCAGACGACCCTCGTGCAGGGTGTGTCGTATGCAATCATCGCAGTGTGCGATGACGATTGCTCGCGGCTGCAATTGACATTGGTGTCGGCTAGCGGCAGTGAAATCGCCCAAGAACGCAACAGTGAAAGCCTTCCCACCCTGCATTTCACGCCTGACACAACCACGGTGTACGGCATCCGCGTCGTGATGGAGGGATGCCGCTGGAATCCCTGTTGGTATGCGGTCGCCGTGGTCCCCTTGGGCAAAAACTCCCCGTAGTACGTAGTTTTCCTCGGAGTTTTCTACCAGAGGTGGGGTCGTGCGGGACTGCGTGCCGATCATCGTGTTAGGCCTGGTTGCCATCAGCGGCCTGACGTGGGCCATCATGGCGCTGCGGAGCTCTCTGGCCCGGGAGCGCCGGCTGGCGCGCGTGGACGACCTCACCGGGGTGCGCAACGCCCGCGCATTCCACGAGGCGGCAGGGGCGGAAATCGAGCGCGCGCGCCGCTACCAGCACCCCTTCAGCGTGGCCGCCGTGGACCTGGGTTCGCGCGTGGGCGATGACCTGGTGCGTTCCGCTGCCACCGTTCTGCGCGGCGCGCTCCGGGCCACGGACGTAGTGGCCCGCCTGGGACGGGACGAATTCATCGGCCTGCTTCCCGAGACGTCGGCCGCCGCCGCCCGAATCGTCCTCGACAAACTCCGCGCCGGACTTGCGGAGCTCCGCACGACCGACGGCCGACCCGCCACGCCCAGCATCGGCGGCGTGACATTCCTCAATCCGCCGCACACTGTGGAAGAAATCGTCCGTGCCACCGACGAGCGCATTCTCGAAAGCAAGTCGACCGGGAGCCCGTCGCACGTCACCTGGAACGGCGGCGTGTGACCCGGCTGACAGTCTCCAGCGGGACGCCGTGGGAGCCGATCGTTGGCTACTCGCGCGCGGTGCGGGTGGGTCGTGTGATCCACGTGTCGGGCACGACGGCGACCGACGCCAGCGGAAAGATCGTGGGCGCGGGTGATCCCTACGCGCAGGCCGTCCAGGCGCTCAGCAACATCGGCCGGGCGCTCGAGCAGGCGGGCAGCGGTCTCGCGGACGTCGTGCGCACGCGTATGTATCTCACGGACATCGACCATTGGCAGGCAGTCGGGCGAGCGCATGGGGAGGTCTTTCGGGACATCCGCCCCGCCTCCACGATGGTGGCCGTGCAGCGGCTCGTTGATCCGACCATGCTGGTTGAAATCGAGGCTGAAGCGATTCTCCCCGAATGAAAATCGTTGTCAGCGGGTCCACGGGCCTGATCGGATCCGCGTTGACCAAAGCGCTGCTGCGGCGGGACCACGACGTCGTGCCCCTGGTCCGTCGGCGACTGGCGCCGGGCGAGCGCGCCATCGCGTGGGATCCTGAGCGCGCTACGCTCGACCGCACGGGTCTCGAGGGCGTCGACGCGGTCGTTCACCTGGCCGGTGAGAATGTCTTCGGGCGCTGGTCGCAGGCCAAGAAACAACGGATCTACGACAGCCGGGTAAAGGGCACGCGATTGCTGTGCGACGCGCTCGCCGGGCTGCGCCGTCCGCCAACGACGCTGCTAGCGGCGTCTGCGATCGGGTACTACGGCGACCGCGGAGGAGAAGTGGTCACCGAGGAGAGCGCGCCCGGGAAAGATTTTTTGGCGCACGTGGCCCGCGACTGGGAGGCGGCGACCGCGGCCGCCACGCGCGCCCGCATCCGCGTCGTCAACATGCGCAACGGGGTCGTGCTGACAACGACGGGCGGGGCGCTCGCCAAGATGCTGCCGGCGTTCAGACTCGGCCTCGGCGGGCCAGTCGGGAGCGGCGACCAGTATCTGAGCTGGATCGCCCTCGACGACATGATCAATGCCATCCTGCATCTCCTCTCGCATCCCGATCTCGTCGGACCGGTCAACATGACGGCGCCCGCTCCCGTCACCAACCGCGAATTCGCCAAGGCATTGGGGAAAGTGCTCGGCCGGCCCGCGGTTGTCACCGTTCCCGCGTTCGCGCTGCGGATGGCCTTCGGCACGGAGGGCGCGGCGATGTTTCAGAGCGGGCAGCGAGTGTTGCCGGCCCGTCTGCTCGCCTCGGGTTTCAGTTTTTCCTTGCAGGATGTCGACCAGGCGCTCCGTTTCTTGCTTGCCCCCTCCGAACGGGTCCGGTAGTATCGGGCATGACGCTTCCCGACGCTTACAGCGACGACGCCGACGACGCGCCGCAGGAGCCCACAATTTCCAAGCGCTCCCGCGGCGTGGCGCTGTTGTTGTCCATCTTCGGCGGATTTTTTGGATTGCATCGCTTCTACGTCGAAAAGCCGCGCACCGCGATCGCGATGCTCTTCACGTTCGGCGGCTGTGGGATCTGGTATCTCTACGACTTCGTGCTCATCGCGGCGGGCGAATTCCGCGATAGCGACGACCTCCCCGTGCGGAACTGGGGCGTCTCGGAATCGACCTTCGCGCAGCACCGGCTCGTGGGCCGCGCCGAGCAACGCGTGAATGAGCTCGAGGAGCAGTTCGACGGGCTGCGCCAACAATTCAACGAGCTGGCGGAGCGGGTCGACTTCGCGGAGCGGATGCTGGCACAACACCGCGAGACTCCCAAACCACAACTGCCTCGCGGATCATAGTCCCCCCATGCGCATTGGCGTGCCGAAGGAAATCGCTCCAAACGAGCGGCGCGTCGCCCTGACGCCGGATGTCGCCGGCCGCCTGACGAAAGGCGGCTTCGACATCTTCATTGAGCGCGGCGCGGGATCAGCCGCGTTTTTTCCGGATGAAGCCTACGGCGCCGCCGGCGCGAAGGTCAGTGATCGGGCATCCGTCATCGGTCAGTCCGATATCGTCCTGCAGGTCCAGGCGCCCGTTGCCGCCGAGCTCGCGCACTATCGTGAGGGCAGCGCCCTGGTCGCATTCTTCCAGCCGGCGGCTGATCTGCTGCGGCAGCTCGCGCACCGCAAGCTCACCGCCTTCAGTCTGGTGCTGTTGCCGCGTATCACGCGCGCCCAACCGATGGATGTGTTGTCGTCGCAGGCAACGGTCGCCGGCTATAAGGCGGTGCTGCTGGCGGCGTCCGCGACTGGCCGCCTGTTGCCGATGTTGGTCACCGCCGCCGGTACCTTGCCGGCGGCGCGCGTGCTCGTGCTCGGCGCCGGCGTCGCGGGATTGCAGGCCATCGCGACAGCGCGCCGGCTCGGGGCGATCGTCTCGGCGTTTGACGTGCGCCCTGCGGTGAAGGAACAGGTCCAGAGCCTGGGCGCGGCGTTCCTCGAGATGGCGATCGAAGAGCACGCCGAGACGGCGGGCGGCTACGCCAAGGAGCTGTCGGAGGAGACGCACCGCAAGGAGCTCGCGTTTCTCGCCGCCGCCGTGAAGGACGCCGACATCGTCATCTCCACCGCGGCTATTCCAGGCAAGAAGGCGCCGGTACTCATCACGGCCGCGGCGGTGCAGGGAATGAAGCCGGGTGCCGTCATCGTTGACCTCGCTGCTGAGACGGGTGGCAACTGCGAGCTCACCCAGCCCGGCTCTGAGATCGTGCGCAACGGCGTCTCGATTCTCGGCCCGCTCAACCTCGCGAGCACGTTGCCGCGGGACGCGAGCCAGATGTACGCGAAGAATCTCTCGGCATTTCTGGGGCACGTCGTGCAGGACGGAAAGCTGCGGCTCGATTTCGAGGACCAGATCATCCGCGACACGTGCGTCACTCATGCGGGCGAGGTGCGCAAATCATGACGGACTTCGGATCGATGCTGTTCGTGTTCGTGCTGGCGACATTCATCGGGCTCGGCGTGATTCGACGGGTCTCCCGGCTGCTGTACACGCCGCTGATGTCGCTCACGAATGCCATCTCCGCGATCGCGGTCGTCGGCTCGATCGTAGTGACGGGCGCCGATCATCCGCTCGCAATCCGCATTCTCGGCGCGGTCGCGCTGTTCGCTTCGATGACGAACATCGTCAGCGGCTTCATGATCACCGACCGCATGCTCAAGATGTTCAAGAAGCAGTGATGCCGCTCATCGGCGAGCTCTCCGCCGTCCTCGCGACGGCGCTGTTCATCTTCGCGCTGTACTGGATGAACGACCCCAAGACGGCGCGCCGCGGTGTGATCGCCGGAGTCACGGGCATGACCGTCGCGGTCCTCGCGACCTGGATCCAGCCCGAGATCGTGCATCATGGCTGGATCGTTCTCGCGATCCTCGCCGGGTTCCTGGTCGGCGTACCGCTCTCACGCGTGCCGCTCACTGCGGTGCCGCAGCGGACCGCGCTGTCGCATGCGTTCGGTGGCCTGGCGGCCGGGCTCGTCGGAACAGCGGAATACTTCCTGTGGCTGGGCGGGCCCGCGAAAGCGGCCGCGCAGCTCACACCGTTCCGGATGAGCGCACTCGTCGCCGAGGTGATCCTGGGCTTCCTGACGTTCACCGGGAGTTTGATGGCGGCGGGCAAGCTGCAGGAGGTGCGCTGGATCCCGCAGCGGCCGGTTACCTATCCCGGCCAGAACATCGTCAACATCGGTGTGCTCGCCATTGCCGTCGCGCTCGGCGTGCTCCTGGTCCTCAATCCAGGCGCGCCGTGGGGCGGCCGGGCGTTCCTCGCGATCGGCGGGCTCGCCCTGATCTTCGGCGTGCTGCTGATCATTCCGATCGGCGGCGCCGACATGCCGACGGTGATTTCGATCTTGAATGCATACGCCGGTCTCGCCGCGGTCGCGATGGGTTTCGTGCTCAACAACAAGCTGCTCGTGACCGCCGGCGCGCTGGACGGCTCGAGCGGCTTGATCCTGTCGATCATCATGTGCCGCGCCATGAATCGCTCGTTCACGAACGTGCTGTTCGGCGCGTTCGGGAAAGCCCAGCCGGCAATCGCCGCGGGCGAGCAAAAGGCCTGGAAGCAGGAGACGGTGGAGGGGGCGGCGCAGCTGCTCGAGCAGTCCCGCACGGTCGTAATCATTCCCGGGTATGGCATGGCAGTCGCGCAGGCGCAGCACAAGGTGCGCGAGCTGTTCGATGCGCTCACCAAGCGCGGTATCATCGTAAAGTTCGCGATCCACCCGGTCGCGGGCCGGATGCCGGGGCACATGAACGTGCTGCTCGCCGAGGCGAACATCCCCTACTCGGCGCTCGTCGAGATGGACGAGATCAACCCCGAGATGCCGCAGACCGATGTCGCGCTGGTGATCGGTGCGAACGACGTCGTGAACCCCGCCGCCCGCTACAACAAGGGCACGCCGATCTACGGCATGCCGATCATCGATGCCGACAAAGCAAAGACTGTGCTTGCGATAAAGCGCAGCAAGAATCCCGGCTTCGCCGGCATCGACAACGAGCTGTACGTGCAGGACAACACGTGGATGTTGTTCGGCGATGCCAAGGCTGTGCTCTCGGATCTCGTCAAACAATTCGGGAGCGGCGGCATCCATTAAATCAGTAGGGGCGCATTCTGCGCCCCTACTCTGCAATTTCCAACGCTCAGCCACATTTCAAATACTTGGCACCTCAGCCGCTGCACTGAACGTCAGCAACGATTGTATTGTAACCCGGATACGTAACAACGAGTGGATTGCTTGTTGAACTGCCTTGACCGCCATTCAATTCCCAGTGGATAAACGTACACCCAGAAATCACGTTTGCTTGGAGGCGGAGTTGGCCTCCGTCCTGTAGGGAAGCATCTCCGATGTCATACAGATCGTAGATCTCCACGCTTCCAAGATACCGCTCCGCGCTCCCCGGATCCGTCAGGTAAGCGTCTATCGTTCCTGCGTAAACGTTTTCATGAGTTCGAACAACGTACCCGATCCCACCGACGTCGACCTCCACGCCCGAACAATCGGGAGGGCAAGAAGTGAAGTAGAAACGCGGCACTCCGCTTATTCTTTCGGTTTTGGCTCCGCACCCGTACAGTGCGCCTGCTGCCACTAGGGCAACGATGATAAAGGGAATCCGCATAGACTTCCTCCAAACGATGACGCGAAATCGTCACGTCAGGACGAACCAGTCAACTAGTCACGAATTAGAAGCGCTCGCGGCTGGCGGCGAGAGCTCAAAGGACGATCCACGTAACCGCTAGAGGGTGGCGGGCTTAACCTAGATCAGGACAGTCATCTTTCGATTCAAATGAGGCTTAGCACTTTTGGGCTAAATGGGGCTCAACACTTTTTGGCGAGCGGATCTGAGAGAGGTGTGAAGGGTCGCGAAGTAGCCCAACACAATAGTAGGGGCGCAGCATGCTGCGCCCCTACTTTGTCACCCCTGCGACGCTCACATCAACCCAGGGTCACCGCCCGCCGCAGGACGCGGGATTCGCGAGGCAATACGAGTTCGCAATCCGCTCGCTGATCGTGATCGGCAGGAACGTGCCGGGATTGACGATCGCCTCCGACCCCGGCTGCCACAGGTCCGCGTTCACCCCGAATCGATATTCGTCGATTAGGCGACGACCTTGCAGGAACAGATTCCGCTGCCGCTCATACTGCAGCATCGCGAGCGCCGTCGGTCCCGTCCCGGTATACGCGCTCAAGCCGTCCAGCGCGCGCTCGGCGTTGATCGCATTCTGGAAGCCGGTGTTGTCACTGGCTGCGAGCGCCGCCTCCGCCACGATCAGGTGCAGTTCGCGGGCGGAGAGGAAAGTCAGCGGTCCCCAGCGCGTGCTCTTGAGAAAGCCATCCGCATTATTCAAGAGGAACCGCGTCACCTCCGGATCGGCCTTATTGTCGAGCGGATCCTTGAGGGCGAGGCTATCCACCACGATAGTCCTGCCGCCGGTCGAGCAGCCGGAGACGGTGCAAATCGGGTACACGTACACCGACCCGATCCGCATCTCCTGCCGCTCGTTCACTTCGAATCCGATATCGGTGCTGATCGTCGTCGGGTCGTACTGGAATTGATAACGCCAGTCCGCTGCTCCTAACGTCGTCGCCAGCGCCAGCGCCGCATTGGCATCGGCCACGGCGGCGGCATCGTTTACGAGGGGACTCGCCACTGGAACCGTCGCCGGAGCGGGGTTGAGCTTGGCCCACACCGCGAGGTAAAAGCGCGCCACCGCCCGTTCTGACGTGAGCGACAGCTCGAGGTCCTTATTGCCCGTGGCCTGGGCGATCGCAATGCCATTCGTCGCATACGCGATTGCCACCTTGTACAACGAGTCCATCTTCGCGGCGCCAAGTGGTGCACCGGCAGTCGTGCGATCGGAGCCGATCGGGTAGTTGTCGAACAGATTCCCGATCATCGTATAGATCACGGCCCCGAACAGATACGTGCGAGCGAGATCGTCCCGATCGGGAAGCACGTTTGTCGAGTCGAAGCCCCGCAGCCGTTTGATCGTCTCATCGGCCCACCAGCGCGCCTCCCCCACGGTAAAGAAGGCGGCATCCACGAACTCATTCGTGGGTTCGGAAATCGTTCCCTGATCCAGGCTCTGCCAAGCATCGCGGGAGCCGATCCACGTGAGCTCATCAGTAGCGATCGAGTAGGGGGTCAGGATCTGCCCCCATGCACGCTCTACCGTGGCCAGGACGCCGCTCGCTTGCGCCGCGGCGGAAGCAGGATTGCTGAGGTCCGACTGGTTGACGTTGTTCGGGTTCTTCACGTCCAGCAAGCTGCTGCACGCGGCGATCGCAAGTACGCACGCCACGCCGAGCAGCCGGTATGAGCGATGGGTGTTCATGGTATCACTCCTCTCCGGTGCCCGGGGTTAGAAGCCGAACCGCACGCTGAAGGTGAAGCGCCGCGGCAAGGCCAGTCCGAACGCATCGATCCCGTCGCCGAAGTTCTGGTCGATGCCGTTCAGGTCCGAGCTGGCCGCGCCCCGTCCGTATTCGTTCAGCTCGGGATCGATGCCGGTATACGGCGTCCAGAGCATGAGATTCCGTACCGCCGCCTTGAGCGTTACGTAGCGCAACCCGAGTCGTCTACTGGCCCACGCGGTCGGCACGTTGTAGCTGATGCCAAGCTCGCGCCACCGCACGAACCGGCCGTTTTCGTTCTGGTTGACCCCATCGTACGGCGTCAACGCGCGGAGTTTGAGCCATTCCTTGGCGGCGTCCACGCGCTGCTGCGCCGTGCTTGCCGGGTTGAGCATCGTGGCCTCCACGTGCGACGCGCGGTCGGAATTCCGGCCGATCGAGGCGTTCGAGTTCCGGAACGCGAAGGTGAGGTCGGTGATCGTATAGTTGCCCGCTTTGTACTCGAACAGGGACGACAGTTCGAAGTTCTTAAACAGCGTGGCGCTGAGACCAAACGCGCCGGCCCAGTCGGGCGTGGACTTGCCGAGATAGTGATCGAGGAAGTCGCCGTCCCCATCCTCGTCAACCCGAATCGGCAGGACAAATCTCAAGTCGAGTGGGCTCGCGAGCGCGGCCAGCATGTCGGCGTCGGTGTCAAATTGACCGTCGCCATTCAGGTCATAGGGGTTCTGACCTGGCTGCAGGCAGGCGTAAGTTGCCCCGGCCGGCCGCTGGCTGCACGGCGCAACGAGCTTGGCACCGAACAGGGAGTTGGGCGCGTAGCCCTCTTTTACGAAGTTGCGGTAGCGGGGATAGCTGCCCCCGACCTTGAGCGGCGGCGATCCGCCGAGGCTCGTGACGATCTCGTGCAGGAATGCCGCGTTGCCGAAGAGCTTGATCGAAAACTCCTGCCGGCTGACGGGAATTACGTTTAGACCGATCTCCCATCCGTGTGAATCAACCCGGCCGATGTTGGACAGTTGCGGATTCGGGAAGCCGCCGGAGGGGGCGTATTGGCGCGCGTACAGCGCATCACGAGTCACGCGATTCCAGTAGGTGACCTCCAGGCCCGCGCGGTCGCTCAGAATACCGATTTCACTCCCGACCTCCCACTCGGTCGCTTTCTCGGGCCTCAGCTCCGGATTGCCGAGGTTACTCGGCTGGAGTCCTGGTCCCAGTGGGCTGGTCACGGGGGAGAAAGTGGTGAACTTGTCAAACGCGCCGGGTTGGAGACCCGACATCCCGATCGCGGCGCGCACCCGCAACGTCGAGAAATGCGAGCGCAGTGCCGAGCTGCTCCAACTCGAGAGCGAGCTCGGTTGCAGCGCGATGCTTGCCTTGGGATAGTATGCGCCGTGCGACGTCTTGCCGAAGGCACTGTGGCGATCATACCGTGCGCCCAATGTCAGAAATGCCCAGTCCCGATACGCAAGCTGGTCCTGCACAAACACGCCTGCGTTTACCGTCGAGAGGAAGCGCTCGTAAATGCTGGGTGCCGACCCCGCGCCGACGATCTCAAGCCCGGGTCCGGGGAAGTGCTCACCGCCCTCGCCGACATCTTCCAGTTTCAAGACAATGACCTGGCTGCCGCCCACGAGTGTAGACTGTAGGCTCGCGCCAAGCCTCGTCGTCCAGGTGGCCTTCGCTTCAGTAGTGAGTTGGCGCTGAGTCCGATCGTCGAGGAACTTGTACCCGTCGGGATCGTTCTGGATAAACTGGTCGACATTGTAGCCAAACGGCGCAAAGTCGGTGCTGACTTGATTGACCACATCGACGCCAAGTGTGGCGTCCAGCGACAGCTGCGTGATTGGTTGATACGCGATGTTCACGCTGCCGGTGAAGTGCTTGGCGTCTTGTTTGATCTCTTCTTGCATATCCTCGCGGACGGTCCCAAACGCAGCCTGGCCCAGCGGGTCCCCGGGCGCGAGCGGACTATTGGCGTTTCCGTCCGTCGTGCACTCGCCGGTGCCAGTGGCTACGCCACCCGCCCAACATTGCGCAAGCTCCGGCTTGCTGAAGAGCGCCGACGAAATCGTGCCGTAAATGTTGTTGTTATTCGACGGCGTCATGTGGAACCGGTCGACGTACTCCGCGTTCACTTTCACCTTCACGTTGGTGGTCGGTAGGATGACCAGGCTCGCGGAGCCCTGCGCGCTGCGATCGAGATCGTTCGCGGGGCCGAGGCGGCGGTTCCCGAAGGGACCGTCGTCATGACTGTAACGCCCATTGATGTAGTAGGTGATGGCGCTTGATCCGCCGCTCACCGATCCCGACAGGTTGTTGGCGTAACCGGTTTCGAACAGGGTGTTGGCAACGACATTTCGGGAAAACGGCACGAACGCCTGGATCGTCGTTCCATAGAACTGACCCAGCCGCGTGGCCTGCGTGTCGGAGCGCGCGAAGCCCCAGTTCGCCATGTAGCGGTCCTTGGGGAAGCGCGAGACGCCCTGCTCGGTCATGAAATCAAACTGGGGCGCACCGCGCGAGCCCTGCTTGGTGATTATCTGAATCACGCCGGCTGACGCCTCCGTCCCGTACAGCGTGGCGGCTGCAGGGCCTTTCAATATTTCGATGTGCTCGATGGACTCCGGATTGATGTCGTCGAGGCGAGACGGATAACCGCCGCCACCCGTGCCGACATAGTCACCGAAGCCGCCACCGCGATCCACGCGCACGCCGTCCACGTAGACGATCGGCTCACTCGGTTGCGACAGGCTTGCAGCGCCGCGGATGCGGATGCGCGCGCCCTCGCCCGTCAACCCGCCGGACGGCAGGATACTGACGCCCGGTTCCCGCGCCGCGAGCATCTCCGACACGTTCTGGACCGGTGCGGTCGTGAGTTGATTGGCGTCGATCGTCGCGATGGACGCCAATCAACTCACGACCGCACCGGTCCAGAACGTGAGAGATGCTCGCGG
>WNGJ01009275.1_pt1 | contig 12274 bp, 14 predicted proteins | sample 5400611 | NCBI WGS metagenome assembly WNGJ01 (sample SAMN13153375, study PRJNA577476) | soil metagenome | isolation source: 40 cm soil or saprolite under Garry oak tree replicate 1 | place: USA:California | collected 2016-06-15 | reverse complement strand
CGCTGGTTCGCAAACTGGAAGGCCATCGTGCCCATGACGAGGGCGTGCGCGAAACTCGACCAAGCGGTGAAGGCAATGAGGCTTCTATGCGCGGAAGGGTTACGCGCGGCGATCAACAGGAAAACACCGAGCGTGACGTAAAGGCTCAGCATCATGTAGTCACCATAATCTTCCGAGGCATCGGGATGCCATAGAGCCTCGGCGATAGGATAAATCCCCGCGCAGAAAAACAAGCCTAGTAGCACCACCAGAACCTTCAGCGCACGCTCGCGGAGCATCGAAGCCTCCCAAGGTTTAGCAAGTCTTGCGGCTAGATTACACTCAACGCAGGAGAAGCATCCATCCCGAACTCGTGCGAGACCTTAGGGGGGCGAAACTCATCGCAGCAAACCTCCGCGATGCAGCCTACAACCGAAGGCAGGAATGGCGCGTAGAGCCTACGCCGATGCTTCTGGGCCTTTGCAACCCTCGGTTAACAGCCTTGAAACCAAATTCACTACGATTTGCCGGAGCCGAGCGAAATCGAAGGGAACTAACAAGTTCTGACAACATAGGGAAAATCAGATTCACCTTCTCTTCTCAGTTTTTGTTCGTCATTTGCCGCGACTCGTCACCATTTGCATGACACTGGATCTGCGCAGACCTTTGATTCAGGTCATGCCGTTTGACTAAGAGCCATCAAGTCAGGTGCGTAACGTTCTCCGACGACTGGAATGTGCGCAAGGCGCTCAGCGATAGTCTTGCGTTCGCTCTCCGTTAAGATCACCCGAAGTGCGCCCATGTTTTCCTCCAAATAACGAACTCGCTTTGTCCCAGGGATGGGCACAATATCCTTGCCTTCGGAGAGCACCCAGGCCAACGCGAATTGGGCAGGCGTCACACCTTTTTCGCTAGCCAATTCCTTGACCGTTGCCACCAGCTTGAGGTTTTCTTGCAGTGCCTTATCTCCGAAACGAGGATTTGTCCGCCGCCAGTCGCTGGCATCAAGGTCTTCCAGCTTCTGAATGGCTCCCGTCAAGAACCCACGGCCAAGCGGGCTGTAAGGCACAAACGTGATGCCCAATTCGCGGCATGTCGCCAGCACTCCATTCGTCACCACGTCACGCGTCCAAAGCGAATACTCGCTTTGCAACGCCGCAATCGGATGGATTTTCGCCGCGCGCCGCAGCGTTTGCGGACCTGCCTCTGAAAGGCCAATCGTTCGGACCTTGCCTGCGGAAACGAGTTCGGCCATCGCGCCAACGGTTTCTTCGATTGGAACGTTCGGATCAACGCGATGCTGATAATACAGATCGATCGTTTCGATGCCCAGCCGGCGAAGGCTCGCGTCGCAAGCACGGAGGACATTCCCTGGCGTGCTGTCCACGCTTCGGATGCCGTTCGAATCGAAGCGGAAGCCAAACTTAGTTGCGACGACGACACTCTCGCGCGGGACCTCGCGCAAGAAACGCCCGAGCAATTCCTCGTTTTTGTACGGGCCGTAGACTTCGGCCGTATCCAGGAAGTTGCCGCCAAACTCCACATATCGGCGAAGAACTCGAAGCGATTCTTCTTCGTCCGCTGGTCCGTAAGCGGTTGACATTCCCATGCACCCAAGCCCCAGTGCGGAAACCTCCGGCCCATTCTTCCCCAATCTGCGGTGTTCCATAATTCCGCCGTTACCGGTTCCCTTCTATGATGTTCTGAGTTTGATGAACGGTACCTCGCTGAGCCAAAAATGGTGAACGGAAGGACTTCTTGGGGTTCCGCTAAATTCATTGCTCAGGCTAACCTCACCGCGTTCTGGCCTCCGGTCTGCTCGAAAGTCGTTTCGGACTTGGTCTTGCCTGAGTCAGCAGGGAGTGCACGAGAGTTTTGGCGAGCCAGTTCTGGTATCTCTGAGGAGACCAGCCGCGCTCGCGCACCAGCATGCGGAACACATCTCCTCCGGTAAGCATCCAGAAGATATCCCGCGCGGTCCTGTGGGTAAGCCCTGGCCGAAGCGCTCCGGCATCGCACAGGAAGGTAATCATGCCTTCCTCTTTTTCGTAGCGTAGGCGCTCGCGCTGTTGTGCCAGTTTAGCCAGTTCGGGTGCCACTACTCCTGCACCTCGCATCAAATCCAACGCTGCCCTGTGCGCGCCGCGGATCTGCCTGGCAACGCTGGCGGCGACGCACGTTGGGAGCACGCTTGCGGCCGCGATCGAAAATGCCTAGTTGATGTTTGACGAGCAGCGATTCGGCAAGGACGGAACGGAGGCCTCCCGGCCGTGCAAGCCGGACGACGGTGACAACCAAATGAATCAAAAGGATGAGGACATCGCGCATCCAGACATGGTATCAAAACCCGACAAAACACCTGATTTTGGCCCAATTCAGTAATTCGCCATGGACAGAAGAGTTGCCCGTCATCCGTCAACCACGCACCCGACCCCGTCGGCAAACCAGGAATCGCACCACCATTATCGCGATCCCTTTGTCATAGGAACGATTGTGACGTTCGTATTCGTCACCGTGCATCAAAATCCGAACTCGAGCTCTAGGCCGATAAAATGACGGTGTCGAGGACGCCGGTCAGGTGCGACGAGATCTTCCAGTCAAATCGGATCTGGCCGTAAGCGCTCGAGTAGGCGCTGCCGTGGCGGGCGGTGCCGACGACCTGATGGCTGGCAGAAGGTACACAGCGTCGGCCGTGGTCTGCCGCCACAGCGTGCAAACGTTGAGCAACGCCGAGAGCGTTTTCCTCGGATGCGCTATTGCCGACGATCTCAGGTGCACGAAATTGGCGTAGCCGGGGTAGCCGGCGAGCATCTCGTAAAAGCCGCTCGGAAAAAGCGGATTGAAGGTGCCCAGCGTGTCGCCGTTCGGGTTATCGGTGCCCGAGGCGGCATCGACCTGAAGCTCAATCCTCGGCGGCCAACGGCGGAGAATCGGGAAGTCAAGAGCGATAAGCTTGCGGGAAAGACGTTCGTTTTTACGGGCACGTTTGCGAATCGCACGCAGGAAGAAGCGGAAGCGATTAAGCGATTGGGCAGCGGCACGGCGGAAAAGTGCGCCGGTCGGTGAGCAAGAAAAGGGATTACGTCGTGGTAGGGACGGATCCGGGGTCGAAGTATGAAAAGGCGAAGGAATTGGGAGTAAAGATTTTGAGCGAGAGCGAGTTTGAGAGGCTGATTGGCGCGCGGTAGCTTATGAACTCACCGGGCTGGTCCCGAATCCGCATGGTGAAGCATGGCCGCAAAAACGATAATCCCAATGACGAGAATAAGAATCCCTATGCCCAGCAGTTTCCAGAAGCTCCAGCCAAAAAGGCTTTGGTTTGAGGCATAGCCGATTGGGGCATCGTCAAGAAAGACAAGCAGGTAATGGTCGCCTTTGCGGAGTTCCTGAACAGCCTCGTCCCATGCGCGGGCAGAAGAAGGATTCTCTTTTTTTAGCCGAGCATAGGCCTGACGTAAGAGCCTCGATACTTTCTTTTCATACTCGTCAGTGTCATATTCGGCTTCGAAGGCATCGTTCAGGGCGATCGGATCTTCTGGGCATTCGTCTGTCTCGGTAAGTACATCATTCGTTTTTCGAGGTCGGAGAGCGGTACGTTTTCCAGGGCAGCCTGCTCGGCGGTTTGCTGGACAAGAAAGTCTTTGGCTTCAAGGACTTTCATGGGATGAATTGTAAGTGTTGTCCGCTGTCTGGACAATACGGCCAACGGGCAGCGAGTTCAAAGAAATAGTCATCGAGCTCTTGGTGAGGCATAATCCAGCGAACTGAGGTCCTGCGGTGAAGCGTCTCGCTGAATTTATCCGGTCGGTTATTCCTGCGGATCCTTTTCAACTTCTTTTCCTTGCCGGTGTTGTGTGTTTGATTGCGGCTCATGGCTTGCGATGGCAGCCAGTTGGCCTTCCTTCTGCAGGGCAATCTGCAGGCGATTTTGGGTTGTGGCTGCAATACGGCGCTCTAATCTTCGTATATTTTATAATTTTCTCGGGAATGGCGGGGTATTTTGTCTGTTTTTGGGCAGGCAAACATCCCCTGCGACGAGTCATCCGGTGGGTCTGCGCTCCGGCGCTGTTAGGGCTTGGCCTAATGTTCTTCCGTATTCTTTACCTTACCTTAGCGCGACGCGGACGTCCATTCTTGAAAGTACCAGCAGCGTCATCGGGAACAGGTTTCGCTGGGTTGAAGCAAATCTGTGGAAATTGCCAGAAGGATTTCAATTCACGCTGCTCGGACTGGTTCTGATTGGTATCTTCATTTCTCGGATGGCATTTGGAATTGCTACTTTGCCGGTCGCTATCCCGAATGCTCACGTTTCACAGGAGAATCTGGAGGCTGCTTGGCGGAGACTGCAATTTCTTATCTTCCTGCTTGTCGGTCCACTCTTCTTGGTCGGTCTCTTGCTTTCTTTTGTGAGTATTGGAATTCCACTCATGATTTTCGCTACGCCGCCAGCCTATATTCAAAGTATTTGGTTTTCGAGGTTAGCTCCTGTCTTAGAGACTCCGGCGGCTTGTACGGTTGTGCTGTACTTGATGGGGCCGGAGAATAGGCAAACAGTTCAGGACTCAATTCGGCTGCCGGACCGGACAAGCGCTTTGCTCTCGCTGATATTCCCTGTCGGAACTGCCGTGCTCATCTCGGCTGGCCATTTCGTTGTTGACCGAGAAGTGTGGGTCGCGCATGGCTTTGGCAAGTTTTCGGCGCCCGAATTTGGATCGTACTTTGATATCCCAGATCCCTACTTTCTTCTTCTGTTCTTTGCCGCGTTTTTCGAGGAGATCATCTTTCGAGGACTACTTCAAAAGCGATTCATTGAGAGATACGGGATGCATCGCGGAATATTCTTCGTAGGGATTGTCTGGGGAGCGTTTCATTTTTTTTCGGATTTTTCCTTTCCGCGCGCCACAGGTCTCGTGGTACTTAGCCATTCGTGGATGCGTTTGTTCACGTGTGTGACCCTTAGCTTTGTACTGGGTTGGCTAACGTTGCGTTCGGAGTCTATCCTTCCCGCCGCGGCGGCTCATACTTTGTACAATGTCGTCGTTTTCTCAGGCTTTGCGCCGCCATTTCTCGGGAAGAACTTCGTTCAGGTTGCGTTGTGGGCGGTTGGGGCCTATGTCCTCTTTCATTTCTGGCCCGTCAGAGTACAGGGTTCGCTGGAACCGTCCCCAGAGCTTTCAAACCTGGGAAGCGACGGTTAAAGGATTGGTCACCTTGCGAGAAGATATCGCGGAAGCCCAGATAGCCCAGATAGACATATCTTGCTTGTAAGCAACAGCCAACACGTTTCCGGCCGGATGGTCGGCCACCCGAAAACGGCCAAGTCCGGGCCGTCGATGCCCTGGCAATAACAAACACCTGCGGTTCCATGGCAATTGTCGCTGGCGTGTTTATGCCCGTGCTGGCCAATCTCGCAAAACATTTCGGGCCTCGCCGACAGAGGCCGAAGGGTTAGAAGCGATATGGAAGGAAGACTATTCCACATTAATATCCGCGGGGTCGCGTTAAATCTTGTCCCCCATGTCCCCAAGCCCTCGTTTAGAAAGTCCGCGCAACTGCTACAAAATGGCGATGTTCCCGCGTAGCTCAAGAGTGTGAGCAATCTGGTAGCTACCGAAAGGTCATGGCGCGAATCTCTTCGATGTTATAGAATGAAAATGAATGAAAATAAAAGCGTTAGGCAACTCCCCGGTAGCTCAACGGTAGAGCATTCGGCTGTTAACAGAGAACTTCAAATCCAATAACTCGTTTCTCTGGCGTCAGTTAACAGCTTCCGGACCATCCCCAAACACCTTTTTCTTATCCCCCAGATGTCCCCCAGCACAACTCGGTCGGTCTCCTCAAATCTTATTCCCTCAGTCATAGATGACCCTCGCCTCGATGAGATCGTTGGCGCCAATTGCACCGCGCTACGCTAGGCTTGAGTCGTCCGTTACGGTAACGTAGGATTTTCGGCCCGTGCGCTGGGGAGGATTGTGAATGCCTGGATTCGTGACCGTGCTTGATACCTACCACGAGTTGCAAGGTTCAAAGAAACGCCCCGGAAACATAAACGATTCACTTTATGCAGACCTTATTACCGATTTGATCGAGGACCAGACAATTGATTTTATTTTTGAAGAGGCTACTGGCCTCGGTCCAACAACAGCGGAAGACTTATCCGCGAAGCTAGTCGGAGCGAATCGGTATTTGGATCTGGACCCTCCGACGCAAAAGCGTCAAATCTTCGGTATCCCACCTGAAACGAATAAGCCGGTCATGCTCGGCACTCCGATGAGCAATCCTCCGAATGTAGGTTGGGCCAACTGGCAACCCATCGGAATGCATGAAGCAAGGGAAAAGCTCTGGCTTGAACGTATGAATGGCCAGGCTTTCAATAAAGCTCTGATGATCTGCGGGATTGCTCACATGCTGAGTTTTGCGTTTCGGCTTCAGGATGCCCGCTTTGAAGTGAAAGCAATCGACTATCTTCCGCGTCACAAATTCCCTGGAGCAGTTTAGTAGGAATTCAAGCCCTTCATTTCAGACCGAGGCACGCTTTGCACCACTGCACGTCCATGTTCTTCTCACACATCTGCAACACGCTGTTAGGAGGCATGCCCAGACCAAGCAATCCTTGGAAGGAAACACAAAGGCGGCGCTGCGCGGCCTGTTGGTGGCGTTGCACAGCCTCCAATGACGACATTCTGTTGATGGAGAATTCATAGCCGCACGAGCTTTGTACGGACTGCAGGCGGGCATCCAAATCATCCATTTTGCTTTCGAGATCGCTCAGTGCGGATTGATAGTCACTCCAGCGGCTACGGCAACCGTCGCCCATCAGGTCATAAGTGTCACGGTCTCGCTTACAGTCCTCGAATTCCCCACGCTTTGAATGACCCTCTTCGGCTGCGTCGGATGCATCGGATGCTGCCCTCCGAAGTCGGTCTAACTCATCGTGGCAATCGTCCAGGTCCAGCGTCGGAGCGTGCGCGATAGGCGCCGCGCTGAGGATTCCTAATGCCATTACGATCTCGGCACCCATTGTGATTGCACGCATGTTCCGCTCCCTGCGCTTGAACAGCTAATTCAACCTCAAAACGCTCTCCAAAGCGCCCTAATTTCCTGTCCCAAGTGTTCAAGGTCGGGAAAGACGGCCGATACCGTGACACCGCAATCTTCTAACTCTCTGCGGATTGGACCTACACTGGATTCCGCAATTGTCATTTTTGCCAGCCGACCGTCGGACTGCCTGACCACCTCTGTTCTAGCCAAGTCCCGAATTCTGCCAAAAATGATGAAGCGACTCTTCTGTGCAGCCAGGCGACGGTCAACGTGCGGAGGATCAATTGCGGCGGGTTTTTGCGCCCTGACATCCACATCTCTAGTGAATGCGTCCTCCAGGTCCCATAGATACGGCTCAGCTTCCTCCCAACCAGGAAGCATCGGCCCGTCTATTCCTTTTCTAAGCTGACGATTGAGCCACCATGGATCGAGAACCCACACGGCAGACTTGCCGGGTTCCGGTTGGTCACTAACCGCGAAAAACAGAGCAATAACGGGGTTATCTGTCCAATCGAGCAAGCGGGTCGGTACGCCGTAATGCTGCATAAGGAAGTACCACTCCCACTTATCGTCTCGGTGAGGCGTTCTCCCCTGCATCAGCTGCAGTGCTCGGCTCTGAAAGTCTTGCCGAATCTCTGCCTCTTGGGCCCCCCGGTATTCCTTCCTGTACAGTTTCGGTGACAATCCCCATTTAGCTGAAGGTTGACCCCTGAACCAGAGATTCTCCTGCTCCCCTTGTCTTGTCGGCTTGTTTTTCGACGGCCAGCCCCGGCGCAGGTCCTTTATGCGTTCCAGGAATTCGTTCAGGGTCTTGACCGGTTTCTTCAGCTCGATCATTTTGCTCGGTCTCTTCGGTGCTTCACTTTCATGTTATTTCTGACAAATGAAGCGAAGAAATTCTCTCCCCAGAGGAGTGGTTCGCGAACTAAACATTCCGTTAGCTGTCATCATGGTGTGTATTTCGACGTTAGCCATGAGGCCGCGCTGCCGCAAATCACTGACAATCTGATCGTAGAATCCCCGTTGCCCCGCAAGTTCTGGCATGGACTGATCCAGGACTAATGAGGCCGCGCCCATAGTCCAATTCGGGTATGTGATATTGTGAGTTTTTCCCCAGCCAGCCGGGTCACTAAAAAAGGCCAGAACTCGCAGATGGCGTCAGATTGTCTACGTGGTTGAGGAAGATTTGTTGCAGAGTTTCGTCGGGGGCCTCCGGCAATGCCGCGTTCACCACTGCATTGCGCAGAGCTTCGAGTTTTTCTTGCTGATGAGTTCTGATAGCAATTTCTGTCACTCGAAGTGCGGTGCTAACGAACACCTCGTTTTGGGATAACGTATCGGGAGTCAAGTCAGCCATTTTGTCTAGAATTTCTTCGACCGCTCCCGCGAGTTGTTCGAGCCATTTTTCCCTTCGTTTTTCGAGCGGCGGCCCGAAAACGAGCCCCAGCAACTCTGCTGCGGGGCCACCAACAATAGGTACACCTGAGACAGCGGCCTTGACCACTGTGTAGGCCACGTCACGCGCTGACTTTTTTGGCTCCTCTGGGATATCCGACATTAGAGCACACCGTGATTTGAGAATACCAAAAGGAAGTTGCACACTACAGAGAATGCCTGGTATGCATAGCAACATCGAGCTCATTGACCGAGAAGGGGAGGCTATCGAGGAGGCTGTCGCGTGGCATACCATTGGAATCGTCGCCGATGAAGGCCAATCTATTGGGACCGGCTCCGCAATCCTCTGGCGTCAACGTCCGCTGATTATCACTGCGCGTCACGTCATTGAGGATTCACCAGACAGCGGCATTTGGTTCTATTTCCGAGACGAAGGCACGATGAAACGCTCGCCCATCGATGAGCTTCCAAAGCGGCGAGATGTAGAGTACAGACCCAAGGTCAGAATCAAGATATTGTTGGTCGTTTCTGCTCGGCCAACGTTGACATAGCGGCCCTTGAGGTTCAGAGATCAATCGAAAACGAACATCTAGTGCAGTTCTTTGCGCTGGATGGCGATTGTGTGACGCCCGCGGCCGGAACGATCATAACCATGAGAGGTTATCCATCTGCTCAAGCGCGAGTTGTCGCTCCGAGAACTGCTGCTGCCTTTGCGCAACTTCAATGGAGCCGCATTCAGGAAAAACCACAATTTGAACCTTTCGATCCCTCGACTGAGTTCCTAACGCCTTTTGTTGCTGCGAACCAGGGAATGCACGCCCGTGGATTCAGCGGTGCGGGCGCGTGGTTCGATAGACCGACTGATGGTGTCTGGCATCCGAACCTTGGCTTGGCTGGCGTTTGCACGGCCTATTTCCCTCGTCGAAAGCTGCTGTCGATATTGAGAATCGAACAGGTCACTCGGTTTTTGGATGACGTTTTTCCGAAATGAGGGTTTTACACACGGTTGCCCAGGAAAAGTCCCTGAGCCCTGAGCTGGCAGGGTCGCCACACTAACACTAGAGGCTAAGGACGCGCGAAAACCCCAGAAAACAGGGCGAAGATAGGGCTTGACATCTCATATAAAAACTTATATAAAGGTAGCCATGACAAGCCCGGGCTCGAAAAGCAGAATCAAGTGGGAGGGCAACTCCCAAAAAGAAATCAGGTCGTGGCCAAAAGAGGTTAAGGAGAACTTCGGCGGCGAACTAGAGCGGCTTGAACATCACGAGGAGCCTTTGGACAGCAAGTGGTTGGGAAAGGGCTTACCGGGCGTCCAAGAGTTGCGTGAAGAATTCAAGGGTGTTTGGTACAGGCTCATGTATTGGCTGAACGCTGGTTGGATTTACGTGCTCCATTGCTTCAATAAGAAGACTAACCAGACCTCGCAAGGGGACATAGAAATAGCCAGGCAAAGGATGCAGGCAATCAAGGCGAGAAAGGATGCCCCAGCAGGAAAGGAGGAGAAAAGTGCGTAAGCGTAGAGAGGAAAATGTATTCGATCAACTCGGATTCTCCCGAAAAGAGGCGACAGCTCTGGGAATAAAGTCAGCCCTACACCGGAAGATCATCCGGTATGCGAAGAACCGTAACTACTCGCAAGCGCAGTTGGTAAAAATCTTGCGGGAGCCACAGCCGAGAGTCAGCGACCTGTTGAGGGGAAAGATCGCAAAGTTCAGCCTGGAAGCGTTGGTCAATTACGCAGAAGCCCTGGACATGCGCCCGGAGATCAAAATACACGAGCCGGTCATGGCCATGGCAAGGGCTCTAAGCGCGTAAACAATTTCAGGAAGAACAAAGCCGGTCATGGCCATGGCAAGGGCTCTAAGCGCGTAAACAATTTCAGGAAGAACAAAGGCGCGGTCTCTTCGGAGATCGCGCCTTTTTGTTGTACGCCGTGCATGTTCGGCAGCTAGCGGGTGAAAGTCCCGGCCCCAACCTGATGGAGGTGAAGGGTAGCGAAGCGCATGGGCACCACCGTGAGGTGGGGTCTAAAGGAAGCGTGGAGCAAAGATACGGGCCGATGGACAAGAACCGGATTTGAGGCCTACGGCGTCGGACGAGCGGGCAACTGATCGCAAAGTCCGTATCCATCAAGGGCGCTGGTGGTAAATCCGGCGGTCGCGTATCGAAAGCAGTCGGACTTATCGTGGGAGATCTGTTGCATGTCTCGATTCGTGACTGAGCGTGGAGTAATTCACGCTGATCCTGCAACAGAAGTCAGCAGCGGGCGTAGTACTCACGGAAGTGAGGAAGGCCCAAACAGTGAGAGCGAGCAGTAGAACGTCGAACTCACGGTGGCACTGCGCCAGCCAATCAGCTACGGCTGAGCTTTGCAGGTTCAGAAGACGGTGAAGCCGAAACGGAAATCTGCAGAGCGGCGAAGCCTCGTGGCGAACGACGATTCGAACCTTACGGCCCGTCAGGGCTCAACTCACTGAACCGCCGTATGCGGACCCGCATGTACGGAGGTGTGGGAGGGGAGGACGGGTGACCGTCCCCCCTATCCCCATTCGGCTAGCCTGGATTCCCACGTGAGCGCGGTGGTTAACAGGAGAAAAGCGAAATTCCAGTTCTGGCTTGATCAAGCCGCGATGTATGTTAGCAATTCTACGAATTTAAATTCCATGTCCACCATGTCATAATTACCAATTAAAACCCACTCCGCGGCAAAACCCCGTTATTTCGGCTGTTTTGACTAAAAATCGAGCCTAGAGATCAGCGGATTGGACGGCCGTTCCGAAGCGGAACTGGACCACAGGAAATTGTGCTTGACAAGGAATGGTAACTAGATATAGTGGGTATGTGGCTGACGGTATACGAAAGAAGATAACAGAACTAACCCGCCCCTTCCTAAAACCTTCCAATGCCACTCACCGTCAATACGAAGCCCTCCGCGCTTTCTTCGTCGATCACTGGCCCGCACAGGAGGCGGCCAAACGCTTCGGTTACACCTACGGCAGCTTCCGTGTCCTGTGCCATGAATTCCGCCAAAATCCTAAACGAGAGTTTTTCCAGACACCGCAAAGAGGCCCGCACAGCGCCCCCAAACGCGACGCCGTCCGAGAGCGCATCATTGCTCTCCGAAAACAAAACCACTCCATCTATGACCTTCATCAGGTGTTGGAAGAGTCTGGACACCAACTCAGTCTCGCCGCTATTTGGCAGACCCTTCGGGAGGAGGGATTTGCCCGCCTACCCCGACGCGCCGATGAGGAACGGCCGCCCACCCTACGCCCCACCGCCGCCGACGTCGCCGATATCCGTCAGTTGGATCTGACGCCCCGATCCTTGCGCACCCGTTTTGGCGGATTGTTTCTCTTCCTCCCCTTGCTGGCTCAGATTCCTCTCGACAAACTCCTCAGCGAAACAGACTTCCCCGGCTCGCGCATGATTCCGGCCGGCGCGGCCCTGCGCTCTTTGTTGGGGCTGAAGTTGTTTGGCAGCGCACGGCACAGTCACGTCATGAGCTCCGTCTTCGACGAAGGCCTGGCCCTGTTCGCCGGTTTAAATGTGGTTCCGAAACGCTCTTTCCTCACCGAATATAGCTGCCGGATTGTTCCCTCCTGCTATCCCGCCTTCATGAAGCGCTGGTTTGCAGCCATCAACCAACTGGGAATCGATCGCGGCGTCTCCTTTGATCTGGATTTCCACACCATTCCTTATCACGGAGACGATGCTCTGGTAGAAAAACACTATGTGTCCAAGCGCAGCCGCAAACAAAAGGGGATTCTCGCCTTCCTGGCTCAGGACGCCGAGACTCGCGTGTTCTGCTATGCCCATGGCAGCATTCGAAAGCAGGATCAAGCCGATGAAATCT
>WNGJ01022631.1_pt1 | contig 12276 bp, 9 predicted proteins | sample 5400611 | NCBI WGS metagenome assembly WNGJ01 (sample SAMN13153375, study PRJNA577476) | soil metagenome | isolation source: 40 cm soil or saprolite under Garry oak tree replicate 1 | place: USA:California | collected 2016-06-15 | reverse complement strand
ACCGACGAGGAGGGCCAGGCGCTCTACACCCTCGCCAAGGAATGCACCGGGCGGGGCTCGATCGTCGAGATCGGCTCGTTCAAGGGCCGCTCGACGATCTGCCTGGCGATGGGCTCCAGGGCCGGCCACGGCGTACGCATCTACGCGGTCGACACGCACTACGGGCCGAGGCTCGAAGAGTTCAAGCAGAACATCGAGCGGGCCGGCGTCGACGATCTCGTCGAGCCGGTCGCCGGGCGATCGCAGGAGGTTGCGTTCGACTTCGACCAGCCGATCGAGCTGCTTTTCATCGACGGCGCGCACGATTACGAGTCCGTCCGCCAGGATTTCGAGCGCTGGGTGCCGAAGCTCGTCGAGGGCGGCGTCGTCGCGATGCACGACACCACCTGGGACGAAGGCCCCCGCCGTGTCGCCGAAGAGCTCGTGTTCCGCTCGCCGAACTTCAAGAACGTCCGCTTCGTCGTCGGCTCGACGACGGTCGGCCGCAAGGTGGCGAAAACGTCGTTCGCCGACCGGCTCCACAGCCGCTACGTCCTGGCGGTCAAACGTTCGTTCGAGGTCGCAGTCGGCCTGTTTCGGTCACGGCGCTCCCGCATTCCCAAGCGACTCGAACGAGGTGCGAGGAACCTCTACAGGCGGATCGCCGGCTGACTAGACTCGGGCGGAGTTTGAGGCGTCTGCTCCCGACGCTGCTCGTGATCACGCTTCTCGGAGGGACGGCGGCGGCCTTCGCGCTCACCGAGGGTCTGAAGCTCCAGAAAGGGAAGATCACGGCGGCCCGTGTCGACAAGGTGTTCTCGCCGACGTGCGGGTGCGCGACGAGCCGTGCGCGCATTCAGTTCAGCCTGCCCCGCTCCGACGTCGTGACCGTGTCGATCGTCTCGGGCGGGCACGTCGTGAGGACGCTCGCGCGTTCCGCGAGTCTCGACGCCGGGACGCAGGTCTACTGGTGGGACGGCAAAGACGATCACGGACGGCGACTGAAGGACGGTTCCTACCGGCCGCGCGTCAAGCTCGAGGACGCCGGGCGCACATTCACGCTTCCCAATCCCATCGCGCTGGACACGAAACGCCCGCAGATCACCCTGACGAGCTACCAAAAGGTGTTCTCTCCGGACGGTGACTTCCAGCGTGACGCCCTGCGGATCCGGTACCGGATCAACGAGCCGGGCCGCGCGCTGCTGTACGTCAACGGCCAACGTCGAATTCGGGCGAGGCTCATCGACACTGCGGCCGGAAAGCTTCTCTGGCTGGGCCACGTCGGCGGTCGTGCGCTCCCGCCGGGGAGATACGGGCTCGTCCTGAAGGCGGAAGACGCCGCCGGAAACGTCTCTCAGGCCACCGCGCCGGTGTTCGTCCGCATCCGCTACATCCAGCTCGTACGGCACCGCATCGGCGCGCGGGCAGGACGCCCGTTCAAGGTCCGCGTCTTCACGGACGCGCTCGCGTTTCAGTGGCGGCTCGGGCGCCGCACTGGGACCGGTCATGACGGCGCCGTCCGCCTCCGCGTCGGCCGACCTGGTTGGTACCGATTGACCGTGACCGAGAACGGCCACAGTGCCAGCGCCGTCGTCCGGGTCGCTGCCCGTTGAGCGCACCGCGACGGGGTCCGTCGCCCAGGATGAAGGGCGTGCTGATCGGAATCGTCGCGCTGCTGCTCTGCGGCGTCGTAGGTCTCGGCGCTTATTGGCTGACTCACCGGCGGCACCCGCACAAGCCAGTCAAGGGCTCCGGCAAGACGGAATTCACCACCACGACACGTGAGCAAAAACCGCGGCCCAAGAAGCTGATCAAGACGCTCCCGTGGCCGACCTACGGCTACGACCTCGCGCGCACCCGCTACGCGCCGGAGTTCAAGGAGCGGCCGCCGTACCGAGCGATCTGGCGCCGCGGAACGGGGAACTACATCGAGTTCCCGCCCGTCGTAGCGAACGGCCGCATCTACGTTGCGCAGCTCTTCGGGCGCTTCCTCGCCCTCGACACGCGTACAGGCAAGCTCCTCTGGACGCGGAAGTTCCAGCGCTGCTCGCCCTCGTCGCCGACGTACGACAAAGGGGTCGTCTACCAGGCCTACATCCCGCTCCCATGCTCGAACGCGAGCCGCTCGTCGCGGAGCGGGTTCATCATCGCGTTCGACGCGCGGACGGGTCGCGAGCTCTGGCACTTTGCGGGTGTCTCGAGTGAATCGTCGGTGCTGCTCGTCGGCCATCTTCTCTACTTCGGCTCCTGGGACCACAAGGTCTACGCGCTGAACGTGAACACGCACAGGGTGGCGTGGACGTACACGACCGACGCCGAGGTCAACAGCTCGCCGGCGTACTCGAACGGGACGATCTACATCGGCACCGACGGCGGGAGCGTCTACGCGTTCGGCGCGCTCCGTGGGAAGCTCCGCTGGCGCGCGGGCGGTGGGTCCGAGTACTTCTACGCCACGCCCGCGGTCGCGTACGGGCGCGTCTTCATCGGCAACACCGACGGGACGATGTTCGCCTTTGGCGCGCGCACGGGGCACATCCTCTGGGCGCAGCCCGCCGGCTCGTACGTGTATAGCCCGGCGGCGGTCTGGAACCGCACGGTCTACGTCGGCTCCTACGACGGCTACTTCCGTGCTTTCGACGCCGCGACGGGCAACCTGCGCTGGAAGTTCAGCGCCCCGAGCTCGATCCACGGCGCCCCGACCGTAATCAACGGGATCGTCTATTTCTCGACCTGTGGCATGTGCGGCCACAACGGCTCCCGCGGCGCCAAGCTCGGCGCCAACGCGACCTTCGGGCTCGACGCGCGCACCGGCCGCAAGGTGTGGAGCTGGCCGGACGGCAAGTACTCGCCGATCGTGGCCGACACGAAGCGGGTCTACCTGGTCGGCAAGACTAGGGTTTGGGCGCTGGTTCCGAAGCGTCGCTCGCCGGCTCGCCCGTAGCGAGCACGCACGCCAGCGCGATCCCGGTCAGCGGCCAGACGAAGTAGGAGTTCTGGAAGACGCGCCCCAGGAAGAGCAGCAGGAACATCGAGACCGTGAAGCCGGCCGCGCCCACCCAGAGAGCGGCAGAGCGGAGCTGGTTCCAGACGAGCCAAACGGTCACGGGTAGCCAGACGACGAGCAGAAGCGGCAGGAATGGGTAGTAGCCGAACCGGTGGTGCAGGACGTGCGCGCGGAGCAGTAGCGCCGCGAGGCCGTAGCCGATGATTCGGTAGGTGCCGGCGCCGTAGGAGATCGTGTCGCGCCAGAACGCGGCTGGATCGGCGATCAGGAAGGGCAGGATGCCGGCCGCGAGCACCCCGCCGAGCACGCCGCCTGCTCGCCAGAGCACCGGTCTCGGTACGCGGCGCACGATCAGCATCGCGGCGAGGAACGGCAGCGCCACGAGCGCGAACTGCTTCAGCAGGATCGCGGCTCCGAGACTCGCCGCGGCGGCGAAGTACCGGGAACGAGTGACCAGCGCGAACGCAAGAATCAGGAAGAAGAGGCTCGGGGCGTCGGCGGTTCCGAACCACGCCGCGCGGACGACGAGCGGGTTCGCGGCGACGAAAGCGGCGACAGCAAGCTTCCAGGGGAACGGGGCGCGGATCGCGAGCACCGCGAAGAAGAGGCCGAGCGAGGCGAGGAGGACGAAGAAGCGGTAGTCGTCGAAGGGCGAAGGAAGGACGCCCCACACCGCCGCGGTCAGCGCCGCGCCGGGGAAGTACGCGAAGTGCCGCAGCGCGACCTGGTGCTCTCGCGTTCCCGCCTTCACCGTCCCGTCCAGGCTGTAGAAGCGCTCGAGTCCCGAGTGCGAGTAGTCGTGCCCGTACGGCGTGTGTCCATGCCGCACGAGATTGCCCGCGAGCTCGATCTGGTAGGTCGAGTCGTTCACGTGGAACCAGGGGTGCGTGGCCTGGCGCAGGCCGGCCTGGAGCAACACCGCCGGGACGAGCAGCAGGACGACGACCGCGAGCGCAAGCCAGAGCGACACGTTCCGCCGCCACGAGGTCGCGCGCCAGCCGGCGAAGGCGACTGCGGCGACCAGCACGCCCGCGAGCACCGCCACCGATCGGATCACGCCGACGTCCCAGCGCCGGTGAGCCGCCCGGACGAGTGGCCCGAGAATGCCGTGGGGATGCACGGCTCCCGGGTGGAAGGGCCATGCTTGCGAGCCGAGCTCCGGCACGTTCAGCGCGACGAGCGCCCCGAGCGTGCCGAGCAGGATCCAGGCTCCGCGTCGCTCGAGCCGCGGCGCTTCCTGGCCCTTCATTTCGTGACTGCGAAGGCCCGTCGTCGCCCGAGTGTGGCAGCGGACTCGGCCGCCTCAGCGGGTTGCGCGGCCAGGAAGCTCGCCCCCACGCCGAGGACGAACCACGTGATCGGATCCTCGAAAAAGCCGCTGTAGAAGAGCGAGTGGACGAAGAGCGCGAGCAAGGCCGCGCCGAGAGTCAGGCCGAGCGCCTCATCGCGCCGCCGCACCTCCTCGACCATCCTCACTGCGCCGGCGAGCAGCGCGAGGTAGGCGAGCAGGCCGATTGTTCCCAGCTCGGCCGCGACCGTGAGCGGCGTGGTGTGCGAGACGAAGCGAGCCTCCGGTGCATAGCGCTTCGCCAGCTTCTGCGTGGCCTTCGGCTGCGCGCCGAGCCCGACCCCGACAAGCGGATGATCGGCGTAGACGCTTGCTGTCTGTTGGACCCGCCGCGACCGGTCGCTCGTCGCCTTCCGCGCCGAGTGCTGAACGGCGGCCGCGGCGACGAGACCTACACCTGCGAGCGCAACCGCGAGAGCAGCCACGATCACGAACCTCCGGGCCCCGCGGTCTCCGGCCATGGCCGTGATCGCCAGCGTGACGAGGAACAGTGCCGCCATGCTCGACTGCGAGTACGAGAAGAAGAGCCCGGCCCAGAGCAGGGCGATCAAACCGGCCGCAAGAGGCAGCGGCATGCGTCGCAGCCACAGGATCACGAGCAGAACCGCGATCCCGAGCACGAGATGGCGGCCGTAGAGGCTGGGATCGCGAAACAGCGACGTGACGCGGAAGAACGAGGCATAGGCATTCCCGACCTCCAGGTTCGAGGCGAAGAAGAACACGTGATGCGTCGCTTCCTCGATCAGCCCGATCACCGCGAAGAGCGAAGCCAGCGCGATCGCGATGATCGCAAGCACACGCGGAAGCCAGCGCTCGAACGTCGCCCGCGCGACGACTGCGACGAGCGCCGCGAAGGGGAGCAAGAAGAACGCGAGCAACCCTCGACCCTTCGAGAGATCCTCCGTCCAGAGCAGTGACAGCGAGGCCAGCGCGAGGAACACCCCAGCCGGGATGGCGAGCTCTCGGGGGAGCGAGTGAGGCTCCTCGCCGCGAGCAAGCCGCCAGACGAGCGCCGCGCCGGTTGCCGTCAGCACGACGTAGAGCGGCAGCAGGCGGCCGAGCTCGCCCTCGGGCGCGACCGCGAAGAAGAAGCGGTGGTGCGTGTTCACGTCCAGTGGGAGGCGGAACGGTGCGGCCGCGAGGAGCGCAGGGATCGTCCACCCTGGCCGGCGCGCTGCGACGAGCAGCGCGAAGCCGGCGAGCACGGCCAGCCGCTGCCGAGGGATGAGAACGAGCACGGCGCCGAGCGCACCGAGGACCGCCGCAAGGTGAGCCGTGTCAGCGTGGTTCATGCGCCCTGGTCCGAGGAGGCTAGCGGCTGGGCGCGTGCAGCACCCGCGTCATCCGCGCCCGTTCCTCGGGCAGATAGAAGCCGAGGAGAAGCAGGACGAGCGGATAGGCGGCCGTCAGCGCGACCGCGACTGGAAGCGGGACGTGGAGCGCCTTGCCGACGGCGAAGAGGCCCACAGCGGTCCCGGTGAGCATGGCGATACGCCGCCACTGGTAGGGCACGGGGAAGACGCGCTGCGCCCGCCAGGCCATCGCGAGGAACATCACCGTGTAGGCGGCGATCGTCGAGATCGCGGCGCCGATCATCCCGTAGGGCGGGATCAGGATCACGTTCAGCGCGAGGTTCAGCAGCGCCGCCGCGCCTGTGATGATCCAGTTGGACTGCGTGCGGCGGGCGCGTCCGATCCCGATCAGGACGACCACGTAGCCCGAGTAGGCAACCGCGGCGAAAGCGAGCAGTCCGACCACGCGTGCCGCTGTGTAGAAGTGCGGCGTCGTCAGCAGGTGGACGAGCCAGGGCGCGAGTAGCCCGAGCGCTAGCGCAAGCCAGGAGACCGCATAGAGCAGGTAGGTGAGCACGAAGCTGTAGGTGCGCCGGGCCTCGTCGTCGTCCTGGATCGAGTACGCGAACGCGGGCCAGGCGGTCCGGAAGGCCGTCAGGAAGAAGATGATCGCCGAGGAGAGCCGCACGCCGATCGAGTACAGGCCGACCTCACGAGCGCCCGCCAGCTTGACGAGGAAGAACCGGTCGGAGAAGTCGATCGCCGAGAGCGCAATCACCGAGGGGACGAAGGGCATCCCGAAACGGTTCATCTCACGGAAGAGCGAGCGGTCGAACTCGAGCCCGAGCTGGAAGCGGCGGTAGTAGAGCAGGACGACGTAGACGACGAGCGTCCCGCTGAAGTTCCCCACGAGGACGCCGATCGGGCCCTTGTGCCAGACGACGACGAGCAGGATCGTCAGGCCGATCGTGAGCGCGATGTTGACGACGCTGGCGAGCAGGTAGCTGACCGAGCGCTCCTCGACGCGGAAGAGCGAGGTCAGCTGGTCGTAGTTGATCTGCGCCCACAGGCCGACGAACGCGGCGCGGACGAGGTTCGTGTGGCCATCGTGGCCGAAGAGCGCGTGACCCAGCGGCGCGGCAACGAGCAGCCCGATCACGAGCGCCGAGGTGGCCGTCGTCATCGTGAACCAGAAGGACGTGCGTACGACACGCGTGCGATAGGCCTCGTCCTCAGAGTCGAAGTAGAAACGGAAGAAGGCGCTTGCGATCCCTGCCCGCAGCACCGACATCAGCACGACCGTGAGCGCGACGAGCGTCTCGATCGCACCGTAGTCGCGTGGCGAGAGATACCGCGTGTACAGCGGGAGCAGCAGGACGGCGAGGATCCGCGAGAGCAGTCCGCCAAGGCCGTAGATCGCCGAGTGCTTGGCGAGCCGCTTCATCTGCTCGAACATCCGGGCGAATCGTAGTGCGGCGTTCCGCGGACGCCCGTGCCCGCGGAACGCCGTTCTTCTCGCCGGTTCTAGCTCTGCCGGGCGGCGAGGAGCTCGTCGAGACGCTCGTAGCCCTCGCGGACGCCGCTCTCCATGCCGGAGTTCAGCATGTTGTCGCGGTCTTCCTTCGACTCGAACGTCGAGACGGTCACGATCCGCGTGCGCCCGCCGTCGAGCTCCTCGAACTCCGTGCGGTCGATCGACCCGCGCGGGAACCCTTCGAAGTTGAACGTCCACTCGAGCGCGTTCGGCGGGTCGAGCTCGCGGTAGACGCCGTGGAACGAGAACGTCTGGTCACCGCGTGCGTGTGTGAAGCGGTAGGCCCCGCCGGGGCGGACATCCATTTGGACGTCGGTCATCGTCAGGTCGCGCGGCCCGAGCCACTGCGCGACCAGCTCGGGGTCGGTGTATGCGTCCCAGACGAGCTCGCGCGGTGCTTCGACGATCCGCTCGATCCGGATCTCGGTGTCGCTCGGGGTCGTAATCGTGGTCTCGTTGCCTGTTGCGTTCGTCATGCCGTTCCTTTCCGTTGGTCGAGGACTTCCTGCAACCGGTCGAAGCGCTCGTCCCAGGCGCGGCGGTAGCTCTCAATCCAGCGACTTGCGTCGTCGAGCTGCCGCGGGCCGAGGTGGCAGTACCGCGTCCGGCCTCGCTTCTCCGTGGTTACGAGCTCAGCCTGCTCTAGGACCTGCACGTGTTTCTTGAGGCCGGTCAGCGACATGCCGGCGCGCTCGGCGAGCTCGCTGATCGTCGCGCTGCCACGACCGAGGCGTTCGAGAATCGCTCGCCTCGTAGGGTCGGACAGGGCGGCAAACGTGCGATCCAACGGTGGAGAATACTGAACCATACGGTTCACGATAGCAGGGTGCCGAAGGGAGAGCAAAAGCCCTGCTAGGCCGGGGCTATACTCGACCAAGTGCCTCTGAGCGGACGGCGCATCTTCATTACGGGCGGCGCCGGGTTCATCGGCACGGCGCTCGCGCGGCGGCTCGTCGAGCAGAACGAGCTCGTCATCCTCGACAACCTCCACCGGGACTCGCTGACGGGCTCGGTGCTGGCCGACCATCCGAACCTGACCTTCGTCCAGGGCGACGTCCTCGACGCGGCGCTCGTGCGCGAGCTGGCGCAAGGAGCCAACGCGATCGTCCACATGGCTGCGATCGCTGGCGTGGACACCGTGCTCGAGAGCCCTGTGCGGACGATGCGCGTAAATCTGATCGGGACGTACAACGTGCTCGAGGCCGCCAACGCGACCCGCAACTCGCTCCAGCGCATGGTCGATTTCTCCACGAGCGAGGTCTTCGGGACGCATGCCTACAAGGTCGAGGAGACGCACGTCACCTCCCAGGGCTCCGTCGGCGAGGCTCGCTGGACGTACGCGGTTTCGAAGCTCGCGGGCGAATATTTTGCGCACTCCTACTTCGACGAGTTCGGGTTGCCGACGTGCTCCGTGCGGCCCTTCAACGTCTACGGCCCGGGTCAGCTCGGAAGCGGGGCGATCCACCACTTCACCGTGAGGGCGCTGGCCGGTGACGAGCTCGTGATCCACGGGGACGGCTCGCAGATCCGTGCCTGGTGCTACGTCGACGACGTCGTGGAGGCCCTCCTCTTGATCCTCGCGAACGACGCGGCGGTCGGTCAGGTGTTCAACGTCGGGAACGCGCGCTCGGTGGTGACGATCTTCGATCTCGCGAACCGAATTCGGCGGATCGCCGACTCGCGCTCGGAGATCATCTTTCGGCCCCTGCACTACACCGACGTCGAGATGCGGATCCCGAACGTCGACAAGGCGCGGAAGCTGCTGGCGTGGGAGCCGCGGGTCGACCTGGACGACGGGCTCGAGCGGACGATCGCCTGGTACCGCGAGCACGTCGCGTTGACGGCGGGCGGTTCCGGCGCGTAGAAGCGCGATCGTGCTCGCGGCGACGGCCTTCCTCGCCGCCGGCGCGGGAGGAGGAGCTCAGGCGCCGCATCTGCTCGGGCCGGCGAGCGTGACTGTCAGTCCCGACGGGGACGGCGTGAACGACGTCGTCCGCCTGCGCGTCGACTCCGGCGGCACGCCTGTGCACCTCGAGGCCTACGCCTGGGGCGGGCGCCTGACCGGCTGGCGGACGATCGTCCGGAAGCCCGACACCCATGCGACCACCCTCACCTGGGACGTCAAAAACGCGCGCGGGCGCACTCTCCGCGACGGGTCGTACCTCGTCTCGGTCTGCAGGAAAGGTGAGCACGGGCTCACGAGCGGGCCTGGAGCCGCGCGCCCCGGCGCGGCGGAGGCAAGTGTGGCCCGGCCGCCGTGGCTCGGGCCGAGCTGCCTCTCGAAGCCGGTGTTCGTGCGCGTGCAGCGGCTGTCCGTGTACGTCCCTTCGTGGAGGAGCTACGCACCCGGGTCGCTCGTTCCGATCCGCCTTGGAACGGACAAGCCCCGCGTGACGCTCTCGCTCGAGCAGGACGGCAGCGAGCAAGCGCGGCAGCGCCTGGAGTCGCGGGCGGCCGGCCGTCGGGTCGAGATTCGTCTTCCGCACAAGCTGCGTCCCGGCCTCTACCACGTGCTCGTCTCGGACGAGCGTGGGAACGAGTTCCGCGCTCCCATCGTCGTTTCCGCGCCATACGGAATCCCGCCACCGCATACGGCGCTCGTCGTCTGGCCGTACCTGACCTGGCGCGCCTACAACGGTTGGGACGCGAATGGGGACGGCCGGCCCGACAGTTGGTACCAGTTCTGGCCCCAGCGCGCGGTCAGCCTCGTCGGGCCGCTGCTTGCCGACGGGGTCGAAGACGACCACAACGCGGTGGTTCCGTTCTCGCGCTGGGTCGTCGCCCATCCGAAGGCACGGTTCCAGTCGATCACTGACGTCGAGCTCGGTTCCATGCCGCCCGCTGTGCTGGCCCGCTACTCGGCGATCGTCTTCCCGGGCCATACGGAGTACTACGTGCCCTCCACGTACGACCTGGTGAAGGGCTATCGCGACCACGGCGGCAACCTCGTCTTCCTTGAGGCGAATCCGTTCTATCGCACCGTGCGGGTCGAACCGAGGCGAAACCGGGTCGTGATGACCGACTTCGACGCCCGGGAGGGTCCCCGCACCGACTTCGCGCTGGCCGGAGTCGGCTACGACGGCTGCTGCTTCCCGCGCTCACGCTGGGAGCAGTACGTCGCGACGCGAAACGGCTTCGCGAAAGTCGCCTGGCTCTTTTCGGGCACGGGCGTCGGGCCCGGGGAGCGCTTCGGCCGCGCCGGGATCGAGGACGACCGCACCGATCCCGCGTTGACGCCGCCCGATCACGTGGTCGCCGCCGAGGCTGTGATCCGTGGCAACCACGGTGTCGTCCACTCGGAGATGGTCTACACGCGGGTTCGCGGCGGCGGATCGGTGTTCGCGAGCGGCAACTACAACTTCCTGCGCATGGGCCAGCGTGCGCCGGGTGGCGAGACCATCGCTCGCGTCATGCTCGGCAACCTCTGGAGCAAGCTCGTCCTCGGCCGAGCCGCGCCGCCGATGGGGCCGACCGTTCGGTTCGCGCTACCCGTCGGGCCGAAGACGCTCGACCCGGCGCTGGCGGCCGATCTGCCGTCCTTGAACGTGTCTCGGGCGCTCTACGCGGGGCTGACGCGCTTTTCCGGGTTCGGTGTGGTGCCGGATCTGGCGCAGAGCTGGGAGCCGAGCCAGAACGGCCTCGTGTGGACGTTCAAGCTGCGCCCCGGGCTCGACGTGACCGCGAGCGACTTCCGGCGCGCCTGGCTTCATGCGCTCGACCCGAGCACGGGATCGGCTTACGCGAGGGCCGAGATGCTGAACATTCGCGGCGCGCGCGCCTATCACTCGGGATCGGGCTCGGCCGACGGCGTAGGTGTGAAGGCAGTGGACGAACGGACGCTTCGGGTCACGCTCCAGCATCCGGTGCCCTGGTTCGACCACCAGGTCGCCTATCCGGTCTTCGCTCCGAAGTCCGCTACAGGTCCCTTCCGGCTCGCGAGCTGGAGGCACGGCCGCAGCATCGCGCTGGTGAAGAACGACCGGTACTGGAACGCCGCTGACGTGGCTCCCGGCCGCGTCGAGCTCCGTTTCGGCAAGAGCGGGCAAGACGGTGTGCTCCCCGCGGGGACGGTTGCACCCGGCTTCCCGTGGATTGACACGGCGGGCAAGCCCCCGCCTGGATCGCGAAGCCTTCCTACGCTCGCGATGCAGTACCTCTGGTTCGCGACAAGGCACCGCGGTCTCGAGGACAGCACCTTCCGCGGCCTCTTGAGCGGCGCGGTCAGTGGGAAGCTCCAGACGCTCGTTCCACCGACGGTGCCGGGCTATCAGACGATCCGGCGCGGGAGCGGCGGTGCGCGCGAAGGCCTGGCCACCGAGCGTCCGAGCTTGACCCTCTTCTACACGACCGAGGATCCCACGGCGCACCAACTCGCGGTCCGTATCAAGAAGCAACTCGCGCCCTTCGCCGCCGTTCGCCTACACGCGGTCTCGACTCGGTCGGCGCTCCTCGCCCTTGCCGGGCCGCCGCCCCGAGCCGACCTGATCCTGCTTGGCTGGAGCGGTGAGTTCTTCGATGGCTACAACTTCCTCGACCAGTTCCCGTGCTCGAGCGCGCTGAACGTCGCGCAATGGTGCGACCCGAGCTTCGACGCACTGATGCACCGCGCCGTCAGGACGCTCGACGCCAAGGCGCGCTACCGGACCGAGCAGCAGCTCGAGTCGAAGTTGACGGGTCCGAGCGGCGCGTTCCCGGCGGCGCCCCTCGCCAACGCGTCGGAGCACGTTCTGCTGCGCCCGGGCGTCCGGGGGTTCGAGTGGTCGCCGGTCGGCTTCTGGGATCTACGTCACGTCAGGCGGGGCTAGGCCCGCCCGGGCGTAGACCTCGAGCACGCGGCGCGCGACCTTGACGTGCGCGTGGACTCGCTCAACGTACTCCCTGCTGCGCCGGCCAACTTCGGGCAGCTCCGCACGCGTCTCGACCAGCCGCTCGAGGACATCCGGCAGCTCCTGCTCACTGGAACGGACGATCGGGACTTCTAACCCGAATTCGGCTGCGGTCTCGACCGCCGCTTCTTCGTCCAGGAAGCAAACGACCGGCTTGCCGAGCGCCATCGCTTCGATCGCGAACATGCCGTACCAACCGATGCGGAGCTGGTCGACGATCACATCGGCACTCT
>WNGJ01006635.1_pt1 | contig 12279 bp, 13 predicted proteins | sample 5400611 | NCBI WGS metagenome assembly WNGJ01 (sample SAMN13153375, study PRJNA577476) | soil metagenome | isolation source: 40 cm soil or saprolite under Garry oak tree replicate 1 | place: USA:California | collected 2016-06-15 | reverse complement strand
GAGGCGCGCACGCGCGCCGCGCGCGCCCGCCCGCGCAGCGGCCGCGGGAGCACCGCCCAGAGTTGCTACCATCCGGAGTCCTGCGCAGGTGCGCGCTCGCAGCGTGCAGCGCGTGTCCGCGACCCGGTAGCGGCAGCCCGTGCGGCAGCCAGAGCCGGGCCGCGGGAGACCAGTCGCCGAAAGGGATCATGAAGGTAAGACCGTCGGTCAGGCCGATGTGCGAGAAATGCAAGATCATCCGCCGCCATGGGGTGGTGCTGGTGATCTGCCAGAACAAGCGCCACAAGCAGCGCCAGGGGTGATCGGCTAGATGGCACGCATCGCCGGCGTCAACCTGCCGCTCAACAAGCGCTCCGAGATCGGCCTCACCTACATCTACGGGATCGGGCGCTCGACGTCCAACAAGATCCTCCAGCACGTCGGGGTCAGCCCCGACACCTACGTGCGCGACCTCACCGAGGATGAGATCGCCAGGCTGCGCGCGGCGATCGACGACGGGCGTGCGGTCGAGGGCGATCTGCGCCGCGAGCGCTCCCAGGACATAAAACGCCTGCAGGAGATCGGCTCCTACCGGGGCCTGCGCCACCGCCGCGGTCTGCCGGTTCGCGGGCAGAACACCAAGACCAACGCCCGCACGCGCAAGGGCCCGCGACGCATGCAGGTGGCGGGCAGGAAGCGGGCGGGCAAGAAGTGAGCGCCGAGCGCACGCACCCCACCCCGGCGGCGACGCGCGCCGCCGCGGGCGCACGCGCGCATGGCGCGCGTCGGCGGGAGCAGTAGATGCCCGCTGCCCCCAAACGCGCGCGCGGCCGGCGCAAACCGAAGAAGAACATCCCCGTGGGGCAGGCTCACATCAAGACCTCCTTCAACAACACGATCGTGTCGCTCACCGACGTGCAGGGCAACGTGATCGCGTGGGAGTCCGCCGGAGGAGCGGGCTTCAAGGGCTCGCGCAAGTCAACCCCGTTCGCGGCGCAGGTCACCGCCGATGCGGCAGCCCGCAAGGGCCTCGAGCAGGGGCTGCAGAAGGTAGACGTGTACGTCAAGGGGCCCGGCTCGGGCCGCGAGACCGCGATCCGCTCGCTGCAGGCGGCCGGGCTCGAGGTCACGGGCGTGCGGGACGTGACGCCCCAGGCCCACAACGGCTGCCGCCCGCGCAAGCGGCGGCGGGTGTAGGAGCGAGCCGCCGCCAAGCGGCGGGGATGAGGACACGCGTGGCAAGAGACACCGGCCCCCAGTGCAAGCAGTGCCGCCGAGAGGGACAGAAGCTGTTCCTGAAGGGCGAGCGCTGCCTGACCGACAAGTGCGGCGTCGAGCGGCGCTCATACCCGCCCGGCGAGCATGGCCGGGGGCGCATGAAACAGAGCGAGTACCGGCTGCAGCTGCGCGAGAAGCAGAAGGCGCGCCGCTACTACGGCGTGCTCGAGAAGCAGTTCCACGGCTACTACCAGAAGGCATCTCGCCAGCCGGGCATCACCGGCGAGAACCTGCTCTCGCTGCTCGAGTGCCGGCTGGACAACGTGTTGGTGCGTCTCGGGTTCGCCGCTTCGCGACGTCAGGCCCGCCAGCTCATCCGCCACGGCCATTGGACGGTGAACGGCCGCCGCGTGAACATTCCCAGCCATCAGGCCAGGCCCGGCGACGTGATCGCGATCAAGGCGGACACGCCGGCTACACAGGTGGTCAGGGACGCCACCGAGCTAACAGGACAGATTCCCGCGTGGCTTCAGGCCGACCACGAGTCGCTCACGGCCAAGGTGCTACGCAAGCCGGAGCGGCGAGAGGTCGCCGCCCCGGTGCAGGAGCAGCTCATCGTCGAGCTGTACTCGAAGTAGTAGGACCGTTTGCGCGCGCCCTCGACCGGGCGCCGCTTTGAGCCGGCCCCGCAGCGGCGCCGGCGCGAGAAAAAACCGACGTTAGGACTCTGATGCTCGACTTCCAAATCCCCCGGATCACAAGCGAGTCCGCGGAGCAGAACCGTGGCAGCTTCACCATCGAGCCGCTCGATCGCGGCTTCGGCTACACGTTCGGCAACTCGCTGCGGCGCGTGCTGCTGTCCTCGCTGTCCGGCGCGGCGGTCACCAGCGTGCGCATCGAGGGCGTGGCGCACGAGTTCTCAACCATTCCGGGCGTCAAGGAGGACGTGACCGACATCGTCTTGAACCTGAAGGGCGTCGTCTGCCGGATGCACTCCGACGCAAGCGAGGTGGAGGCGCCGCTGGTCGTGACCGGGCCGGGCGAGATCACCGCCAAGGACATCGACCTGCCGGCCGGCGTCGAGATCCTCAACCCCGAGGTGCACATCGCCACGCTGGAGAAGAAAACCAAGCTCGAGCTGTACATGACGATCGGCCGCGGGCGCGGGTACCGCCCCGCCGAGGAGAACAAGTCTCCCGATCAGCCCATCGGGGTGATCCCGATCGACTCCATCTTCTCGCCCGTGCGACGCGTGGCCTACGCGGTCGAGCAGGCGCGCGTGGGGCAGAAGACCGACTTCGACAAGCTCACCCTGGACATCGAGACCGACGGCTCGATCGATCCGCAGGCGGCGCTGCGCGAGGCGGCCGAGCTGCTGATCTCCCAGCTCGCGATATTCACCGACGCCGACCGCATCCAGGAGCTGCGCGCGGCCCCCGGAGGCCAGCTCGACGGGCACGGCCTGGGGGTCGGCGCGGGCGGCATGCCAGCCGCCCTGCAGGGCGAGGAGTGGGGCATCCTGATCGAGGAGCTCGAGCTGGGAGTGCGCTCGTACAACTGCCTCAAGCGGGCGGGGATCCAGACAGTCGGCGATCTCATCTCCAAGTCAGAGGCGGAGCTGAACGCGATCCCCAACTTCGGCAAGAAGTCGATCGACGAGGTGATCGAAACGCTGCACGCGCGTGGGCTAAGCCTGCGCCAGGACTAGCGCCCGATGCGACATCAGAAGGCCAGGGGCAAGCTCAGCCGCGACAGCGCCCACCGCAAGTCGCTGCTGATGAACCTCAGCAAGGAGATCATCGAGCACGAGCGCATCAAGACCACCGCGCCCAAGGCCAAGGCGGTCAAGCCCGAGATCGAGCGGCTGATCACGCTCGCCAAGCGCGGTGACCTGCACGCGCGCCGGCAAGCGCTTTCCACGCTCGCGCAGGACAAGTTCGCGGTCCACAAGCTGTTTGAGGAACTCGCCCCCCGCTACGCCGATCGCGCCGGCGGGTACACGCGCATCCTCAAGCTGGGGCCGCGCAGGAGCGACTCGACCGAGATGGTCTTCATCGAGCTCGTCTGACGCCGCGGTCGGGGCGGCTGCTGGGCGATGGTGAGCAAGCTCACGCTCGAGTACGACGGGAGCGGATTCGCCGGCTGGGTGCGCCAGCCGGGCCTGCGCACCGTGGAAGGGGAGCTGCAGCGCGTGCTGCGCACGATTCTCGGTCCCACGGGCAGCGATGGCCGGCCGCTGACGCTGCGCGTGGGCGGCCGCACCGACGCCGGCGTGCACGCCTGGGGACAGGTGGCCAGCTACGCCCATGAGGCCGTCGACCCGGCGCGCCTGAATGGCCTGCTCGGCGACGATGTGGCGGTTCTCGGCGCCGAGCCGGCTGCGCGGGGCTTCGACGCCCGCCGCGATGCCAAGAGCAGGACCTACTGCTACCGCGTGCTCGCCCGGCGCGCGCGCGGCGCGCTGGAGCGCGGACGTTCGCTGTGGTGGGCGGGCGAGCTCGACCGCGGTGCTCTGTGGGAGTGCGCGCGGGCGCTCACCGGCAGGCACGACTTCCGGGCCTTCACGCCGACCGAGACCCAGCACACGCGCTTCGAGCGCGAGATGCTGCGCGCGGAATGGCGGGTCCTGCCCGCCGCGGCCAGCGCTTGGCCAGACGAAGGCGCGCGGGCGGACGAAGCCGGCGCGATGCTGGAGTGCTGGCTCGAGGCCGACGCGTTCTTGCGGCACATGAGCCGCACGCTGGTTGGCACGATGCTCGACGTGGCCTCGGGCGCGCTCACGATCGAGCACTTCAAGCGGCTGCTCGAGGGCCGGCCGCGCGAGGAGGCCGGCAAAACCGCGCCCCCGCACGGGCTGGCGCTCGCCAGCGTGTCCTACGCGTAGCAGAACCCGCGGCGACCCCGCCTATGCTTGCAAGAGATCGTGGACGTGCTGCTCACCAACGACGACGGCATCGAGGCCGAGGGCCTGCAGACGATGCGCGCGGCACTCGCGGCGCTCGCGAATGTCCGTCTGGCGGTGATCGCACCCGACGGCAACCGCTCGGCGATGGCTCGATCGATCACCACGCGCAGGCCGCTGTGGGTTGCCGAGGTCCCGTTCTCGGACGGGACTGTCGGCTATGCCAGCGACGGTACCCCGGTCGACTGCGTGCGGCTCGCGAGCCTGGGGCTGGTGGAGGGGTTCGCGGCCGATCTGGTGATCTCCGGCATCAACCACGGTGCCAACCTCGGCGATGACATCACCTACTCGGGCACGGTCGCGGCCGCGCTGGAGGGCGTGGTGCTCGGGCTGCCCGCGATCGCCGTCTCCCAGCAGTCGGGCGCACGGTCGCTCGACTATCGCTTCGACGGCGGCTTTGGCTTCGACATCGCGGCCCAGTTCGTCGCCCGCTGGGTGGAGCGCATCGAAGAGGTGCCGCTGCCCGAGCGCACGCTCGTGAACGTGAACGTGCCCGCCGGTGAGCCCAACGGCGTCGAGGTGACGAGCCTGGGCAAGCGCATATATCGCGACGAGCTCAAGCTCGAGCGGGAGGAGGAGAACCGCCGCCGCTACTGGATCTATGGCTCCGATCCGGGATTCCGGGATGAGCCGGGCACGGACCTGGCCGCGGTCGCGGCCGGGCGCATCGCGGTGACACCCATCCACTTCGACCTCACTCACCGCCCCAGCCTGGAGCTCCTGCGAAGCTTCGATCTGCAGGAGCTGTTCGTCCCGGTCGCCCCCGACGCCAGGTGAGCGCCTCCGGGAAGTCCCCCGCCGCGGCCAGGCCGGCGGGTGCCGGTGGCCGCGAGGCCACGCGGGCGCAGCGAGCGCCCTCCAAGCGCGCGATCGCCCGCGCCGAGCAGCTGCGCGCGCAGCTCGAGCACCACTCCTACCGCTACTACGTGCTCGATGACCCCGAGATCGGCGATGACGCCTACGACGCGATGCTGGATGAGCTGCGCGCCCTCGAGGCTCGCCATCCGGCGCTGGTCAGGCCCGACTCGCCGACGCAGCGCGTGGGCAGCGAGCCGGTGGGCCGCCTGGAGAAGGTCAGGCATCCCGAGCCGATGCTCTCGCTCGGGAACGTCCGCTCCGAGCAGGAGCTGCGCGCGTGGGTGGAGCGCATGCGCAACCACCTGGCGCGCGAGGGAATCTCAGACCCGCGTTTCGAGTTCGTCGTGGAGCCGAAGATCGACGGGCTCGCGATCAGCCTCATCTACCGCGACGGCGAGCTGCAGCGGGGGGCCACCAGGGGCAACGGCGAAATCGGCGAGGAGATCACCCACACCCTGCGCACGATCAGAGCGATCCCGCTGCGCGTGGCCGATATCCCGCCGCTGCTGGAGGTGCGAGGCGAGATCTACATGTCGCTGAAAGACTTCGCCGCGCTCAATGAGCGTCGCGCCGAGCAGGGCCTGTCCACGTTCATGAACCCCCGCAACTCGGCCGCCGGAACGGTGCGCCAGCTCGACCCCGCGCTGGCCGCGCAGCGACCGCTGTCGATCTGGTGCTATCAGGTCGGCGTGGTCGAGGGGCTGACCTTCAAGACCCACTGGGAAGCGCTCAACTGGCTGCGCGAGCGCGGCTTTCGCGTCAACCGCGAAATCAAGCTGCTCGCCAATGAGGACGAGGTGATCGAGCAATGCCTGTCCTGGCAGCGGCGGCGCGGCGAGCTCGACTACGAGATCGACGGTGCCGTCGTGAAGGTCGCCGATCTGGAGTTGCAGCGGCGGCTGGGCTCGGTGGGTCGCGACCCGCGCTGGGCGGTGGCGTGGAAGTTTCCCCCCACCACCGCCGTGACGAGGCTCGAGCGCATCGCCTGGAACGTGGGCAAGTTCGGTGACCTGCACCCCTTCGCGGTGCTCGCACCGGTGGCCGTGGGAGGGGTCACGATCAAGCTGGCGACGCTGCACAACGAGGAGGACTTGCTGCGCAAGGACATCCGGCCCGGCGAGGATGTGATCGTGCTGCGCGCCGGCGATGTGATCCCGCAGGTGCTCTCGCCGGCTCCGCACGTGGCCGAGCACGAGCACCGCCCGCCGCCGCCGCATCCGCCGGCGCGGTGCCCCTTCTGCGACACCCCCACCGTCAAGCCGCCCGACGCCGTGTTCACGGTGTGCCCCAACCGCGACTGCCCGGCGCGCGCCTGGCAGCTGCTCAAGCATTTCGTCTCGCGCGGCGCGATGGACATCGAGGGGCTGGGCGAGAAGCAGGTCGCCCAGCTGCAGCAGGAGGGGCTGGTGAGAGGCGCGGGCGACTTCTACCGGCTCACCGCCGAGCGGCTGGTCGGGCTCGCGGGCTTCGGCGCGGTGTCGGCGGGCAAGCTGCTGGAGGCGGTCGAGGCCTCCAAGCAGCGGCCGTTCGCGCGCGTGCTGTTTGCACTGGGCATCGAGGAGGTCGGCGAGGTGACCGGGCGCAACCTCGCACAGCGCTTTCGCGATATCGACTCGCTGCTGGGCGCCTCGGCCGAGGAGATCGCGCTGACGCCGGGCATCGGCGAGAAGATGGCCAGCTCGATCCGCGGGCAGTTGGACGATGCGCGGATGCGCGCCCTGATCGAGGACCTGCGCGGACTCGGCCTGAGCTTCCGCGCCGAGGGGCCGTCCCCGGGAGAAGGCCCGCTGGCCGGCAAGACGCTGGTGCTGACGGGCACCCTGCCCGATTTCTCGCGCGAGCAGGCCACCGAGCGGATCATGGCCGCGGGCGGGCGGGTCACGGGCTCGGTGTCCAAGAACACCGACTTCCTCATCGCCGGCGAGAGCCCGGGATCGAAGCTGCAGAAGGCAGAGCGGCTTGGGGTGGCGGTGCTCGACGAGGCGGGTCTGCGTCGGATCCTGACCGCGAAGGCGCCGGCGCGAAGCGGCGGGAGCTGATCCCGCGCTGCGGCCCGTGCCGGCCGCGTGCTCAATAACCGGCCAGCGCGATCGCCATCCGATCTTGCACGGCGTGAGCGAATTCAATCGCGATGCCGTCGTTGAAGAAGGCGAACACGAGCAGGTGCCCTCGCGCCGATCGACAGTAGCCCGCGAGGTTCGAGACCCCGATGAGCGTCCCGGTCTTGGCCTGGCAGCGCCCCGCGGCCACGGTGCCCCGCATGCGGTGGGCGAGCGTGCCGGTGTGCCCGACGACGGCCAGATCGCCACGCAGCACCGCCCCCAGGGGGCTGGACGCGAGCGCCGTCAGCAGGCCGGCAACCTGGTATGTCGAGGTGCGGTCGGCGTGCGAGAGCCCGGAACCGTCGACCACCTGCGGGCGCAGGCCGAAGCTGGCGGAGATCGTCGCCCTGATCACGGCTGCGCCGGCGGCGGTCGTGCCGGCGCCGCCGAAGCGCGCGCCGAGGTCCTTGATCAGCGTCTCGGCGAAGAAGTTGTCCGACGCTGGCAGCATCAGTCCGAGCAGCTGCGCCAGGGTGGGGGAGCCCACGCTCGCCAGGGTGCGCGCGGCGATCGGCGTCACGGCGCTGCCAACGGAGCCGTCGATGCGCACGCCCGCCTGTCTCAACGCGGCCCACAGCTGGCGTGCGGCATACGCGGCGGGCGCGTGCGGACCGCCCAGGGAGCCGCTTTCCCCGCGGTTGAAGGCCAGCGCGCTGAGAGTCCCTTCCAGGAAGAGGTCCGGGGCGTAGCCGCTCGAGGGCTCGCCGCGCAGCGAGTTCAGGTAGCTCTCATCGCCCTCGATCGAACCCGTCACCTCGCGGATGCCGTCCGTCCGCGCGAGCTGGCTGGCGAGCGCCGACACGCTCGCGCCCATGCCGCCGTAGTGGCTGCGGATGAAGGCCGGGCCGCCGAACGTGGGGTCGCCCCCGCCGCGCAGGTACAGGCTGCCTTCCCACACCCCTTCGGGCGCCAGCGCTCCCGTGCCCAGCACGCTTGTTGACAGGCGCGCGCTCGGCCCCAGCCGCTCCAGCGCGGTGGTGGCCGTGTAGAGCTTCTCGACCGACGCGGGCGGGCGCGGCACCGCGGCGCGCTCCGAGAACAGCGCCTCGCGCGCGCTCAGGTCATACACATAGGCGCTCGAGCCAGAGCCCGCGAGCGCGAGCTGGCGGCTGAGGCCACCCTGCAGCGCGGACAGGCTGCTGGCGGCGGCCGCGCCGCCGCTGACGGCGAAGGCAGCCGCCCCGCTGAGCACGGCGAGTAGCGCCGCCAGGGCCGTGCGCCCTCGCGCGCTCGCCGGCCCTGAGCCCCGGCGCGCAGCCCTGGTGGGCGCGGGAATGCGGTTTCCGGGCAAGTTGCCCGTACAATGAAGCCGCCATGGGCAAGGTTGTCAAGCTGGACCCGACCGCCGCAGGCCAGGCCGCCGCCCAGCGCAGGGCGCGCGCGTTGGCCGCGCGGGGGGTGGGTCGGCCGGGATCGGTCGACCGCCGGCGCCGGCCACGGCCCGACAAGACGGCGCTGGTGCTGGGGGGCGGCGGCTTCACGGGGGGCGTGTACGAGATCGGAGCGCTGCGCGCACTGGATCTGCTGGCGGTCAACAGCACGATCAACCAGTTCGACGTGTACGTGGGCACATCGGCCGGCGCCTTTATCGCCGCGCTGTGCGCCAACGGCGTCACGCCCGAGGAGATGATGCGGGTGGTGACGCGCCAGGGCACACCGGCGTTCAAGGACATTGACATCAACGACCTGTTGCGCCCCAACCTGGTGGAGTTTGCCCGCAAGGGAGCGCTGCTGCCGTGGCGTGCCCTGGGGCTGGGGCGTCAGCTGCTGCGACAGTGGGGCGCGGTGTCGCTGATGGATGTGCTGCTCGGGCTCGCCGAGGGGCTGCCCTCGGGCGCGTACACGGGGGCGGGGATCGAGAGCTATCTGCACAAGGTGCTCGCGGAGCCTGGCCGCAGCGACGACTTCCGCGAGCTGGCCTGCGAGCTCTACATCACGGCCACCGACCTGGACACGTGCGAGCGGGTCGTGTTTGGCGTGGAGGGCTCCGATGACGTGCCCATCTCCAAGGCCGTGCGCGCGTCCGGGGCGCTACCGATGGTGTATGCGCCGGTGCGCGTCAAGGAGCGTGAGCTGATCGACGGGGGCATCGTGTCGACCACCAACCTCGACATCGCGATCGAGGCGGGCGCGAGGTTTGTCGTGGTGATCAACCCGATCGTGCCGTTCGTGAATGACTTCGAGACCACCGTCAAGACGCTGCGCGGCACGCGCCGTCGCAGGGTGTCGGACATGGGCTTCCCCCAGATCGGCTACCAGGCGTTCAAGCTCGTGGCCCACCAGCGCCTGCACGAGCTGGCGAAGGGCTGGGAGCAGCGCTATCCGGGCGTGGACATAGTGCTGATCGAGCCCGAGCCGACGGATGAACTCATGTTCCAAACCTCGATGATGAACTTCACCTCGCGCGTGGAGATCGCGCGCCACGGCTTTGAGTCGGTGACCCAGCATCTGGCCGGCGAATACGAGCGCTACGAGGAGATCACCCAACGACACGGGATCGAGATCTCGGCCAAGCGCGTGCGCAAAGTGGTCGCGCACTTCAACGCCGAGCCCGAACAGGTGAGCGCCTGGCGCAAGATCCTCGAAGGCACCACCGGCGCCCTGCTGCGCCAGGCCGGCTCGGCCGGCTGAAGCAGCCTACAACGCCTTGTCCACGGCCGCGAGCAGGCGGGTAGAGGCCGCCCGGTCGCGGATCGCGATGCGCACGTGGTCCGGCTCGCCGAGCGCGGCCCCGGCCGCAACGAGCACGCCGGCGCGCGCCAGCCGCGCGGCGAGCTCGCCGCCTTCCAGCGAGGGGTGGGCCGCCCACAGGAAGTTGGCCTGACTGTCCGTGACCTCGAAGTCGCGCTCGCGCAGCGCCTGGGTCAGGCGGGGACGCTCCGCGCCGACGATCTGAGTGCGCCGCAGGAGCAGCTCAGAGCAGCCCCTCAGCGCCTCCAGCGCGCCGACCTGCGAGATCTCGGATACGCCCAACTCGGGCTCGAGCTCGGCCAGCAGCGCCTCCGAGCCCGGCCCGCCGAGCGCGTATCCGATCCGCAGTCCCGCCAGCCCCCACGCCTTGGAGAAGGTGCGGAACACCAACATGCGCGAATGGCTCTGCAGCAGGGCCAGCGAGGAGTTCGTCGGCTGCGCATCGGCGAACTCCACGAGCGACTCATCGAGCAGCACCGCGATCTCATCGGGCAGCGCCTCGAGCAGGCGCTCGAGGCCCGCGGCCGGCACCAGCTCGCCGGTGGGATCGTTGGGGTTCGCGAGCACGTCCACGCGCACGTCGGGCTCGTGCGCCGCCTCGATCATCGCCTCGATTCCGCCCGACACCGGCACCGCCTGCCCGTGGGCCCGGCGGGCCATGATCGGATACAGAGGGTAGGACGGCCATGAGGTCAAAAGTCGCTGGCCGGGCTCGATCAGGGCGCGCGCGGCGGCCATGAGCAGCTCCGCGGCGCCGTTGCCGAGGATCACGCGGTTGCGATCGAGCTCGTGGCGCGCGGCCAGCTCGTCGCGCAGGTCCGGGCCGCGCACCTGGGGATAGCGATTGAGCCCGCGCCGGGCGACGAAGGTGATCGCGCTGACGATGCGCGGGTGCGGAAGCTCGGCCCAGGTGGTCTGGGAGAGGTCGAGCGTCTCCACGCGCGTGAGCGCCTTGCGCCTGCGCTCCGCGGCCTCCTCGCGCAGGCGCTCGTTGACCTCCTCCTGAGAGAGCCCTTCGAACTGCCGGTAGTAGTCGAGCAGGCTCACGGCTTGCTCGTTCTAGCAGCGATGCGGCGATACGAACGCGAGTCGGCTCGCGGCTGTCGCGTCGCGCGCAGTCCTCACGACTTCGCGCGGCCCGGGACGACCTGCGAGCCGGGACCGTGAATGACCAAGAACCAGAACGCGAACGCGAGCGCGCACACGATGGCGGTCGTGCCGAAGATCCGGCCCATCACCCCCGTGCGCTGGTCGTGGCCGGCCGCGCGGCGCACGAGGATCCACGCGTGATCGATCTGGCGCAGGATCGCAAGGACGCCGAACAGCAGCGGGAAGAGGGCGATGAAGGCGACGATGATGCCCACGAAGACGTCCCCCGTGAGATAGTCGACCTCGGAGCCCACCCACAGGCAGGCCAGGGGGATCGGCCCCCAGCACAGCAGGCTGAGCGCGATCATCGTCGCCAGCAGCACGCCGGCGAGAGAGCCGTCGATGCGCTGGCGCACATCGGTGCCGCGCTGGGGTATGGCCTTGAAGCGCACCGGCGCGGTGCCGGGGCGGCGTCCCACAAACAGCCCCCCGGTGTCGCTTGGATCGGTGCGCATCGCGATCATTCTCGCAGCTAGCGACCCGCGACCGGCCGACCGCCGTCATGGACCGATGATCACGGTCCTGCGGCTGTAGGTGACGTCCGTCAGTTGCGCGAGCATGAACTCGGCCACGTCAGCCCGGCTGATGCTCGCGCGACCGGTCAGCCGCAGCTGCTCGCCGTGTCGGTAGTGACCTGTCGCGGAACCGTTCGTCAACGCGGGCGGATAGACGATCGTCCAGTCGAGCGGACCGGCGCGTACCGTCGCCTCTGCGCGGCGCTTGTCCCGGCCGATCTGACGAAGGATCGTGGCGAATGCGAGCCGCGCGCTCAGCGGGGCGTAGGGGTGGCTCGCGCCAACGCCGAGGGCCGAGAGCAGGATCAGACGAGCAACCCCGTGTCGCTCCATCGACTCGGTCAGGCTCGCGATGCTCCGGCGCATGAGCTGGGAGCGCAGCAACTCGAGTGGCGAGCGTGGGCCGAGTGCGCATAGCACCGCATCCTGCCCGCCGACGGCGTGGTCGATCACTTCGCGGTCCGTCGCGCTACCCGTGAGCAGTCGGACTGGCCGCTGACGGGCGTCAAGGCGGCTGGGATCGCGAGCCACCACGCTGACCTCGTGCCCCTGCCTCGTCGCTCGAGCGAGCAGCTCAGTGCCGGTGCGGCCCGTGGCTCCGAGCAGCAGCAGTCTCATGGGGTCGGCGGGGCGTGGATGGCTCCGGGGAAGCCTGGGTTTGCGAGGGGAGCCTTTTTGGTCGTGAGTTCAATAATGCGCCGGACGCTAGCAAGCTATTGAATCAATGTCAAATACGCTGCTAGAGTGGACAGCACGGTGAACAACCGCGAGCACCGCGCCGGGCGACGACGACGGCTGTCTGTGG
>WNGJ01032419.1_pt1 | contig 12281 bp, 14 predicted proteins | sample 5400611 | NCBI WGS metagenome assembly WNGJ01 (sample SAMN13153375, study PRJNA577476) | soil metagenome | isolation source: 40 cm soil or saprolite under Garry oak tree replicate 1 | place: USA:California | collected 2016-06-15 | reverse complement strand
CAATTCGACCACATCCAAAGGCCACGGTCTCAACTCCAGTCAGATGGTCCGAGCTGGAAAGAGGGACAAGAATCGAAGACTTCCGAATCGATAATGTGCCGGCGCGCATTCGCAAACTGGGTGACCTTTGGAAGCCACTCCTTGCTAAGCGGGGACGGTTCAAACTTGAAGCTTATCTTTAAGGCGACACCTTAGCCATCGGCGCTGATGATGGTCAGCAGTATTCGATCAATTGACGTAAAGCTTCAGAGGTCGGCAAGCAGACACTTCAGAGAAAGCCTTAAGGGAATGAAGTCCGTTGATGAAGTCAACAACAGGTCATAGCCCTCCAACAAAGATCTGGACCGTGGGCCACTCGACTCGATCCCTCGAGGAGTTTAATGAAATTCTTGCGGCGCACCAGATTGCTGCGCTCATAGACATTAGGAGTTTTCCCGGCTCTCGCAGATATCCTCACTTCAATAAGCCTGAACTCTCACGTACGCTTGAAGGCGTTGGCATACTTTATTTTCACCTTCCCGAATTGGGTGGCAGACGTCGAGGCACTCCTGATTCAAAGAACACGGCATGGAAAAACTCTTCCTTTCGCGCCTATGCCGACCACATGGAAAGCGAAGAATTCAGAAAGGGAATTGAAGCGTTACTCAAACTTAGCGAGGAAAAGCGCGCAGCGATAATGTGTGCTGAGGCATTGTGGTGGCGATGTCATCGAAGCCTAATCGCCGACTTCCTGAAAGCGAGTGGGATTGTTGTAATTCATATTCTCGACGACCGTCATACGGAAGAGCATCCATACACTTCGGCGGCTAATATTGGCGGAGGGCATTTGTCTTATGAAGGTTTGCTCGCAGAGACCGGCGGGACAGCGTAGCACGCCAAGCGTTCAATCCTTCGGCGATCATCCAAAGAAAAGCTAAACCCTCAGTGGAAACTCTCTAGGCTTTATGCTACTTGAAGCAGAACATTAGCTCCCCTTACTGTGCCAAACTTTTTTCTTGCTACCTTTCTTGCGCCGCTTCACCCCGGTTCGCCTGGGAATCGTTTTTGGATCGCCTGTGGCAGCCTTCTTAACGTCGCCGCCCTCGTCTTCTGCAATCTCTGCCAGTGTCCTGCGAGTAAGAATCGAAGCTGGGGCAATCTCGGTGACGTCCTCTTCGGTGGTGTAGTAATCGCGGTGCTTGATCAGAAGCCATTGGCGATCTCGAGTCCGAACCAATACCCATGAGCCCTTGAGTTTCTTGCCGTTCAGGGAAAACTTTAACTCGCCTTTACGTATCGCAGCGCCTGCATCGTCGGTGTTTTCAGGTTCATACGTTCCGTAATCCCATACCATAACCGTGCCGCCACCGTATTCGCCTTCTGGTATCACACCTTCAAAGTCGGCATAGTCGACTGGATGATCCTCTACCTGCATCGCCAAACGTCTTACCTTCGGATCAAGCGATGGTCCTTTGGGAACCGCCCAGGATTTTAAGACCCCATCGGCCTCGAGTCGAAAATCGTAGTGGAGCGCAGTGGCCCGGTGTTTTTGAATTACAAAAATTCGGCCGCTCCTGGTGCGTTTCTTTTCTGGCCCAGGCTCGGGAGTTTTGTTGAAATGACGTTTCTTCTTGTATTCAGTAAGGGAAGCCATTGACCATTAGCAAAGCTTGATGTGATTCCTTAACTATCGCGAAATAATTGCGTTTTAGTAGGTGGGTGCTACGACACTGCTTCGCTTGCCAATTCTTCTGAACTGACGTCGAAAAGCTCGGTTTGCACCGGGTCAAGTCCCAACACCTGGCGAACCCTGCCGAAACTGCGCCGATGAATGGGGAGTGCGCCGAGATCTTTGAGTGCACGGCAGTGTTCAGGTGTTGGATAACCTTTATGCGACGCAAAGCCATAACCCTGGTAAAAACTATCTATCTCGAGCATGTGTGCGTCGCGCGTGGTCTTGGCGATTATTGAAGCGGCAGCGATACTCGCGGACAGCGCATCCCCGCGAATTATGCCGCGCTGAGGAACAGGGCATTGAGGTATCTTCCGGGCGTCCACCAACACAAAATCAGGAAGGCAGCTTAACCCCGCGACAGCCCGCTGCATGGCCAGCAGGCCGGCGTGATAGATATTGACGCGATCAATCTCCTCGACATCGGCAAAACCATAGGACCAACAAACGGCGTCTTGCTTTATCTGCGCCGCAAGCTCGTCGCGCATTTCATGATCAAGAATCTTCTTAGAGTCGTTTAAGCCGCGAAGCTTGTAATTCTGTGGCAGAATTACTGCACCAGCCACTACCGGACCTGCTAAGGGGGCCATGCCGGCTTCGTCCACGCCGGCGATCAGTGAATACCCCTGGGTCCAGAGGTCGAGCTCAAACCGCAGGAGCGTATGGAGCCGTTGACCTTCAGAACGATTACTGCGGTAACGTCCGCGAATTCGCCTTGCTAACTGGTGCGCTCCCTGGCGAGTATCTACCTCCAAAGCCTCAAGTAAACCTTTAGGTACGGGCCTGCTTCGCAGGAGAAATAGTTCTCTTAGTTCAGGTATAGATTTAGCTAGTAACTCTTCGACAGAAGCCATGCTTGGGACCAATTCAACTGAGATTGAGATTTAGATAACTTAATAGAAAGAAAGTGGAACGGGCCGAATATGCCGGCCCGTTCAATGTCTTCAATGTATGCGAGCGCCCTCGGAAGACAAGGGCTCTCCCTGAAGACTGGAGATTCCCTCAGAAGTTTCATGCACCAGAAGATTGTTTACGACATCCGTTACACCGCGTACCGCAGTCACGGCCTCAATGATGGTGTCAAGCTCACTGGTTAAGGTCTCACCGCTTAGCATAACTCTCCCATCCTCAGCCACAACCTGGATTGAGCGATGATGCACAGGATAACGGCCCAGCGCAGTCCTCACTCGATCAACGAGTAATGCATCCGGTACTTCTTCGCCCCTCAATAAGGTTTTGCTTTCAGCGATCAGGCCGGTCGCACGATTTCGCAAATCACGCGTGGCCTTTACCAACACTTCGCGGCTTGTCTTTGAGATATGGGTCATCTGGTCCTGAACAAGGGCACGACGTCGTTTACCCCTATCTGGATCCAACATGAACATCACACCTGCTCCAATTCCAAGACCCGTAACAAACGCAACTCTTTTGTCCATATTCCCCTCCTTGTGACAGACTTGTCTCTTGCCAAATTACAGTATTGAAGCCGATATTCTAGAACGAAAAGTTCAACGCCGCGAATGTGGAACGAAGAAAAAACAAAACCGCAAGAAGGATATGAGACTTTGGCGGCAAAGAGACTGCTTTCATGGCAGTTTCGAACGCTCGGATTTCTTCCGCTGATGTTCTTCCTTGGCCAGGCAATTCATTACTGGCAAATCAATCAGCTTGGTCACATGCTCTGGATGTGTAATATCGGAAACCTGCTGCTTGCGCTGGGACTTTTCTTTGCGGAAGCAGAATTGATCAGAGTCGCCGTCATCTGGATGGTACCCGGCGTGCTGGTTTGGTTTGTTTATGTCGTGCCTACGTGGGGAATGCTTTTCACCGGAAAATTCAGCCATTCAGAATTGTTTGGGGTTCTTTCGTCAACGCTCGCACACCTGGGAGGTTTTGCTGTGGGGATAGTTGTTTTGCGAAGAGTTGGAATGGACGCGCGGGCATGGCTCTATGCCTTCATCTGGTATTTCGCCGTACAGCTTTTTTCCCGACTCGTCACACCAGCCGCAATGAATGTAAACCTCTCGCAGAACATCCAGACAGGATGGGAAGCAACCTTCAGCAGTTACTGGAGGTTCTGGTTGGTGCTGACTATCCTGATAGGAGTGGGCCTTTGGATCCTGGGATTCTTACTCAGGCGGCTTTGGCCTGCCGCGCCATCAACCATCGAAGCTGGTACTTCCTAGTCTGCGCTATCTCGTAATCCTTCCTTAGAAGTTCATTTCGTTCCCACCTATCAGCTTCCTTTGAAGAACCGGTGCGGACCTTCCGGCAGCCGTGTCGTTAGCTGTCGTACCTGAAGGAGTGAACACATAACTGTCCCGTGTGCGAACCGCCAAATTGGGTTGATTGACGCGCACCCTAATTTGACGCCGGTCTCCTGTTTGCGCCGGAGTCTTTGGGTAATAGCCCAAACTATACTGACGCCGCAGCTCTTCGGCGATATTGGCGAAAGCGGAAGAAAGGTTCTGCGTCGAGTCGGCTTCATAGTCTCGAGCGCCGGTTCTTTCGGCTAACTCATGCAGGTAGCGGTTTGCTATATCGTATTCACGTCTGCTATTTCCAATTCCACCACCACCGCCGCCGCCGCGGCCACCGCCGCCACCCCTGCCAAATACGCCGCCCAGAATCTGACCCAGAATATCCCCGTTTGAATTCGGCCAACCCGAGCCCCCGCCTCCACCCATATCCGTGTAGGTATTGTATTGCACGGGATAGATCAGAGCGTCCAGTTCTTCAGCATCGCGAATATTACTATCGTAAGAAGCGTGTCTGCTGGTTGTATCGACTCCGTCTGTGAAAAGAACAATCGCTTTGCGGCCGGAGACGCTACTTAGCCGTTGGTTTATGACGAGATCAACTGCGTCGTAAAGTTTGGTGCCATCTCCGGGTCGGGTACGTCGGATCGCATCGCGTAGTCGATAGCGGTCGCTGGTAAACTCGGATAGCACTCTCACCTGATCATCAAATGAGACGACCATAACCTGATCATCTTGTCTCAATTGATTTACGAAAGTGATTGCAGCATCCTGAATTTCCTCCAGCCGAAAGCGAGTCGAGCCACTGGTGTCGAGCATAAGCACGACTGAGAAAGGTTTGTCGACAGATGCGAAAAACGCGACGTTCTGTTCGACGCCGTTTTCCCAGAGTCGAAAGTCTTCTTTCCGTAGATTGGGAACGTATCTTCCATCGCGATCCATGACGCTGACTGGTAACGTGACCAACGTAGTATTAACACGTATGACGTCGCCAGGATCCACCTCCTCAGGTCCGTCAGCAATGGTGGTGGAAGGCGTTTGATTAGACCGCGGGGTTGAATTGCGATTAGCTCCTCCCAACACCGGTGGACGGGCCGCAGTGGAAGAATTTGCGGTCGACGGAGGGGGATTTTGCCCAACTCGGCGTTGACGTGTTTGCCCGTTCAAAACGGTAGCGAAAAATACGAACAACGAGAGGAGCAGCAGATAACGCGTCACACTTTTCATTGTGAAACTCCTGAGGTGCAAATCACATAGAACATGCCAACCAGCTTCGATGGGGAGAGAGGTTGATTGGATGCACGGAGCCTGATCAACAGGCGTAGGAGAGAGAACAAACACACGAAAGATACCGCGTCGGCGCGCTGGTAGCAAGTGTAGCTGCCTCGAAGGCGTGTGACCGTGTCTTACTCCGGACGGATAAACAGTTTCCTTATGCGGGTTTTCCATCGTGTACATTACTGGTGGTCGCTCCTCGTCGCCGCAACGCTGTTACTGATCTTTGGTCCGCCGGTACTTTTTGCGGCCTGGCTAACGCGAAATCATGACCTGGTTTACCCCTGGGCACTATTTGGCGCCCGAAACTGGTTACGCTTGAGTGGCACTAAAGTTCAGGTAACCGGTAGTGAGCACCTTGAAGAAAAACAGACCTATGTGTTTATTTCCAATCACAGATCCTACCTGGACACAGCCACGCTTTTTGTTTACACCGGTCGCCGGTTGGGCCTGCTGGCGAAAAAGGAATTACTCAATGTTCCCATCCTGGGATATGGGATGGGCTTCGTAGATATTATGGCGATCGATCGCTCCAACCGCGAACGAGCGAGACAAACAGTGGAAGCAGCAACTGCACGAATTCGCTCAGGCAGATCGTTTGGCGTGTTTGCCGAAGGCACGCGTGCATGGCCCGGTGAGTTTCTTCCGTTTAAAAAGGGAGCGTTCTACATGGCCGCCCAGGCTGGCGTCCCAATCGTACCGATTGCGATTAAGAATACGGACCGATTAATGGGCAAGGGAACCGGCGAAGCCAGGTCAGGAATTATCGAGATGGTAATGCTTCCGCCGATTTCAACAGCAGGCTATTCAACGGATGAGGATCTGAAGAGGCTGGTCAATCGCGTACACTCACTGATTGCTCAAGAACTTGGCCTTCATCCGGCCACCTCTCAAGAACACCTCGGCAGTTAAGGTTTGCGAGGGACGGTCTCCGGTGGTTTGGCTTCCTTTTTCGGGGCATCTGGATTGTCAATCTCTATGATCTTCACCTTGGCGCGCGCTAGTTCAAAGTCGGAATAACGAACTTTCATTCTAATATGTAATACGTCGCCGCTCTCAAAAACCAGTTCCTCATCCGCGTATGAATAAGTCGGAAACCAGTAGCGGCCATCAATTTGTTCGCGATAAGTTTCCACTACCGGAAATTTGTTTTTCTTTTGTTTTTCTTAGTTTCCGGAAGACCCTTGCCCCTGGTCTTAACAATCTGCAAATCCTGGTCGTCTACCCAAACCCTGCCCGAAAAGAAACGCTCTTTCGTTTTCTTTGGGTCTGGAATTACCTTCGGTGTGACATCAAAAACGTAAAGATTCAGTTCATCGATTTTCTCTTTACCGACGTATTTGAAATCGTATTGAGCGATTTTTGAGGGCTCCAGAGCGAATGGTTCAATCCCGCCGAGATCATCAATGTCCTCTTGAGTGACTCCCTGGAATGAGGGCATCGGAAAGAAACTAATTTTTTCGTAACGGTTTCCCTGGTCGTCGAACGTGAAGAACGACACGCGATGATACTCACCAGTGATTTGACCTCCCATGCCCAGACTTTGGAGCACAGCATCGCGTTTAAATGAGTACTCGTTCAGCGCCCGGCGAAATTGCGTTTCCTTGCCTGTAAAGGTCTTGATGATGCGGTCGACCTCGGCCGGAGACGGCGAAGCGGAGCTGTTGCCTGACCCCTGGGCCTTAACTAAAGAAGCAGGCAACAAAAGAAGAAGCACGAAAACAAATATCAATAGGTGCCTTTTTGCCAGTATTTTTGCGCTCATTTCTCCAATCCTAACAACCGAAAGCTTTCAAATTGGGGGGACTTCCTGGCAATTGAATACCGCCCCGTCAGATGCCTCAAAGGGATGCCCTGTTGCCAGTGCCTGCTTATTCGATTAGGTGTAGCAGTGCTATCGCAACACTGCAATTTTCTCCTTGCAAAGTTTCGTGCATATGATGTAAGGTGCTCCGCGCAGACATAGATAGCCTCAGCTCTTTGTTCCGAAACGCCGCTCGGATGGTATGCCGCTTGATGTGGGGAAGTCATTCAGAGTTGTTTTATTGGCGCATCCGGAGTAATGCAAAAACGAATTGTAAAGTCCTCACGTCGGTAACCGGCAACGTCCGAAAATTTCCCGTGAACCTCAAAGCGCGAAAGCGCAATCGCAACGCTGAGCGGCCGCGTTGCTACATGGGAAAGACGTAAGGTCAAGCTTTGGGAGGAGCCTGATCACAAGCTTGTAACCGATGATGTGCGCGGCGGATGCCATTCCATCTGGGCGGAATGGCAATTAGACCGCCGCGCACACCCCAGCTTTCTCCGGAGGTTCCTCGAAAGAGACGAAGCATCCTCCTTTGAAACCGCGCATTGTAACACCACTCTCAAAACAGGCATTCGTATTTATTTTGCTTATTGTTATCCGACGGCAAATTCAACCGTCGGTAGGTTTGGAATTATTCCTCGCTCGAACCCTTCTGTGAGGATTCGTTGCACCGCTTCGCGACCTCGATCGGTGTAGTCGAGAGTCAAATCGTTAACCCACATCGTTACAAATCGATCGGCAAGGGCCGTGTCCATGTCGCGGGCAAATTGCATGGCATACTCCAGTGCGTCGTCCCGATTTGCCAGTGAGTAGCGAATGCTTTCTCTAAGGAAGTGGGAAACCTGGCAAATGATCTCTGGACCCAGTTCACGTCGAATCGCATTACCACCCATCGGTAATGGCAAACCAGTCGTATCGTGCCACCATTCCCCTAAATCCAGAATCTTATGCAAGCCGATTGACTCGTAGAACAACTGCCCCTCATGAATCAAGAGGCCGGCATCGCACTGTCCGGTCTGGACCGCGGCAATGATTTTGTCGAATGGAACGACTTCGTATTGGAAATTAGGGCTAACAATTCTTAAAGCCAGAAAAGCGCTGGTCAAGGTTCCCGGTACGGCAATTTTTAGGCTTGATATATCTGAGACTTTAGCAGGCTCACGTGAAACGAGGATTGGCCCGTAGTTATCTCCGATGGAAGCGCCATGGGGCAGCAACACGTATTTGTCGGAGATATAAGCGTAGGCGTGGAAACTGATGGCAGTGACGTCGTAGGTTCCCCGGAAGGCCTCTTCATTGAGGGTCTGTATGTCTTTGAGCACGTGAGTGAAGCTAAGATTACCTGTATCGAGCTTATTGGTAGCCAATCCATAAAACATGAAGGCATCGTCTGAATCCGGTGAATGGGCGACCGTAATGGTGTGAGTTTCAGTTAGTGTTGACATAAGAATTGCTTTAGCGTGTTTGCAGGTAGTGCAGGAAAATGATTAAACCAGGCTTACATTGTTACGTTCGATGGGGTTATAAATTGTGTCGCGCTCGACGGCTTCGAATCCTGCATCCTCGATTAGGCTTACTAGTTCGCTTCGAGACATTTTGACTTCATTATTGGACTCAATCGAATAACTTTCGGAAAGTTCGCCTCCTTCAGTTATGGTTCCGTCGACGCAACAGGTGATCAATGCGATCTGCCGTCGACTCGATGTGACCATAGAGCATCGTGGCATTTGTCTTTAATCCTGCGGCGTGGACTTTACCCGACAATTCCAGCCAACGATCACCATCGCATTTGTGGGCGCAGAGCATCGACCGCGTCGGTTCACGAAAGATTTCTGCACCTCCACCAGGGCAGGAATCCAACCCGGCGTCCCTTAACTTTCCGATCGCGTCCTCGTCACTCAGCTTGTAGAAATGCGCAAAGTGGTCAAGCTCGACCATTGTGAAAGCTTTGAGATGAAGCTGGGGATACTGTTGTTTGAGCGTGGATAGCAGATCGGTGAAATAACTAAACGGGAGTTTTGTATTGAGTCCCCCGGTAATGTGTAATTCCGTAGCGCCTTCCTTTACTGCCTCGCCGGCAATCCGCAGACTGTCATCGATGTTGTGCGTGTAAGCATCCGGCTGCCGCGGCGTGCGATAGAAACCACAAAACTTGCAATCAACGTAACAAACATTGGTGGGATTGAAGTGGCGATTCACATTAAAGAACGTGGTGCGGCCATGCTTCCGGCGGCGAACACTATCAGCCAGCTTACCAAGCGCAGGCAGGTCGTCAGTTGCAAACAGGGCCAAGCCATCTTCAAAAGAAAGCCGATCGCCACTTTCAACTTTCTCGGCTACGGCAGTTAATACCCGGTCGTGGGAAAAATTCATGAAATAGTCCTTAGAAGAGTCGCGCCTGCGAAAGTGACAAACAGAATCACGCTTACAAAAGCGTTCGTTGTAAAAAATGCGGCATTCAATTTACTCAAATCATCTGCGCGAACCAGTCGGTGCTGATAAACCAACAATATGCCGGTTGCTATAACTCCCATTAAAGCGAACAAGCCCAGATGTGTGATCCAGTATAAAGCAAGAAGGGCAACAAACGCGCTTGCATGGAACACGCGAGCGATCAGCAGCGAATTCGCGAGGCCAAAGCGCCGGGGAATTGAATGAAGACCTGCCCTGACGTCAAAGTCGTAATCCTGGCAGGCATAAAGTACATCGAAACCGGCCGTCCAGAAGAGAACGACCAGTGACAATAAGATTGGCACCGCACTATCCAAGGCACCCCTTACCGCTATCCAGGCCCCGGTCGGTGCGATCGCAAGGCACCAGCCGAGCAGCAAATGCGATAAGAGCGTCCAGCGTTTGGAAAACGAGTAGAGCAATACACTGGCGAGTGCGACCGGCGCGAGCATCAGCGTAAGACGGTTAAGCATTGCCGTGGCGATGAAGAACAGAGTCGCCGAAATAATCGTAAAACCGCCTACGAATGCGACTGATAAAAGACCGGCGGGAAGAGCTCGGTTGGCTGTTCGCGGATTGAGCGCGTCGTATTCTCGATCTGCAATTCGATTAAAAGCCATAGCTGTCGAGCGTGCCCCAACCATGGCGATGGTAATCCAAATAATTTGCCTTAAAGAAGGAAGGCCATTCGCTGCTAATACCGCGCCGAGAAACGCAAACGGCAACGCAAAAAGCGTGTGCTCAATCTTGATCATTTCCAAGGTGACACGGATGTTGCGGAGGAAGGCTGGCATTACGGGGCCTACTCTTGTTTGGCGTTTGCGAACTCGAGAGATCCGCCGGATTGTTCCTTGAGGCCTTTCCATTGTGTAGCTTGCGAGTGTGGTAGGCCTAAGTGATCAAGAACGCGAAATACAAAGTGGTCAACTAGAGCTTCAATGGTGTCGGGTCGATGATAGAAACCCGGACTTGCAGGAATGATGTGTGCACCAGCGCGCGACAAGCGCAGCATGTTCTCCAGGTGAATCGCGTTATAAGGCGTCTCTCGCGGCACAATGACAAGCCTGCGGCTCTCTTTCAAAGTCACGTCAGCCGCACGGTGAATAAGGTTCGTTCCAGCGCCGGATGCTATTGCGCCGAGCGTGCCCATCGAGCAGGGAACGATAACCATTCCCTCCTGAGGATGAGAGCCGGAAGAAGGCTTCGCGGCCACGTTGTCGAGACGATGCAAATGGACTAAACGTGAACCGTCGGGCAAGCCCAACCAGTGGTTAATCTTGCGTCGTTCCGGATGAGTCAGATCAACTCCAAGTTCAACACGGGCCACGGTTATTGCGGCCTCGGACATGATCAAATTGATCCGCTCGACCACGCCGCTGGCAGCCATGTGCACAAGTGTGCGCTTAGCATAAATTGAACCCGAAGCTCCGGTGATTGCTACCGTAAATTCCATGTTTGTTGTCGCGCTTGAATCTTACTTGGCGACCATTCCCGGCGCAAGTGAACCCCCAACCGTCCGGACTATCTGGTTGCATTCGATACAAAACAAAGGCTGGCGCTTTCATGAAGGCGCCAGCTTTTTACCACTCTTGATGATGGAAACTGACCGAAGAGAGATCGCATGATGGACTTTAGTTAATTGCGGCGACTTAAGATTCAGATTACGTGAGTATCGGGCAATCGGGGGGAGGCGCAGTATACTACTGGATTTGCGTGCAATAGCTATGCTTGCGCTTTCGCAGTCAGGTTGCGTTACAGTAGGTAACAGCATGGACTTGAAAAAACTCGAACACCTTTTAGCGGCTCATAAAGCCGATCGACTTGAAGCACCTGAAGCTGCGCGCCGCATCAGTGAGCTTTACTATGAAGACATTGGCTACGCGCGCGTGGATCACTCGCGTTCGTCACGCCAGGGCTTTCCTGAAGTTGTCTTTGGCGCCGGCAAAAAGCGCGAACAGGTAGTCGGCATAGTTGAACGCCTGGTGAGACATGCTCCCAATGTTCTCGTCACACATACTGACGAGGGTACATTTGGCGAGGTGCGAAACATAGTCACTGAAGCTGAGTGGCATGAGACAGCACGGCTTATAAGGATTCAAAGAGATCACACTGAACGAGGAGTTGGCGAGATTGTGGTGGTGACCGCCGGCACGAGCGATATTCCGGTTGCTGAAGAAGCGGCATTGACCGCGGAAGCAATGGGCAATCACGTTAAGCGCGTCTGGGATGTTGGCGTCGCCGGCATCCATCGCATCCTGGCCGAACGGTCGCTGTTGCAGAGCGCGCGCGTTGCTATCGTTGCTGCGGGAATGGAGGGCGCGCTGCCTTCGGTGGTGGGCGGACTGGTTAGTGTGCCGGTGATCGGGGTGCCAACGAGTATCGGCTACGGCGCTTCATTCGGCGGCATTGCGGCCCTGCTGGGGATGCTCAACTCATGCGCGTCCAACGTCAGTGTTGTGAACATCGACAACGGATTCGGCGCCGGGTTTGTGGCGAGTTTGATTAATCGAAAGTGGGAACAGAACCAGGAGCAGTCGGCGGAGGCAGTCAGCAGCAGGAAGGTGGAGTGAATTCCTCGCGGTCTTTGGTTGTGCCGCCTGCACCTGCCGTCTGCCTCCTGGTTTACGGATTGATAAGGTTATTCAATCGTTCTGCCCAGTCCTGGTCCAGGTTCTGCAGAATATTGTACTGCTCAACTGCAGCGTCGCGATTTCCCAGCGCCAGGTGTGTCTTACCGAGGTTGAAGTAAGCCCGTCCAAAATCGGGTTTCAAACGAATC
>WNGJ01025018.1_pt1 | contig 12281 bp, 12 predicted proteins | sample 5400611 | NCBI WGS metagenome assembly WNGJ01 (sample SAMN13153375, study PRJNA577476) | soil metagenome | isolation source: 40 cm soil or saprolite under Garry oak tree replicate 1 | place: USA:California | collected 2016-06-15 | reverse complement strand
TTGGAATAGCGATTATGTTTTTCGACGAAAATATCGATCGACGGAAAAGCATAATGATCGATCTCAACTTTTAGCTTAGCGGTGCCTCTATTCAGGAGGACGTGCTCATGAACTTCGTTGTCACCGCTGTTGGTTGGCCCATCGGTTAGTTTTTCATAACGGCCGAGGGCGTGCCGAAAAAGGCGCAGGTTCCAATTGGGATAGTAGGCATGCCGCAGCCAGCGTCCCATGAACATAAAACGACGATTGATCCAGTACCCGGCAATATCCCCCCCGTCGGAGATTGCTTGCGCAAATTCCGCTTCCGCCGCCGGCGGCAAAACTTCGTCGGCATCGAGAACAAAAACCCATTCGTTGCGAAACTGCAGGTTCTCGAGTGCCCAATTCTTTTTCTTCGGCCAGGTACCATTGAATTCGAACTGCACCACTTTGGCGCCGTGCTGTTGGGCGATCGCGATCGAACCATCGGTGCTCGCGGAATCGACCACCAAAATTTCGTCCGCCCATTTCACAGAGGCAAGGCAGCGCGGCAGATTCGCCGCTTCATTTTTGATTGGAACGATGACGGAAACCGGAACGCGCGTGCTCATCGCGGCCGCAAAACCCGACACGGATTTCCCGCGGCGAAGACATCGGGCGGCACATTTTCAGTGACGACGGAACACGCGCCGATGACGCTGCGCTCTCCGATTGTCACGCCCGGCAAAACGAATGCGCGTGCTCCGATAAAAGCATCAGCGCCGATCGTGATTTTCGCTGCAGTAAGAGGTATACTCGACTGGGAAAAATCGTGGCTGCCGGTGCTGAGATAAGCTTCCTGGGCAATGGTAGCGCGCTCCCCGATTTCGATTTCGCCAAGTGAATAGGCATTGGCGCGATCTCCAAGACAGGCACGATCGCGCAAAGTGAGATTCGATGGGATTGCAATCCGCGCGCGCGAATGCACGAACGGTGTCCCCTCGATCTTGGCCTCAAATACCCGCAACCAAAAAAGCCGCCACGGATTGAACGGCTTTGGGGTCCACTGACAAAACACGAACCAGCAAAATTCCCAAAGTGCGCGCAAGGCGCGTTGTCCGTTGCTCCACGGGGATTCGAACGCGCTGGTCTGATCCGAATTAACGATTTGTTCGTTCGGCATCTGAAATAAGTTTTTCGAAGTCGATCAAGAATTTATCAGCAACACGCGCGCGGGAAAATTCCTCAGATTTCAGCTGCCCGGCCCGGGCGATTCGTTCCAGTCGAACTGGATCGGACAAAGCATCGCGAAACGCGACCACAAGAGAATCAGCGGGATTCGGCGCGCCTCCTTCGAAGACAAAACCGGTCTCATTCGGTAAAATAAAATCGCGAAAGCAACCCAGATCAGAAACGAGCACAGCGCAACCGTGCGTCATGGCTTCGAGCGGCGCGAGACCAAAAGTTTCGCCGCGCATGGCCAGCGAGGGATAAGCAAAAATTCGCGCAGCCCGAAACTCTTCTTCCAAGACTGCTACATCAAAGATTGGCCCGCGAAAAACGACCCGTTCGCGCGCGACAGCCGCGCTTTGTCGCAGTTGGCGCAGATAAGTGTCACCTCCTCCGCCCTCCCTGGAATCCGTCGAACCAACAATTATGAGTTTCCAATCGACAAATTCGCCGCGGCGCAACCGCGCGAATGCTTCTACCAAAACGTGCACGCCCTTTTCCGGATGCACGCGACCGACATAGAGGACGATTTTTGCGCGCGCCTCCAACGGCGGCGGCGCTCCCGCCGAAATCGTTTGCGGGCGTGGATATGGAATGGCGATGACTTTCTGCGCTGACGACGGCGTTTCGCCTTTGATGGCGTCGGCTACGTCGCTCGACGGCGTCTGCAACCGCGCCGCTTTTCCATACAGAGGCATCTGACCTTTTGGATAACGGCCGACATGAACGTAAATCTTTCCGCGCGACGGGTCGCGGATGAGCAGTGGTAACCAGAAGGTATTTGTCACCAAAATGTCCGCCGCCGGCAGAGCCCGCCTGACCCGTAGCGAGTAAAGCAGATCAAGAATTTTCAGCCAGAGCAATGAGCGCGGCGTATCGAAGCCGCGGAGGCGAAGATGGCGGATGCCATCGACGATTTCGTGCCTGGCGAATTGTGGAAGTGCGCGGGAGATGATGGTGACATCATGGTTACGGGAAACAAACTCTTGCGCGAGAGCCAACCAGCTTTTTTCAATCGCACCGCCCATCACCGGCGGAACCGGCAGAAATGCGCCGAGCACGATGGTGATTTTCATTGCGCTTGCAAAATCGCAAGCAGCGAAGCGGCAGCCCGGTTGATTTCGAACCGACGGAGGAAGCAATTGCGTGCATTCACCCGCATTAGATTTTGTTCCTCCGGCGGGGTGTGCAACCAGCGCTCAATTAATCGCGTGGTGCCGGCAAGGTCATCCGGTTCAACGAAGCCGGCATGGTCGGCGGCGATCTCGCGCCAGATATTCACGCGATCTGAAATCAACACCGGCACTCCGAAGGAAAGCGCCTCGATCACCGACATTCCGAAATTCTCCTGATGCGAAGGGAGAATGAACGCGTCAGCATTTTCTAATGCTCCGCGTTTCAACGGCCCTTCCAGCATACCCGCGAAAGTAACGCGCGGCGAAACGTCCATGCGCGCGACGCGCTCGCGTAACTGATGCGTCCAACCGACTTGATCCGGACCAGCAATAACAAGCAAGACCGCTTCGCCGGAAGCGCGACGCGGGAGCGCGTCGATCGCCAGATCGCATCCCTTTTTTGGGTGAATGCGGCCGAGAAACAAAAGCATGCGCGATTTTTCAATTTCGGGAAATTTGGCGAGAAAAAGATTGCGTGCCTCGGGTCCGGCCGGAAGCGGTTCTTCGATCCCAAGTGGAGAAATTTTTTCCTTGGCGCGATAAAGCCAGAAGGATTGGCGCGCCTTGGAACGTTCTTCTTCCGAAGTAAAGATTACCGCCGCAGCGTCGCGCAAGACCCGGTAATCGGCCACGGCCAATAGAGCCATTTTTTGAGATGTTTGAGAGGAAAGGTGCGCTTGAACCAGGGATCGAGCATGCCATGCGGAAAAACAAAGTAAGGAATGGCGGTTTTGTGAAAGCGTTGCCAGACGGCGAAGCTGTGGTGTTGCCAGATGCCATGGACGATAACGCAATCGAATTTGTTGCCATGTTCTTTGAGCCACTTCGGCAGGGCGCGCGAGTAACGATAATTCGTGAGGCCTTGGCCGAGAGCGTGCACGGCAAGAGATTGGTCACGCAGCCAGGGCGATCCCGGTTGATCCAAGGCGACAATCTCGATCTCTACGCCATGCTGTTGCAGTCCTTGGCTCAACGAAGTAACAGCACGCGCCACACCGCCCGTTTCGGGATTCAGCGTCTGCACTGTTTGCAGAACTCTCAATTTAGATGACGAAACCCTGGCGGCGATTGAAATAACCGCAATCGGGCGATAAAACGCTGAGTTCGCGTGCGGGCACGCCACCGTAGAGACGATGCGTCTGAGCGTGCGCCTTGTTCAGGAGCGATTTCGCGCCCAGCACGCAATAATCGGGGAGGCTCGAACCGCCCAGCAGCACGCTGTTGCTGCCGACAAAACAATAATCGCCCACACTGATCGGACGCGAGACCTGGCGATTCTGCGCGATGTCGATGGTGTGAGAAATGAATTGCGATTGGAATCCGGCGACGGTGGTGAAGCGGCCGATGGTGATCGCGTCGGTGCAATCGAGCAGATGGCGATGAGTGATGGCGGAATGCTCGCCCATGACTAACTCCGGGCGGCGTTCGGTCTCGCTGGCGAAATGAGGCGAATCGCCCAGCGGAAAGCCGGTAATCCAATTACCGCGGCCGATCGTCGCGTGAGCTTTCAAATGCAGCAGATTGAGATTCCTCGCCACGGTGAAATGACCAATGCCGGTGTTCTCTTCCATGATCAAACGCGAGGGCAAGATCCAGGCCAGACCGATGCGAGCAGTGGGATGAATCTGGAAGCCAAATTGCTGTTCCAGAAACGCACGCCGCATTTTCCACGGCAGCAGCAGCGAAATGAGCTGGAGAAAATTTTTCATGCGGCCATTCCCAACTGGCGATAAAGCGAGAGATACTCCTCCGCCATTTTTTTTGCGCTGAAGCGCCTGGCATTCTGCAAACCGCGCTCACGATATTTTTCGCGCGTAGCCGGGTCCCGCAACCGCAGCAAATCTTTCGCGAATCCATCTTCATCCGCGATATCACGGAGCAAGGCTGCGCCACCGGCGACTTCCGACATTGGCGCCGCACCACGACAAAGCACAGGGCAGCCACAGGCCTGAGCTTCGGCGATCGGCCAGCCGAAGCCCTCAAAGCGCGAGGGAAAGAGAAGTGCGTGCGCGCCGTTATAAAGCGCTTCCAGTAATTCGCTCTCCGCCGATCCAATCTCAATTATCCGATCGGCAACGCCGCGCGCGCGCGCCTGTGTCCATAAATCGTTAGATAACCGATCCCCGGCGAAAACGAGCTGTGCATTCCAATGATCTTTTGTCCTGGCGAATATCCGCACCACACCCGCGCGATTTTTTCGTCGTAAGTGCGAGCCGACATGAAGGACAAAAGGGCGATCCAGCTTTAATTGGGATAATCTTGCCAGCCGCGCCCTTACCTCTTCCTCCGGCAACGGCCGGTAATCGTAATTTAACCCGTTTTCGATTACGGTTATAGATGGCGCCTTCTCTTTCGTCCCCAAGAGGCGAACTGCGTCCGCCTCGGTGGCGCGTGAGACACAGGCAACCGCGGTAACCCGGTGCAGCCCGGCCAGAATCCATCGCTGCAAGATTTTGCCCGTCCATGAAGCCGGGCAATCTGTTTCTTCGCCGAGGGCGCCGCGCACGGCGAGGAGATCGTGACAGGTAACGACAATAGGAACGTTTGGGAAATGTTTCGCATAGACCGCGTTGGAATGGTCGCAAATGTGAATGAGCTCAACGCTGCGGAGCTTTCGCAATCGTCTCGGAAACGTAATGAGCTTGTCGATGTAGCCGGCCCATTTCCTGAGGAAGCCGAATTGCGCCGGGACAATGCGAACGAAATACCCCTCGGGACAGGCCAGTTCTGCCACAATTCCAAGCGCGCGTAATTCGCGCAACATCATTTGGCTGAAGCGCTGCATGCTTTGCTGTTGATCCGGCAGAAAATTACCGATCAACAGAACCATTGCGGTAAGAGGCATCAGCGCCGTGAAGACGGTCAGCGTAAGCCGATCGGCCGCGAATCAATCGTGGCGTCGTCGGCGTAACCGGCGCTGGCGCAATTTTGCCGGGCCGTGTGGAAGCGAGACAGAGGCCATTAAAAACGACGGCGAAACCGAGACTTGTCGGCTGGCCGAGCTGGCCGCTCAGGATGATGAGAAAAGTAGCACTAAAAAGTAAAAGTGGCAGGATTTCGCCACGAGTAAGCGCCCGCAAACTAACGACACCGAGATAGACGGCAAGCAGGGTGCGCCACATTAAAAAGGCCAGGCCAAGAATCGGACCGCTTTCGAAAATGATGCGCGTCCATTCATTTTCCGAAAGCAAAAAGGTGGATTGGCCCATAAGGAAGGCGGCGCCTCCGCTCGTTCCGACCCCCAAACCGAAACCGAAGATCGGCGCGTGGCCGAGTTGGCCAAGTCCTTCGGTAAACCCGCTGAGGGTGCGCTGGATCAAGCCACTGGTGATGGTCGTTTCCGACGCTTCCGCTGATTCGGTGAACCGACTCGACAAAATAGTGAGACCCTCGTGCACAATCGGAAGGCGGCTGACGATCAGCATCCCGATCACCAGCAAAATCAAACTTTTGCCGAAACGATTGACGGCATCAGGGCGGCTGCAACCGGCTCCGAAAAGCAACCAGCTGGGATAAGTCGACCGGCGAAGAGCGCCGTAGAGCACGAAGGAAGCCGCACTGGTGACATAATAGATCGGCCCGGAAATGAATGAAAACGTGCCGGGCGGTCGGATTTTTCCGCCGCCAGCGGTGATCTGTTCACCTTCGCCCAGGCCGACGGTGCGATTGATGAATGAGTCGGGCGCGGAATGGAATTGCAGCGCCATTAACAGACTCATCGGAATTATCCCAAGCAAAATCCACCAGCCGATTTTCTTGACGTCATCGACGTCGAATACACTCGCGAAGATGAAAATGAGAGGAAGATGCAGAAAGTTTGATCGGAATCCGTAGGCCGTAACGAAAAGAATGCGCGACATCGGCACATAGGGATCGAGAACGAAAATGGAAACGATCCAGGAAAGAATGCCGATGATGGCAAGCCAAAGAATGAAGCCGTTGCGCGGAAAAATGTGGGCGCGCCAGGCCAGAAAATAGATCGCCAAAACAACTGGATCGCGCACCAGCAGCAACGGATTGGAAAATTGCGGAACGATCCATTTGCGCAAAGCGCCTTCGATAATGAGAAGGAAGAGGTAAAGGTAGATGAGCCGGCGAATATCTCGCAGCGTGCTGGAGTAATCGGCGCCGGGTAGCGATTGCGGAGTTTTGGCGGCGTTCGACATTGCCCTTCTAACTATTCATCACTTCCTGCGCCATGGTAACGAGAGCACGCCGATAATTTTCCCAGGGATGGATTTGCGCCTTTTCACGCGCGGATATCTTCATCGCCCTCAAACGTTCACGGTCCCGCGCCAGCAGTTCCAGTTTTTCGGCGATTGCTTCAGCAGAACGAATCGGAACAATAAATCCATCTACGCCGTCATCAATTATGTCGGGGCCCGCCGTATGCGCGGTAGTAATAACTGGTATCCCCTGCGACATCGCTTCGGTAATGGCAAGGCCGAATCCCTCGAAAAGCGATGGAAAAATCAACACGTCGTGCTGGCGCATTTCGAGCAGAACCCGCTCATGGCTCAGGCTTGGAAGCCAGCGATGATCGCGAACAGCTTGATCGAGCGGGCGACAACCTTTGGCCGCTTTTCGGCCCAGCAACGTCAGCTCGCAATTTCTTTCGCCGAATAATTCGACTGCTCGCAAAGCATACGAAAGGCCTTTGCGCTGACCAAGAGAGCCAGTAAACAAGATTTTTAACCTGGCGCCGCCCTTCGCAATCTCGTTAGTCGCGGCGGGCGGTGCTCCATACGGGATCACCGTGACCGGTCGCTGGTGTGGCGCTTGCGCGAGGGTGGATTTAGTGAAGCTGCTGGCCACGACCACACGCGTGGCCAGTCGCAGTTCTTCATCTTTGCGCGCGAGTTTTTCATGACTATCGCGCGCGCCCGTTAGCGTCGGCGTCCACTCGGGTTCTCGTTCGGACTCCTCGGCAAAAATATGCTGCCCAACGCGCCAGTAGCCGATGGGCAAATCATACACCCGAGGAATTCGGCGACGTTCTGCTGCCGCAAAAGTTGCAATCGCGCAATCTTCGTAGGCATAAACAAGCTTGCAGTTCGCGTTTTTTCCGACTTCTGCAGCGACGGCGCGATCGAGTGCAGCGGAAATGGCGTCAATGCTCAAAAAGCCGCGTTCGTGTTTGGACCAAAGCGGGAGATGAATTGCACCGAAAAATAACCGCATGGCCTCACGCATCGGCTGCGATCGGGTGCGATGTCGTACCAGTTCCGGAAACGAGCGGCGTCGGAAACTTTGGCGCAGGCGGCGCGGGAGGATTCGATCAAAAGCCGAACCGGGGTTCCAGTTGAGTGTGACAAAGAATTCTTCGAGCAAGTTGGCTTCCGCAAAAGCGAGGGCAACCTGCCGCACGTTCTCGTTGCCGGTGGGATGCGAGAGAATGATCATGCCGCCAACTCGCGCAGGAGTGCGAGATAACGTTGCGCGACGGTTTGCGCGCGAAATCGTTCGAGATGTAGCGGCGCAGCCGTCCGAAATTTCTCATGCATGGTGGAGTCACGTAGCAACTCCGCCAGGCGAGCTGCCAATTCTGCGCTGTCGCCATTTCGAAACGTCATTCCGCAATTCCCAATCGCCTCGCTTAAGCCACCCTGCTCTGAGCCGACGGCGATGCAGCCGCACGCGATCCCCTCCAGCGCAACGATCCCAAACGGCTCTGGCCACCGCGACGGAATGACAATGACCTGGTGATGATTCATCAATTCTGCCAGTTCCCCGCCAACCTTTTGGCCGGCAAAGGTCACCGACTGATCGAGCGAGAGTTCCCGAACAAGAGCCCGAAGGTTCTCCTCTTCCGGACCGCGTCCAATTATCGTTAGGTTTGCAGGGACTTTCAAAATTCCAAGCGCGCGCAGCAAAACGTCGGCCCCTTTGTCGGAAACAAGACGTCCGACAAAAATAAGTTCGCGATTGTGCCGAATGTTTGCGTTGAACTTGAAAATGCGATCGTCATAGGGATTTCCGATCACTTCTGCCGCCACCTTTATGTTACTGGCAATGGCTTGACTAATGGCGACGTTTGTCACCCGCGGCAAAAGCGCGCGCTTGATTCGATCGTTCCAACCGATTCCACCTGCAATGTTTCGAATCCAGGTTTGATGCACTAGCAGGACGGGCTTGCCCAGGAGCAACGCCGGGGCGAGATGACGCAAGCTGATGTTATTTTGAAAAACAACGTCACACCAACGAACAAGTTTCCCTAAGCGCGCCAGGGTCGGATTTCGCACAACTTCGAATGGGTTGGAGCCCGAAGTCTGTGCCGGGGTTTCTGTGGCTAAAACGACTTGGTCGCCCGCGGCAACGAATTCACGCGCCAGGAGCGCGGAGACGGTTTCGATTCCGCCGACGCCGGGTGCGTAGGCATAGGATGAAAACAAGATTTTCATGCCGATGGCGGCGCAACGCATGCAAGCGGACGATTCCAATGCACGACCACAAGTTTCATGCTGCTTCTCGCGGAGCCCGTCTGACTCGTGTTCATGCGAGTCGCAGCGCTTTTGCGACCATCTGCACTAATGTCGTCACCGACGCATGCCGATGATACCAATTGTAAATCTCTCTTGCCACATCGGGACGCTCATTCGGGGCAGGCAGCATCACCTCATCGTGCGCTATGGTGAAGGGTCCGGGAAGCGAATCGCGGTTGAGGGAAATTGCAGAAGATACCGGCGGCGTTACGCACACCACTGCGTGCGCGCACACATTCGCAAACGAGCTCGATTTTAATAAGAGATCCGGGATCATGCTTCCGGTGGTGAAGTAATCCAGCCAGGCGAAGGCGCACGTCGAAAGAATTTGCGAAGCGATTTTGGGCGAAACCGCGGGATAATATTCGCAGTGAATATCGGCCAAGGTCTTGAGCATTTGGCGAACCTTTGAGTTTTCCGTCCCGCCCACCACGACAAGATTGCGTGAGGCAATGTTGGCCGGAATCGCGCCAGCGATTCGCACAAAGGAACGAAGCGAGCGTTCCACCAATGACGTTCCCCCGCAAATGAGCCAGCGATGATTGTCACGGTTGCGCATTTGTGCGGGTTCGATCCTCGGTTCGCCAAAGGCGGATGGAACCGGATGAACAATGACGTCGAGACCGGGCGCAAGTTTCTCCAGACTTTGCCGCATCGATTCGCTGCTGACCAGTCGCGCATCGCCCAACCGCGCAACGTCGCGAGCGATCTTTTTTTGCAATGGGTGAACCCAAAATTCACTCTTCCAAGGTGGGCCACTGGCAAAAAGTTCGTGAAAGATTACGAGGAAACGGCCACGACAGCTTTGGCGAAGGGCACGCCAGACCGGCAACGACGAAAACGGCAGGCCACGTTTCTGATAACCGTAGTTGACGTAATGCAGGATCACGCGAGCGGGTCTTTCGCGAGGCGCGCCGCCCTCGCCCATAGGCGTTATTTCGAATCCTTCTTTTTCTGAGATCCGATTCCGTTCAGCAGCCGCGAATACCGTTGTGAGCCGGTACTCGCGCAACAAGTTCCTTGCCAAATTCAAAGCGTAATCGGTCACTCCGTCAGGGTTATCCGAAACGCGAGGAACTATCTGTAAGACGACATCCGCGGCGTTAGCCATGCGCGGAGAATTCACTACTGCCGCCCCGTACTCGAGCAAGATGCATTTCGTAGAGACGCGCCGTCTCTTTTGCGACAGTTGACCACAAAAAACGGCTCGCCACTTTCGAGCATCGTTCAATTAATTTCCGGTAGCTGGCCAAATCAGTGGAAAGAATTTGGATCAGCGCGGCGGAGCATTGTTCCACGTTCCCAACCGGGACGAGTAGATCCGGCAAACTACTTTGTAATATGGAACGCGGACCCGGTGCGTCATAAGAAACAGTTGGAATTCCCGCCGCCAATTGCTCGAGCAAAGCCAAACCAAAACCTTCTGCATAGGTCAGGAGCACGCCCGCAGTCGAATCCGCCAGAAGCTTCGGCAGCTCGTCGGGCTGAAATTCCGGCACAATTTCGATCCAGTCGCAGGCAGGAATATTCAGATCGCGCAAGACTCTCTCATTATCGGTCAGTGTCCCAAGGAATCTGAATTGCGCTTCTGGTATGATGGCGTGGACGCGACGAATGATTTCGCCCCAGTCTTTGGCGCCTTTGCGTGTGCTCCACATCCCGATAGTAATAACCTTGCGCTGCGCCAGACGGGTCTTGGGCGAGGTTGCCGCTTCTATCAACTTTTGCCGCCCCTGCTCGGTCAAGCCATAGGGTTGAACGATTGTCGGCTTTTTCGATTCCAAGCATTCCAGCTCATTCTCGTTAGGTAAATTAATGAGATCGCAATATTGCAACGTCTTTTCCGAATTTCTAAACAGCTGTCGCTGAAAAATGGTATAGAAGATTCGGCCTGACAGTTTTCCTCGCGGTTGATCCGGCCAACGCTCGCGCGCCATCTTTTCGAAGTCGCGATAGAGCCGATGAGAGCCAATCGATCGCGCGACCAATAAGCCGGCGAAGTTCAAACGTTCTTTCGCAACTGGCAACGCTCCAACGATGCAATCAATAACATCGAATCGCGTGGCGTTGTTTCTAACGAAGGCAGCTGCTTTTGCCGGAAAACGCAACCGTCTCCAAGCTGAAGCCGGAGGCGATGAAGTTGCCGCCGGAAACGCGTCCCCTAAACAATAATGCGAAACGTCGTGCCCGGCCGCTGCCCATGCGCGCGACAATTCCATGAAAATGCGGGCGGCGCCAAGCCGCGTGTCCCAGGGAAGATCCACTATCGTTAAAATGCGCATGAGTGCGACAGCGGAAGACGTCTCGAATTCACGAAAAGATCTGTTCCCAGAACTTGTGGCGGACGGGATTGACGTAATGGCGCAGGATGATGCCGTCATTGGCGTAGCGGTCGGCAAACTGAAATTGATCGTCCAGTTGTAAAACGAACTTTGCCGGATCCAGTGGACGGGCGCCGTTACTGTGCATCGCAAGGTGGGTCACCGTCTGATTGGTGAAAAAATTTGGCGCGCCACCCAGTTGTTGAAGCCGTTCGATGGCTGACGACCAGTCGAGTTTCTGGCAAAAGAAAATCACACCTGTGTTTACGGGATCGGCCGCTTCCGCCGGATCGCGGAGCAAGCGTTCGTCGCCTGCCACCTGACAGTCGCGTAGATAAAGAGCGGGCGCGTCGTAATTATGTAAGAGATCGGCCAGCGCAACTGCGCCGGGAAAAAACAAGACGTCGGCGTCGAGATAAAGAGCAGGCCGTTCCCGTGGCAGACTCATGATCAGGGCAAGCTGTTTGCCGGTAGGATGGTTCGCGAAGTAGTCGCGTGAAGATGATTGTTCCGGCAAAAAATCCCGCGCGCGTATAACACGAATGCACGAATCAACCTCCTGCAAAAGCCAAACAAAATGCGGACGATGCGTGCCGTCTGAAACAATCGTGAAATTGTTGGGTCGTCCCGCGTATTTCAGGAAGGAGCGAACGGAAGCGATTTGCTCCGGTAACATCGCTTCGTTCGAGTAAGCAAAGACATCGATATCGAGCGCCCGCGGCGGATCGATCTGGCGGCGCACGATCTTTGCCAGGAGAACGCGATAAGCTTCTCGGGCGACGCCGCCGCGAACCCGGGCCAGATGATAGCCAAAGTTCCACATCGCCTAACCCATTGGCCGTTCCAGCGAACGGAAACCGCGAAAAGAAAGGGCGAGATTGAGGAGTAAATTCGGCACACTCGAAAGCAGGTTGAACATGAGAACGCTTCTCACGTTGGAGAAATCGGTGAACGGAATCAGCGCGATTTGAGTGAGCAGAGTCAGCGGAATGTAAAGCCACGACCCGGCGACCCAGGCCTTGGCAGCATTAAGCGACCAAAATGTGCCGGTCAGCGCAGTCAGCACAGCCGAGCCGACCATCAATAAAAGCTCGCGATGCAGGTGGGCGTACTTA
>WNGJ01007562.1_pt1 | contig 12282 bp, 12 predicted proteins | sample 5400611 | NCBI WGS metagenome assembly WNGJ01 (sample SAMN13153375, study PRJNA577476) | soil metagenome | isolation source: 40 cm soil or saprolite under Garry oak tree replicate 1 | place: USA:California | collected 2016-06-15 | reverse complement strand
GAGAAAACGCTTGAGGAAATTGCGCAGTTCTCTCAAAAGATCCCCGTGCTCCCGGATGAAGCTTTCTCGCGCGAGAGTCTGTATCGGGATCATGACTGATGCCGGGTGGTGAGGCGTGTTTGCTCGACAGCAACATCCTCTTGCGGATCGAGTGTAGCGACCACTATTAATTCTATCCTCTTTGGGGTAGAATAATTGTATGGAAACCACCGAATATACTCCGGCACAAGCTTCGGCAGTTGCGAATCTCCCGCTTCCTGCCGTTCATAAGCTCATCGAACGTCGCCTCATTCGACCGCGACGGCTCCGCACTGGCCGTTCGATACAAAGAATGCTCAGCCGAGAGCAGGTGCTATATCTGCGCCTCGAAGCTGAGGGCGTGCGGCTATTGCCGCTCGCCACTCGTCGCACGATCGCTAAGCAGATCGAGTTGTCTCCAGAAATTGACGCACTATTTCTTACGGAAGGTTCGGCGCTGGTAATTGAGGTGAAATCGGTGCGGCTGGAACTCGACCAAGACCTGAAGAGACTTGAGCAGGTCGAGAACATGATTGTTTCCGATCCTGAGACTATGCGCGGTACGCCCGTGTATCGTGGGACGCGCATACCGGTTGAACTTATCGCCGATATGTTGCGTCAAGGAGCGAAACTAGAAGAAATTCTTGAGGGTTATCCAGCTCTGGACAAGGAGAAAGTCGAGCTCGCTCCGCTTTATGTCCAAGCCTTTCCGCGCCGCGGCCGGCCAGCTTCTCGCCCTTGGGCAAAACGAAAGCCGATTCATGCCACCCGGCACGGCCATGCCTTGGCGGGGTGACAGTGAAGGTGCTGATCGACGAATGCCTGCACACGTCTTTGGTTGAGGTAGCGCATACGTCGGGTCATCTTGCAGATCATGTCAACTATCTCGGGCTCGGCGGGTCCAAAGACTGGCAACTCATGGCCCTCATCCGCAAGCAAGACTACACGTTTGTAACGAACAATCGTTCTGACTTTCTCACTCTGCATGGGCAAGAACCGCTACACGCGGGAGTGATCATTATTGTCCCCAGTGCCACACCTGCTCATCAGCGAGAACTCTTCGGGGCGGCGCTCGAACATATCGGCACGCGAGACTTGACAAACACCGTCGTAGAGGTCGAATATGCAGGAAATCGGATCGTGTGTTCTGAGTACCTTCTGCCAGAAGCCGGAGAATAGGCCACCATCGTAACGCTTCCGCTGCACTCTTAAGCGATGTATCTTACGGTCGACGAAACTCTTGGAATAATAGCATTTGATCGTTCGGAATCGTCGATGGTGATCAGGGGAAAACCATTTCCCTCGGCGGCACATTCCGGTCTCTGCTTGGAAGGTGCACATCTTTATGAATATGAATGCGTTCGAGATCCGAAGACAGTTAGTTGATGACTACTCCACTTACATCCGCAGCTTTATAAACATACGAGACCAAGAGATTAGCCGTTGCGTGCAGGAAGCATTGACGTCGGGATTGCTCTGGCCCGATCCGCTCGTTCAACTCAATCCCGCCTTTGAGCGGGCTGAGTCCGTTGACGATTTCGTTGCACAAGGAATTCTGCACGAGGAGTGCGGCAGAATATTTCGGAAGGACAAGGAGCCCGGCAGCAATAATTCGGGAAGGCCGCTTCATCTATATCGCCACCAAGCGGACGCTATTCGCAGCGCGGCGCAAGGTCACAACTACATTCTCACGACTGGCACGGCGTCAGGAAAGAGCCTCTCATATATCATTCCCATCGTCGATAGGATACTCCGTCAAGGCTCAGGTCGTGGCATCCAGGCGGTAATCATTTATCCGATGAATGCGTTGGCTAACAGCCAATTCCGCGAGCTCAAGAAGTTCCTCCAATTTGGATACGCGGAAGACCGCGCACCCGTGCGATTCGCGCAGTACACCGGCCAAGAAAAGCATGACCAAAGACAGGCGATCATCGCCACGCCGCCTGACATCCTTATTACAAACTACGTTATGGCTGAACTGCTCCTTACGCGACCGGACGAACGAAGCCTCGTGGCCTCTGCTCATGGTCTCAGATTTTTGGTTATGGATGAACTTCACACATACCGTGGCCGGCAAGGTGCTGACGTCGCTCTCCTCATTCGTCGCCTCAAAGATCGCATGGGTGGAGAACATCTTCAGTACGTCGGGACATCCGCAACAATGGTGGGCACTGGCAATTTCCATCAGCAACGAAACGAGGTGGCAGCATTCGCGACGAAATTCTTTGGTGGTCCGTTTAGACCTGAGGACGTTATTGGTGAAACGCTAAAACCAGCGACAAGGGCAGTCCCACTTGACGACCCACATTTTGTCTCTGCTCTTCACGAACGCCTATCCGATTCGAAGCGTCCCGCGCCAGTTGGCTATGAGGACTACATTTCAGATCCCTTGTCCGTTTGGATCGAGCACCGATTAGGTCTACGAGTTGAGGAAGGTACAAACCGATTCGTTCGAGCAACGCCTCAAAGCCTCACGGGGGCTGATGGAGCAGCGCAGAAATTGGCTATGGAGATAGGACTGCCGTTGGCGCGTTGTTCGGAAGCCTTGCAGCAGCAACTACTCGCATCGTATTCGGGCGCCAAACATCCAGAGATCGGGTTTCCTCCATTCGCATTCCGTCTACACCAGTTCATCAGTAAGGGCGATACCGTTTACGCAACTCTCGATGCCGAGCGGGAGCGTTTCGTCACGGTGTATGGACAACGATTCGTTCCCGGAGATCGAACTCGGACCCGCATTCTATTGCCTCTCGTGTTCTGTCGCGAATGCGGACAAGAATATTATTGTGTTAAAGCGATGAACACGGTTTCGCCGGGGAATCGCTCTTTCGAAGCCCGCGAAGCCTCCGATCAAGAAAGCACTGAAAACATCAACGCTGGTTATTTATATCTCAGCACAATAACTCCATGGCCGACCGACATAGGTCAGATCCTCGACCGTGTCCCTGAGGACTGGATTGAGGAACACCGCGGACAGCGGAGGATTAAGCACAGCCAACGAGAAAACCTGCCGGAGCACCTCCGAGTTGGGGCCAACGGGCAAGAAACGGTCGAAGGTATTGATGTTTGTTTTCTTCCGACGCCATTCCGCTTTTGCCTTTGTTGCGGAGTTGCGTACGGTGCCCGCCAGAAATCTGATTTCGCGAAGCTAGCGTCATTGAGTTCCGAGGGTCGATCAACCGCGACTACGATTCTCAGTCTTTCTGTGATCCGCAGTCTCAGGAGCGAGCCCACAATTCATGAGCGCGCCCGCAAGCTACTCAGTTTCACGGACAACCGCCAGGATGCCTCTTTGCAAGCAGGTCATTTCAACGACTTCATCGAAGTTGGATTGTTGCGCTCTGCTTTGTATAAGGCGGTCGCCAATGCTGGCTCAACTGGAATCAGCCACGATCAACTCCCGGAGCACGTTTTTCACGCACTGGCTCTGCCAATTGATCTATATGCCAGAGACCCTTCGATTCGATTCCAAGCGTTGAAAGATACTCAAAGCGCACTCCGCACGATGCTGGGTTACAGGCTCTACCGCGACCTGAAACGAGGGTGGCGCATCACTCTCCCGAATCTTGAGCAATGCGGTCTGCTTGAGATTCGCTACCAATCTTTGGAAGACCTGTGTACCTCCCAGGAAGAGTGGAGTCATTGCAACACATTATTGTCGACATCCAGTCCGGAGACGAAGCAGAAGATCGCGAAGGTTCTTCTGGACCACATGCGTCGAGAATTGGCCATCAACGTCGATTATCTCGATTCGTCCTACCAAGAGCGGATACGGCAACAAAGCAGTCAACATTTACGTGAGCCTTGGGCGATAGACGAACGCGAACGCATGGAGCATGCCTCTATACTTTTCCCCCGCCAATCGGACGAAGACGATGACTATGGGGGCTATCTATACCTTTCTCCGCGGAGCGGCTTTGGCCAGTTTCTTCGACGGCCCACGACTTTTCAGGACTTTCATGAACGAATTTCATTGGACGAAACGGCGCAGATCATCCGACAACTTCTGGAGATGCTCCGCACCGCGGGTATCGTCAAGCAGGTGGTAGAACCGCGGAATTCGGACGACGTTCCTGGCTACCAGCTAGCTGCCTCGGCTCTGCTCTGGACCTCTGGCGACGGGACAAAATCTTTCCATGATCCGATTCGGGTGCCCAATATGCCAGCCGTCGGTGGGAGAACCAATCCATTCTTTGTAGATTACTACAAACGTATAGCGCAGACAGCCCTTGGGTTAGAAGCGCGGGAACACACCGCGCAGGTGCCGATTGATTTACGCACCGACAGGGAGGAGCGGTTTGCCGAGGGGAAGTTGCCAGTACTCTATTGCAGTCCGACAATGGAACTCGGCGTCGACATCAGTGAGTTGAACACAGTGAATCTTCGCAATGTGCCTCCGACTCCCGCCAACTATGCGCAGCGAAGCGGCAGGGCTGGAAGGAGTGGACAGCCAGCTCTAGTTTTTTCGTATTGTTCGACCGGCAGCTCCCATGACCAATACTTCTTCAAACGGCCGGATCTTATGGTTGGTGGAGCCGTCACCCCTCCTCGTCTCGATTTGTCGAACGAAGACTTAGTTCGGTCTCACGTTTACGCAATCTGGCTCGCCGAGAGTCAGCTTCACTTGGGGCGAACGCTCAAAGACGTACTTGATCTCTCGGGCGAAGAGCCGTCCTTACAACCACTGGAAAGTGTAGAAGCGACGCTTAACTCCGACTCTGCTGCTGCCAGAGCAAAAGCCCGCGCCACATCGGTGCTTTCAAAATGCGGGGACACGCTGTCCTTTACTGATGGCGATCTTGACAGCTGGCTCGACACAACTCTCGCGCAAGTTGGACTGAATTTTCGCGAGGCGTGTAGACGATGGAAAGATCTCTATTTGGCAGCACACACTCAAGCTCGCCTCCAGAGCAAGATCATTCTCGACGCCACCAGAAGCACAGAAGAGAAGAGACAAGCCGAGCGGTTGCGGCGCGAAGCCGAAGAACAGGTACGTTTATTAACAGAAGCAGAAAACGTAGTTCAGTCCGACTTCTATAGCTACAGATATTTTGCGAGCGAAGGATTCCTTCCGGGATACAGCTTCCCGCGTCTTCCTCTCTCGGCATTCATTCCCGGACGTCGCCAGACCAAAAATCGCGAGGAGTATTTGTCTCGTCCGCGATTCTTGGCGATCTCCGAGTTTGGTCCCGAAAGGCGAGCTGCGCGGTTGGGCTTCGCCGTCGCATCGGCAGCGAGCCGTTGCCAAGCGCTGCGCGCCCTGCTTGAGCTTCCTTTCGAGCACTTGATCGTCTCGCACGGCGAGCCGGTGCACACCCGCGCGGCCTATGAGCGTGCCCTCGAGCTCGCCCGGTGGAGCGGATACCGGCGTACCTGATTGTTTAACGGAGTTCGTTGATCAGCTTAGCCGGCCGGACCCCCAGCGCCCGCGCAATTTTCAAAATATTCAGAAGCGACACGTTCCTTCGTCCGCATTCGATTTGCGAGATGTAATTCCTGTGCAAATCTGCCACTTCCGCCAAGTCTTCTTGACTCAGCTTTCGTTCCGTTCGTAATTCTCGCACTCGCGTTCCAAACTGAAGCAGGGGATTTTTCACACTGCGATGGTCGCGGAGCTTCCCACTATAAGTCCATACACTATGGTGTGGAACACTATCGTGTGATATTCTTCCTGGCAGCGGGACGCGCTGGTGCGGCTAACACCAACGCGTTCCTAGGCTCCGAGTCCTATTACGGAGGCCCGATGCCCAAGCGCAATTGTGCAGTAGCCCTTCATCGGAGAACAAGGCCTGCGCGTCCCGCAAATGTCCAGCGGAGGACGCAGCGATGTTCCACTTCATGTTCGACGGAGTCGCAATGCCACCCGGTGCTGAGCCTCCGCCTCCACCAGACCCCATATTTGGGTTTGTGAGCTTTATGGTGGTCTATCTGATTTTCCTCGGGCTGATTCTCCTGTGCCTTCCTGAGTGCGTGGCACGGTCTATAATGCGAATCGCATTCGGGCAAAGGAAGACCGACCTATGACCAAGTTGAAGACAAAAGCGACGTCGAAGCCGCTACAGCGAGGCAAGCAATATCCGGGAGTGCACGGAAAAGTTGTAGATTTTATCGACCACGGTTGGGGCGAGCCCTCTACATCCACGTGCGGTTCATGGACAAGACCGAGGTCTGTGGCAGCTGGCTGCTCATCTGACTATCAAGGAAGCTGACCTGAGCGACTGGAAGCGTGGCGAGTTCGACCACATCAGGACCTTCCTCTCCAATGAAGCTGGTTCGGAGTCGCTCTAATGGCGAATGTGCGAAAGGAGACCACAGCTACGCGGAATGTCGCGGTGCTCTTCGGAAAGGGAGTGCGTGATGCCCGAGTAGCCGCAAGGCTGACCATGAAGCAAGCCGCGAAGAAAGCCCGCGTGGGGATAGACTTCCTTAGCGGCGTGGAACACGGCGAGAAGCATCTGCCGTTCGAGGCCATGATGAGACTGGCTGACGCGTGCAAGGTCAAGCCGGGTGCGTTCTGGAGGTGGAGCGAACCACAAACCGCCGAGGAATGGCGCCACATGATAAGCAAATGGCTGGACGGCTGCTCTGTCGAGCAGCTCCGCAAGTTCTTCAGAATCCTAATCGAACTGAAGATAGAGGACAGAGACAAACGATGAGGCGCAGGAAAGACCCACGCGGCTATCCGGGAGACGAGTACATAACGCGGCGCTTTTACGAAATGAAAGAGGTGCTCCGCGAGAGTGCCGGAATGACTCGCGAGGAGCTTGAGAAGGCGATTCTTGTCAGCCAGGAAAAAGCCCTCCAGGATTCGGCCGCAATGCTCCGCGCAATGGGCATCCGATTTCGGGCTGTGCGGGAGGAACAGCACCTAACTCGGACTGAGCTTGCCGATCTGTCCAACGTTCCTGCTCGCGAAATTGGCAGGATTGAGCGCGGAAGCAGCGACTTGCAATTGGGCGACATGGTCCGCCTTTGCCTGGCGCTAAAATACGACATTGTGGAATTCATAGCAAAGAGCTCGCCTGGCCACCAAGAGGGACAAGCGGCGTTTGGAAAAGGAGCGTTACCGTCACGACGGAAATAGAGTCACTTACCGGGTGCGAGGACTGATGTCACTACGCTGTGGCACCGGGAAACCGTCATCAAGGCCTCTTATGATCTGCCAAGCGTGGAGGCCGAAAGTCTCGGAAATCCTAAGAAGCGTCGAAATATTAACTGGGTGGCCGGCCTCGATTTGCTGCCAGTGCCGGAGACCGAAGCCGAAGGAGATCATATCTTCCTGCGTGTACCCCTGCTTCTTTCTGAGCCGCTTGATGCGCGAGCCGAGGTCGCGATAGAAGCGCTGGTAATGGGGAGGATGGCGACGTTTCACAGTGGAGCATTGCACCGTAGGGCGTGCAAAAGCACCACGCGGAAAAATAGCGTGTTGTGATAAGATGGCCCGCTGCGAGACTCGGGAGAACGAAGGGCCGCCCGTCATGATCGCTAGCGATTGGATCAGTAAATAGACCACGAGGAAGCCGTGCGGCTGCAGGCAGCAGAGAAGTATGTACTCCGAGAGCTTGCGGAGGAGCTGTGCGAGGCGTACGAAGAGCATTATTTCGATTGCCAAGAGTGCGCGACCGACGTGATAGCGACAGCCTTTGTGGATGGGGCACGTGATATATTTAAGGAGGAGCAGCAAAATGGTCCCGCGTGCTGAACTCTTCGTTTGTAATTCAGATTATGGTCGGGGCGGAGGCGTGCCTGTCTGAAGCATGAGCCACAAATGGCGGTTGATGAGTCCGTGCTGCAAGCGCTTGGTGCCTTGGAGTGGGTACTCGTACAGCTCGTTTTGAATGTCCGTACGAGAACTGCAGTTGCACTTCGACAAGATTTGGCCGAAGCCGGAATTGATATTCCTGTCTCCATAGTTGAATCCCGGAAATGGTTCCGAGCATTCGGTCGCGCTCCTTCGATTGCCAAGCATCAGCACGGGTTCGGAGGTTTGCTCCGCGATCGGCTTATTCAGCTAGGTTTTGAGGAGCACCTAGTTCGGGAGGCGATGACGGGGCTGGAATATGATCTCGAAGAGTTGTCTCTCGACACGCAAAGTGCAGTAGCCAGGCAATTGCGACAGGATTTGCAGGCAAATGGACTTCGTGTGCCGGCGCTAATTCTGGAAACCAGCAAGTGGCGAGATGTTTTCGCCCGAGATCAGGGGGAGTTACCGCCAGGCGCGGCGTCAATAGTGCGAGATGGAAGCGAGTGTAGAGTCTTCCGCCCAGTGGAACATGGAAGGGAGCCAAGGTGTCATGGCGAGCAAAGCCTCCATTAGCCGGATCTCCGAGGCAACCAAAGAGAAGATTCGGGACATGTATGTGAAACACGGTGTTCCCAAACATGCGCTTGCGCAGAGATTCCATATGCATGCGGGCGATGTGACTAGGATCACCAAGGGATTGAAGAGCGTCGAAGCGTCTCGAGAAGTTCAAGCGCTAGACTTGCGGCGTAAGAAGGTCCCAACGAAGTACAGCTATCGTTCCACAATGAGATGGTTCTACGGAGGTAATAGTACCTGCGCCTCCTGACCGCGAAGAATCGATGCTGCGTTTTCTTTATCTGAATTACTTTCAACACGTCTTCGATTGTAACGCCCAAAGCACCAGAAACTTTCAGAAACGCGGCTAGGTCCCAGCCAGAGCTTCCCATAACCCTTTCCTTCAGGTCTTTTGCATCACTCTCCCCAGACAAAGTAGCCCGCTTACAGACAGGGATGGTGGAGGGGCACCCGAATCGGGCTGAACCCTGGATCAGTGTCTCGTCGTACTATAGACACTTGCCGACAAAGGACTTATCGTCGGGCTCTATTGAGAGCATGGGCGTACTCGAGAGCGTCTCAATGACTTTCTCTGCCTTGTCTTGTATTGCTGCGGAGGACTCACCCGCGCGTGTTTCGATGCCGTGCTCCGGGGTTCGCGTGGAATTATTCGCGTTCGACACGGCCTATGTGGAACGACTGCGGGATAGGGATCCTCTGACCGAGAAGCATTTTGTCGCCTATTTTGAACAACTTGTGCAAATGAAACTGAGGGCCAGGATGCTGGCCTCCGACGAAGCGGAGGATTTACGGCAGGAGGGCCTTGTTGTAAGCGAATACTACCGGAGGTGCCGTCGATCCTTAAAGCCCATGAAACGATTTCGCTCTATCGAACACTATATATATCGGATGCCTAGGATGGACCACGGTGAGGCCATAAGGCTCGGGTCCACAGAAAAGTATGTGCTTGGCGAACTCCCGCAGTCCCTGCGCGACGAGTTTGAAGAGCATTATTTTGAATGTCAGGAATGCGCGCTCGATTTGAAGGCGGCTGCGGCCTTTGTGGATAACGCTCGCGAGGTTTTGCGGGAAGACGTAGCCAAGGCCGTCGCGAAGGTCCCTGATCCCCTTCGCGGTCGGTTTCCCTGGTTCTGGCCGGCGGTCGCAGTCCCCGCTTTCGCGGCACTCTTGCTGGTCATTGCTTACCAGAACGCGGTCACGATTCCTCGGATAAAAGAACAAGCGGCTCACACCGGCGGGCAACTCTTCACCTCTTCGTTTTTTCTGCAAATGGCCAGCACGGGCGGGGGCGAAGAAGCGAAAGTGCAAGTTCACCCCAATGAAAGCTTCGCGCTCAAGTTCGAGTTTACACCTGCAAGGACCTTCGACAGCTACCTTTGCCAGCTTCAGGACGAAGGGGGCCGCTCACTGCTGCAGCTGCGCATCCCTGGAACCAGCATCAACAAAGAGGCGCAACTAGTTGTTCCAGGAGGACGCATCAAACCCGGCAAGTACAGTGTGGTATTCACTGGCTTTCCGAGTTCAAGCGGTCAGCAAACCGGAGGTGAAGTTCTGCGCCTTCGCTTTGTCATCGACTTTCGGAAGTAAATGAATCGGTAGTAAATCGCGAAGTATGTTACGGAGGTGTATTTCATGAGCGCCAAGCCCCGCATCCCGTTCCACTTTCAAGCGCAAGCCCATGCCTTTAGCGGCACTTTTCAACATCCCTTTGTTTATCTCATCGAGGCACAGGCAGCTACTTCACTGCCGACCATAGGCGGCCATACGTCCTCGCGCGTAGAAAACTTCTGCGCGGACCATCTCGTGCGCTTTGCCGCCGCCCACTGCTACGTCTCCGGCGGTTGGCAGGACGATGAGATCGTCACCACACACTCCACGGCTGCTATCGAAGGCCTCAACATCCTCGACTTTGTGACTGCCGATCGCATCGTGGCTCACCTCACATCGGAACTTCGCCGCGGCGAGGTGGAGGGGCACATTGTCGCGCTCGGCAGCACATTCGATGGCTTGAAGATTGGCGGTCACGATGTCAAAGTCACTCTGCGTCACGACTTGCTCCTCGAATGCAAAGACTTCGATTCTTTGCGGAAACGGCTTGCAAAAGACAAGAAACCCGACAAAATATCTGCAACCACGGATGGGGTCGCACTTTGTTCCTTAGTGGAAGAGATCAAGACGGATCTGCCCGGCCTGGAGAAGCTCGGCCACATCCTGCGCATCCCTCATTTTGGCGAAATCGCTGTGGCCGAGGTCTTTGCCGCATTCGGCACCCGCACTTTAACCATGCTGCGTCTGAAATTGGGCTCCCCGACGAGCGGCACTGCCACCGTGACGGAATGCCTCATCAACGGCCTGCCTTCGCCACCCATTGGCGGCTGAGGTTTTCGCGCTTTTTCCTTAGCGTCCTGGCCACGATCCTGGTTGCGATGGCGGGCTGCTCTCGAGAGCCGCCCCCGGAGAGGGTCTACGAGCACATTTCGAGTGAGATCAACCGTGGAGATCTTAGAACTGCACTACTTGACACCGACAATGCGCTACGGCGATACGGGGTTAGGAGTCAGGAGTGGAGTTGGCGCTTTCGCGTCGTTAAAGCGCAAATTTTGATCTCTCAGTTTGCTCCCAAGGAAGCTCTTGATCTCCTCAAGGGCGAAGTTCCCTCTGAATTTGCCACCAGGGACTTTGCGGTGCGCAAGGTCCTTTTTGAAGGCATCGCTCAAAGAGTCGCACAGGAATTTGTACCTGCAGAGAAAAAGTTCGCCGAAGCTGAGCATCTCGCCACTTCCTTCCAACCGCAATTGACATGCGAAGTGCTAAACGCTCGTGGCGCGCTCGAGATTGCCGAAAAGAAGTATCGCAGTGCGGAGGAAACCCTGCACCGGGCTCTTGTGCTCTCGCGGCAGCAGGAAAATCTTCGGCAACAAGCCGACAAGCCAGGAGCACTACGATGAAGCGATTGACCGTAACCAGGAAGCGCTTCAGCTCTCCCGCTCCCTGGGGATGCAAAGTTTAGTGGCTACGATTCTCGGTAATCTTGGATGGGCCTACTTTGAAGTTGGCGACTTCGAGAATGCCCTTGATCTCTTCAAACAGGCTGCCGAGGCCTCCGAAAAGCTTGGTTTCACAGGGCATGCCTTATATTGGCTGGCTGGAGTTGTAAATTCCTACGAAGCCATGCACGACTACGCGTCGGCAGAGGAGATCGCGAAGGATACGCTCAAGCAAGCTCGCGTCCTGAACAACGCTCTAATAATTACCCAGTGTTTGAATGATTTGGCGCGACTGAGACTCAGGTTCGGGCGGCTGGACGAAGCTGGGCAGTACAATCGCGAAGCCGTAAAAATGGAAGAGGCAGGGCTCGATCATTTGGGCCTCCTTGAATCGACATTGATATCGGCCCGTATCCAGACCGAACAGTATGATTTTGCTCAGGCCGGCAATCTCTTCCAGAAAGTCCTTCGGGCCGCCGATGCGGAAACTCTTTTGCGATGGCAAGCGGAAGCCGGACTCGCCGAGCTGCACGCTGAGCAGGGTTTCGCGAGTGAAGCTGAGCGGGAATACCGTAAGTCCATCGATACGATAGAAGCGGCGCGCGCCTCCATCAACCGGGACGACTTGCGTCTGAGTTTTCTCTCAGGCGCAATCGAATTTTATGACGATTACATCGACTTTCTGATTCGTCATAACCGGTTCGCAGACGCGTTGCGAGTTGCCGAGCTGAGCCGTGCGAGGACGCTGGAAGAAGGCTTGGCTTCTACGGCTGAGGCTGCTTCTTTATCTCAAAAGAAAGTTCGGCCGCAGCAGATTGCGCAAAAATTAAGGTCGTCGCTGCTCTTTTACTGGATCGGCCACAACCATTCCTACCTATGGGTGATCACCCCGTCAGAGACTGCCTATTTCAAATTGCCGAAGGCATCGGAGATAGAGCCGGTAGTGAAATCGTATCG
>WNGJ01020543.1_pt1 | contig 12283 bp, 13 predicted proteins | sample 5400611 | NCBI WGS metagenome assembly WNGJ01 (sample SAMN13153375, study PRJNA577476) | soil metagenome | isolation source: 40 cm soil or saprolite under Garry oak tree replicate 1 | place: USA:California | collected 2016-06-15 | reverse complement strand
GCGACGCACTCCCCAGTGGCAACGCGGGCGCCGGAGCCACGCTCAGGCGCCGGCCGCGAACGCGACGGCGGAGCGTGCCATGGCGGCCGCGGATGGAGCCGAGCCCGTCGTCGAGGCAGGTACGCCAGTCGAAAAGAAAGATGCAGGGCATCGCGGCCCGCGCCGGCCGCAGGGTGAGTTCCGCCGCGAACGCGACGACGGCGAGCGGCGTCAGCGAGATCATCGCGCCGAGCGTCGTTCCGAACGTCAAGGCGATCGTCCCGGGCGCGGCGAGCGGCCGCATTTCGTCAAAGCCCGAGCCGAGCATAAGGATCATCGCGACTACGCCCCGCATCGCGAGCGCGAGAAGCAGGTCGACCCAAACTCGCCATTTGCCAAGCTTGCGGCCCTCAAGGCCCAGCTTGAGGCGAATGCCAAGGAGCGCCGCTGAGGCGCGGCGGTTTCGTGTCGGCAGACCGCCAGCGGATAGACCGGTGGCTGTGGCACGCCCGAATCGTGCGCACGCGCAGCGCGGCCGCATCGCTGGCCAGTGTGGGGTATGTTCGGGTCAATGGGGTCCGGGTGGCGGCGCCCGGTCGCGATGTTAAATGTGGGGATGTGGTGACGGTTGCGCTCGATAGCGGCGTTCGCGTTCTCAAGGTAACCGGGCTGGCGTTGCGACGTGGTAATGCCGCTGCCGCCGCGCAGCTATACGAAGACCTTGCCAACTCCCCGCGATGAGACGCCGTTGCAGGCCCGCCCTTCCCTCCTCCGCCTGCGGGGTTGCACGCCCGGTCCGCCTGCGTTAGCACCCGCTGAAGCCACACTCTGGCCGGAGCTTGTCTATGACCTACGTGGTCGTCGAGAACTGCATCAAGTGCAAGTACATGGACTGCGTCGAGGTTTGTCCCGTCGACTGCTTCTATGAAGGCGCCAACATGCTCATCATTCATCCTGACGAATGCATCGATTGCGGCGTGTGCGAGCCCGAATGCCCGGCCGAGGCCATCAAGCCAGACACCGAGCCTGGACTCGAGAAATGGCTGGAGATCAACGCCGAGTATTCAAAGTCCTGGCCCAATATCACAGTAAAGCGTGAAGGACCTGCGGACGGTAAGGAATGGGATGGGGTCGAAGGCAAACTGAAGTACTTCGACCCGGAGCCGGGTACCGGGGACTAGGCGGGTGCGCTATTTTGCACCACGTCCTTCGAATGATTAACGCTTTTTGGCTTTTTTATTGGGATTGAGCGGCTGAATCGACACTTTTACGCACCGTAAAGCTTTGATTTCTGCCAATAACGTGATATATACACGACAACCAACAAAAATATCGCTTCGACGCTCCCTTCGGGAGCGTATTTTTTCGAAGTTTCCCCGGGGAACCGTCAAACAGGGGCGTGTAATCCACGCAATCAGCAGTGGCAGGCAAGACGCGTCATAGGTCCAAGACGAAAAAGACCCTCAAGCCCTCGTCGGCGAGCCGTCGCGGGGCAACGCAAGCTTCCCGGGGCGCAGGACGCCGGGGAGTTCCCGCGGCCAAGCCCGCCGGTCATGACAGGCCAAAGGGTCAAGGAGTTAACCAGGGAATGACCTCGAAAAAGGCGACCCAGCGACAGGGGTTCAAAACCAACGAGTTCATCGTCTATCCGGCGCATGGTGTCGGACAGATCGTGGCCATCGAAGAGCAAGAGGTCGCGGGATACAAGTTGGAGTTGTTCGTCATCAACTTCGTGAAGGACAAGATGACGCTTCGGGTTCCAACCGCGAAGATTGCGGTAGTCGGCATGCGCAAGCTTGCGGAACCGCCGATCGTGAAGCGCGCTCTGGAAACCCTGAAGGGTCGCGCCCGGATCAAGCGCACGATGTGGTCGCGTCGAGCGCAGGAATATGAGGCAAAAATCAACTCCGGAAACATCGTATCGATTTCCGAGGTGGTTCGTGACCTGTTCCGGTCCGATACCCAGCCCGAGCAGTCCTACAGTGAACGCCAGCTCTACGAAGCAGCGCTTGACCGGCTGGCGCGCGAGATTTCGGCCGTACAGCGCGTGACCGAGACTGAGGCGGTCAAGGAAATCGAAGCTGCTCTCGCCAAGGGTCCGCGCCGGGGCAAGGCGCCAGAAGGTGATGACAACCTGATCGAGGATGAGGCGGCCTGAGCCGATCGCAATCTCGCTCAAAGTTTTCCCAAGGCCCGGCATCGACCGGGCCTTTCTGCATTAGGACAGTCTCAACAATAAATGAATCTCTGCAGGGGCGACCCTGTGGTCGCCAAGTTTACGCAGTGTGCCCCGAAAAGGCACGGATAACCAGTGGAGGAAGAATCCACCCAGATAATTGTCGATAGGATCTGGTAGCTGACGAGCGGCTCGGTTGGGTGACTGGCCGGGCCGAAGCCTCGTGACAAAGGCCGCGCAGGCGGTCGAGCAACCGGGTGGGCCGTAACGTGAGTGACAGCCTGAGCAGGCCTCGAAAGTGAAGTCGCGGATGCCGACCCGCCTGCGTAACGGGAAGGCCGCACGGATGGGGAAGCAATCGACATGTGCACCTGTTCGATCCGCCGGGGTAGTGGGCACGGCACGTCTGGAAGGTGATCCGTGAAACGGGGGAGACCCATCGTGGCGAGGGTAGCGGCCTCGACGCCGACATTGGGTGGCGGCTGCGGCGGGAGTCGGACGGGGCCATAGTACCGACGAAACCGGGTAACTCCGGTGGAGGGAAGGAGCCTGACTTTTGGAACGCTTTCGAAGACGGAGAGGATCGGGTGATTGGCGATGAGCCTGGCAACACCGGAAAAGATCAGGATCTTTCAGAGGAAGCTCTATCGCAAGGCTAAGGCGGAGCCTGAGTACCGCTTCTATCTGCTCTACGACAAGATTTGTCGGGAAGACATCCTGCGCCATGCCTATGAGCTGGCCCGCGCCAATGCGGGGGCTGCGGGCGTGGACGGGGTGAGCTTTGCGGCGATCGAGAAGGCGGGCGTAGAGGCGTGGCTTGCAGGCTTGAGGAAGGAACTGACCGAGAAGACGTGTCGGCCGGCTCCAGTGCGGCGGGTGATGATCCCGAAGCCGGGGGGCGGCGAGCGCCCGCTCGGCATCCCGACAATCCGGGACCGGGTAGTTCAGACGGCCGCCAAGCTGGTGCTGGAACCGATCTTCGAGGCAGACCTTGAGGATGGTGCTTATGGCTATCGGCCCCGCCGCAGCGGGATCGATGCCGTCAAGGAAGTAAACCGGCTCGTACGCCGGGGCTACACCGACGTGGTTGACGCCGATCTGTCGAAATACTTCGACACCATCCCGCACGCCGACCTCCTCAAGACGGTGGCGCGGCGTGTCGTCGACCGGCATGTGCTGTGGCTCATCAAGCTGTGGCTGAAGGCGCCGGTGGAGGAACGGGACGGCGAGGGAAGGCGGCGCATGACGGGAGGCAAGCGGAGCAAGCGGGGTACGCCGCAAGGCGGCGTCGCGAGCCCGATGCTGGCCAATCTGTACATGAACCGCTTTCTCAAGCATTGGCGCAAAACCGGACGCGGCGAGGCGTTCCGCGCCCATGTCATCTCCTATGCTGACGACTTCGTCATTCTCAGCCGCGGCCATGCGGCCGAGGCGCTGGCGTGGACGAAGGCGGTGATGACCAAGCTCGGGCTGACGCTCAACGAGGTGAAAACCAAGTTGAGGGATGCCCGCACGGAGCACTTCGACTTCCTTGGCTACTCGTTCGGACCGTACCACCATCGCAAGAATGGTTATCGGTACCTGGGAGCAAGCCCGTCTCAGAAGAGCGTCGGGAGGCTCAAGACCAAGATCGGAGAGATTCTGGTCCCGAGCAACCTCAAGCCGTGGACCGAAGTCAGCAGCCGGCTCAACGCGGTCTAGCGCGGTTGGTCGGCGTACTTTTGCTACGGCACGCGCTTGATGGCCTACCGGGCCGTGGACAACCATGTCTACGATGCGGTGCGCCACTTCCTCCGCCGTCGGCACAAAGTGCAATCGCGCGGTACCCGCCGGTTTCCGCATACGGAGATCTTCGGGACCTACGGCGTGTTGCGCCTCCGACGCGTGCATTTAGGACCACTGCCGTGTGAGCCGCTGGCATGGGACCCAATGCCGGATGACATGCGATGAATCCAATCGGAGAGCCGGATGCCGGAAATCGGCACGTCCGGTTCGATGAGCGGGGATGGGAAACAGGCGATTGGCAAAGCCTCAAGCACTGCGCCCATCCTCGACTCTACCGCACCGCGTCCGCCGGCAACTGGACTCTCCGTCATCACTCCCCGGCCAAATCGCTGCGGCGGTGCGTGCCGCTCATTCAACGATGATCTTGAGGCGATCGCCTGCTTTCAACTGCTCGTCGGGCTTGAGGTCATTCAATACCTGGAATCGTTCGACCTGATGATCGAAGGGCGCCATCCTGCTCGAAAGTGATTCCACTGTGTCGCCCAGCTGCACTTTCACGATCTTCAGGTGCAGCGGCCTGATTGACTGTGCTTCCTGCGACGACAGACGGCGGAAGGTCTGGATCGACTCGCGGAACGCGCGGTCAGCCTCGGCCGTACGGTTCTTGGCGGCGAAGATGAAGCGGTAGACTTGGCCGCCGAACTGGACGACATACAGCCGGAACGCCCATTGATTCCCGGCCGCGGTTGCGGTCGCAGCCGGAATGCCGTTCACGGAGAGCTCCTCCACGGAACCGTTCTCGATATTCTCGATCCAGCCTGAGTTGAGATACTCGATCAGCGTCTGATCGGGCGAGACTTTCACGACATCGAGCCGCAGTGCCTGGCCGGCGCCCTCCTTCGAGCCGAGCACCGCCTGGGTGGTGTTGTCCAGCACGAAACCCTCGGGCGCCATGAAGCTGAAGCCGAGCTTGGGATGGAGGAAGTGCCGGCCGCGCACGAAGCCGTCGGCCGGGTCCTCGCCATAAGTCATGCCATCGATACTTGCGAGGTAGGCGGGCTTGTCACGCTGCGATCGGGCAGTGGCAGGGACTTGGCGGGCACTGTCCGCGGCATTCTTAACCCGTTCCGGCGTGGCGGGATGGGAGGACAGGAAATCGAGTGAACGAAAATCGCCCCCGCGGCCCGCCGCATGCAATTCTGCATTGCGTCCCATGGAATTGAGCAACCGTGAGGCGCCAAAAGGGTCGAAGCCAGCGCGCGCCGCAATGCCCACTCCAATGCCGTCGGCCTCGAACTCCTGTGAACGCGAAAAGCTCGCCAACGCGATTTTCGAGCGTGCAAGCGCCATTGCGCCGACCTGGGAGTCGCTCAACAGATCATTGACGTTGCTGATCAGCTCGGTCTTGCGTGCCTGCTCTTCCCGGGTCGCCGCGTGGCGCGCGATCACATGGGCCATTTCGTGGGACATTACCGAGGCGAACTCGGCGCTGTCGTTGGCAAGGCTGAGCAGTCCCCTGGTTACGTAAAGCTGCCCGTTCGGCAGCGCGAAGGCATTGACGGCAGGCGAATTGAGGACGGTGATCTTATAGGAGAGGTCCGGCCTGTCGGAGGCTGCAACCAAGCGGCTCACGATGCTGGTGAGCTTGGCATGGAGCTTGGGATCCTCGTAAGCACCGCCGTAAGCTGCAAGGACGCGTTGATGCTCGCGAACGCTCGGAGAATTCGCCTCGGCGTTCTTGGGCAGGTCGGGTAGCAGAATTTGCCGCCCCCCCGGGATGGAGGAACACGCCGCGACCGCGAGCGCCACCGCGAGCGCCGCGGCGCTTCCAGCCGCCGGCCTCCACCGCTTGTGATTTGTCGCCCTTGTCAACACGACGATCGCTGCCGGTTCCCTAGTGGACGACTTCAATCTGCTCAGGCCGCAAAACTTCGATGACCGGTCCCCCTCGCTCCTCGACCCAGCCGCGCACTTCGACGTCGCGGCCCGCGAGCGCCTTCGGCGTCAGGCCGGCGCCCGCGACGATGCCTTCATTTCGCTTGAGAATCGTAACTGTGAACTGTTCCGACCAACGCTTCCCGAAATTGACGTAGACGATGCCGCCGCTTTCGCGCACCGACATCACCTTCCCCTGCACCAGCGCGAATCGCCCTTGTTCGGCAAGGACTTCCGCCGGGTCAGCGGCGGCCTTGACGGCATAATATGGATCGCCCCACAGGCCAAGCCCGCCATTCCTCGCGTTCCGCTCGGCGTTCCGCAAGTATATGCGACATGTCGCCGCTGCGGCACCCGGCGACACCAGTGCATGGCCGGTAGCGACCAATTCATGTTGCACCAGGGCCTCACCCGACGGTGTCCGGACAAACACATAGGCTACCAATCGGCCATACCGATCGGGACCCGAACCCGAGACGAACAGATTGACCTCACGACGCAGCAACAATGTTTCAAGCGCCGTCTTGGCAGCTAGCGCAGCCTGCACGCGAGCTTCGTCCTCATCGCCCGGAACCGCCAGCGGCGTCTCGATCGCAGCCAAGCGAACCTCCCGGCCATCGGCAAGGAGGAACGATCTGCCGTCAACGACGCGGGCAACCTCTGCCGATGTCTCGCCTCTGCCGCCGCAATCCCGCGGCGTCTGTGCATGCGCGTCAAAGGCCATGAGCGCGCTCGCGAAGGCCAAGGCTATTGTTGGGAGTACTGATCCTTCGAGATTCATCACGTCCGATCTTCGCGTTGCAGGTGCTTCACGTAACAAATGTGAATACCGCAGTTGGGTGATGCCACTCGTTCGCTGGTCCTCGTTCGCTGGTGGAAATATTCGTCGTCCGCCCGGTTTGGCCCCCCGGCGACGCTTCTTGCGTCGTGCGAGGTTCAACCTTCCGCGGAAAGGGAAACCTCATGGTCAACCGTGACAGATATTGATTTCCCCCGCATTCCGACAGAATCAAGCCATAAGATCATGGCAAAACTTAGTCATCAGATGCGATAGTCTTGTTCAGAGGACATCGACTATTGCAACAAATCTTGCCGCTCTACCGCCGCGAGTGGCACTGATGCCGAACCGGGATCGGCGATTTCCTTCGCACTATGAAATTTTCGGCCAGAAATCGATCAATTGGTACAATTATCGAAGCCGCAAAACGCCTTTAAGGCAATGCTGAACGAGGTCAATCCTCGCAGCCGATTTCACTTGGTTGGTACCCTTGACGTGGTTGAGTCGGGCAAGAAAAGCAACCTCTCGACTCGGATGCTTGCCGCGTCTGGCGTATTTTTGTCGCAATCTAAAGATCTTTTGATTCGAATTTGACCACAAATGCATGGTGCCACGACCAATTCTCGCAGAGTCGCGTGGTCGCGCTAAGGTCGAATGATTGGTGTTCGCGACCAACGGTTACTTTGGACGTCTCAGCCCACTTTCGAGGGGTCCGCACTTTCAAAACGCCGGATCTTGAAATAGAGATTCTCCAAATCGGTCCCGTAGCTCAGCCGGATAGAGCAGCGGTTTCCTAAACCGAAGGTCGCAGGTTCGAGTCCTGCCGGGACCGCCATCGATGGAGTGGACATTACCTGCGCCGCCTCAAACGCGAGGATTTCGCCAAAGTTCTGAAGAACGGAATCCATGTCCTGTTCGAGAACGTCAGATCCCATAGCCCGCGCGCACGTTTGCTGTTTCCGGGCTCGGAGTGAACTTGGCGCCCGCGACGACGGACGCCCTCCCTTTGCTAGCATCTTTACAGCCCGCCCGCCTTCGATAGATGGCCGCCGGCCCGGTACGCAGAAGAGCCGCAAGTCGCTTCAGCAATCTCGCCGATAGCTGTTCCCGGCCCGCATGAGAGCCAAATCCGACGCCTCAGGCCTCAGAAAGCGCCAAAGCGCCCCGGTGCTGCGCAGCGCCGCGCTCTCGCCATGCTTGTGACGGGAGCCGCAAGGGCGCGACGCAGCCGCCCCTGAGTGCGCACGGCCTATGGGCGGATGTCCAGACGAGTTGACGGTCACCATGTGGAAGAAAAGTGTTGCGAAAGAGGCACACGGCTCAACAAACGCGATCTGCGCAGACGCACAGCCGCAGGACTTGCAACCCGATTGCGTTGTTTAAGCCATTGATCCTGCGAGGCGTTTTTTTAACGTGCGGGTGTAATTGCTGGGTCCCCTGTCAACCCGCACGATAAGCTCCGACTCTTGTCAGTCTGTACGTCCGATGTCACACATAGGGCGGGGGAAGCCTGCTTATGATTTCGCAACTGCCAGTTGGCAATAGTGCGTTGCGGTCCGGTTGGGATTTCAAAGAGCAGCACTTCTAACGAGCAGCGCGGCACCAGTGATGTCATCGTTCAATTGGCGGGCTCAATTACAAGCTGTGAAGTGCTCCACCGAGCGGCCTCGCGGTTGCGCCGGCGCTTAGTTCGACTACGAGCCAGTCAGATCGCGGGCGATCCGCGATGCTGGCAAAAGGGAGGGGGGAAAATGCGCTATAAGTTGCTATCAGGCGTCGCAAGTTCTGCTCTTGTTCTCGTCATCGGGTTTGCCGGTGGGGCGTCCGCGGCAGACTTGGCAGTGAGAGCGCAGCCTCCAGCGCCGGCCTGGAGCTGGGCCGGACTCTACTTCGGTGTCCATATTGGCTCCGCGATGGGCCTTAATACGGTCAATGACCCGTTTGGTCCGTCCATTTTTGGCGATCAGATCCATAGTCCGGGCTATTTCGGCGGCGCCCAGATTGGTTTTAACTGGCAGGCGCCGGGATCGAGCGTGGTGTGGGGCATCGAGGCGGATGCGAGCCTCGCCAATCTCGACGGCACCAATACATGCTTTGCATTCTCGGGCACGTTCACGTCCCTCAATTGCCGGGCGCATACGGATGCATTCGGCACAGCTACAGGACGGGTCGGCTGGGCCTTCGGTCCGTTCGGTCGGAGCCTGATTTACGCCAAGGGCGGCTTGGCCTGGGGGCACAGCGATGTGGACACAATTATCAATTTTGAAAGTTTTGGGGTTGCTGCTGGCCGTACCAGCACCACGAGTTTTACATCTGTGGGTTGGACCATTGGGGCAGGTCTCGAGTACGCTCTCACGCCGAATTGGACCGTGAAGGCAGAATATGACTACCTCGATCTGGGCCACGCGGGAGTGTCGCCTGCAAGTCCATCGGTTAATACCCCACTTGTACCCCCTGCCACTTTCCTGGCGGTCCCGGCAACGACGGTGTCGCAACAGATCCATGCTTTCAAGTTGGGGATGAACTACAAGTTGGGTCCCAACACCGCGCCGTTCCCGAGTGCAGCGGTATTTCCAGCGCTGGGTGTGTCTGGCTGGGACGTCGAAGTCGGCGCTCGTTGGTGGTACAGCTGGGGCCGGTTCCAAAAGGATATTGCGCCGGGTGTTCTCGGCCCTCAGAATCCGACGTTGAACATCTCGCGCCTGACGTGGGATGACCTCACTGCCCACTCGGGCGAAGGGTTCGCCCGCATCGACACGCCGATGAATGTCTTCGTCAAAGGCTTCGCCGGTGGCGGCAAGATGACCGGCGGCAAGATCAATGACGAGGATTGGATTGCTCCGCCTACCGGCTACTCAAATACGGTAGGAAGTGCTTCCGGCACTTTGTCTTATTGGACAATCGACGCCGGATATGACCTCATTCGCGGGCCTGGAACGAAGGTCGGAGTATTCGCTGGCTACAATGAATACCGCGACAACAAAAGCTCGTTTAACTGCACCCAGATTGCGTCTCCGGCATCCGGAATCTGCAATCCGCCGATCAGCGGTGTCTTTGTGTTGGGCGAAAACGACAAATGGCAATCAGTGCGCGTCGGCGCCAATGCTGACGTCATGCTCACCGACCGGTGGAGGCTGTCGGCCGACGTGGCGTTTGTGCCCTATACCAAGTTCACCGGGCAGGACTTCCATCCTTTGAGGCCGTTCATTGCCGACGAAACCGGTAAGGGCATTGGCACGCAGGCGGAGCTGTTTCTGAGTTACTATGTCACGCCACAGTTCAGCATCGGCGCCGGCGGACGGTACTGGGCCATGTGGACCACCAGCGGTTCGGACTGCCGCGAATTTGATCGGGTAACCGCCGTTTGCCCGACCACACTCCAGAACATGCAGTTCAAGACAGAGCGGTATGGCTTGTTGCTGCAGGCTTCCTATAAGTTTCTACCATAGGCTGCGAGGCCACGACGCTCTGAAGACCCGGAGCAGCGCTCCGGGTCTTTGTCGTTGGTTCGGTTGAAACCAATACCGGGCGCCGCGTCACGGCACCGAAGTTCATGTGCCGGCTTCAGCCGCCGAGGGTCCCCCTCGCGTAGCACGCGCCGCTCTGATTGCACCACTTGCCGTCCCGGCACGTCCATCGTGGAAGCATCACCGCATTGGAGTAGCAGGCAACAGGATTGAGCGGGCAGTCAAATGTCGTGGTGGCGCCGTTTGGGAAGACAACCCCCCGATAGCTGCACGAGCCGCCGGCCGATCGGGGCGCGGGCCGCGGGTCCGCCGTTGCCGGCTCGGGCGCGGTTGCGGATATTAGAGCTGCGCCGAGGACAAGGCCCGACACCATCCACATCACATTCGCATTCATGGCATTGTTACCGCGCTAACGATTCGGATGTTGATTTCCAACGATATTTAGCCCACGCCTCAAGCTCGGCGCAAAGCTTGAACTGGCGTTTCCCGATCCGCCCGTTCGCGCGCGCTGTTTGGCGGGCAGCACCGACCAAGTTCACGGTGGGACGCGAGTGAGTTTTGTGATTATCTCTGTCTTTCTCGCTGGCACCGGACGGGTGGCGCTCGCTTAGTGACCCTTAATGCCCTTGCGGGCCGATGGGGGTCAACGGACTGTTGGGCCTTCGCCGCGCGTCCACCAAGCGCCGCAGGTGAACCATGACAACGATGTCAGTCGCCAGGATCGCCGAGGTCCTGCAGCGCGATTTCAGGACGGCGGCCAATCAGCTTCGACAAACAGGCAGGCGATTGAGGACCACCTCCCAGCACTATCTCGACGCGGCGGACATACTCGACCAATGGGCTGCGACCGTGAACGATATCCGACCGGACCTGCTTATCACCTATCACGAACTCATGGTCGGACCTGCGGACCGCGAGCGGCACGCCGAACTGCTCAGACAGATTGCGTTCAAGGGAACTGCCAAAACCGCCAGCGAATACGTTCGCGCCTACATAAGCGATCGCACCGGCGGAGGCTGAGGGACGCGAGCCAAATGACCATTTGAGAATCGGAATACCACAAGCCCACCATGACCCCGGCCCCTTTGTCCCACCCAACGGCCCGCGCCACGCCACGCGCCTTCGCTCACATCGAGACCTGGGTGTTCGATCTCGACAACACGCTCTATCCGCACCACCTCAACCTCTGGCAGCAGGTCGACGAGCGCATTCGCAACTACATCGCAAAATTCCTCGACACCACCCATGACGAAGCCTTCCGCAAGCAGAAGGATTTCTACCGTCGCTACGGCACCACCATGCGGGGCATGATGCTCGAGCATGGGATGAATCCCGACGATCGGCTGCCGGGCCGCAAGCTCATTCTCACCAATGGCACCCGCGCCCACGCTGACGCTGTCATGAAGCGGCTCGCCGTCGACCGCCACTTCGAGGACGTATTCGACATCATCGCCGGCGAGCTTGAACCGAAGCCGCTGCCTCAGACCTATGATCGCTTTCTCGCCCGGCACGGAGTCGACGCCGGCAGGGCGGCGATGTTTGAGGATCTCGCCCGCAACCTCGAAGTGCCTCATGCGCTCGGCATGACGACCGTTCTGGTGGTGCCGGAGCGCACCCGCGAGGTGTTCCGCGAAGGCTGGGAACTGGAAGGGCGCGATGCCGCCCATGTGGATCATGTCACCGACGATCTCGTGGGATTCCTGGAGGCGATTGCAGGGCAGCGCGCGGCCCCTCCCTGCCCTCCTCCGCAAGCGGGGGAGGGTAAACGAAGCCCTGCCCCGATTGCTGGGGAGGGCGCGGCAACGATTGACATTGGCCCGGCAGTCCGCGACACAGCGGCGCCGCATCCGATCCGGCCAACCCCGTCCGGAAGGGTGCGGCCCTGCCCCGGGAATATTTCGCGATGTCGCCCGACCAACTCGCCAAAATCATCGATGAGGCCTTCGAAAAGCGAAACGATCTGAATCCCGCCACCAAAGGTCCGGTGCGCGAAGCCGTCGATGAGGCGCTTGATCTTCTCGACCGCGGCGCTGTGCGGGTCGCGGAAAAGCGCGGCGACGGCGCATGGCGCGTAAATCAGTGGCTCAAAAAGGCGGTGCTGCTGTCGTTCCGCCTAGCCGATATGGACATCGTGCCGTTCGGTGCGCAGGACAACTCCCATGCGTGGGGATGGGACAAGGTGCCGCTCAAATACGCCCGATGGCAGCGGGAGCAATTTGAGAG
>WNGJ01011747.1_pt1 | contig 12283 bp, 10 predicted proteins | sample 5400611 | NCBI WGS metagenome assembly WNGJ01 (sample SAMN13153375, study PRJNA577476) | soil metagenome | isolation source: 40 cm soil or saprolite under Garry oak tree replicate 1 | place: USA:California | collected 2016-06-15 | reverse complement strand
CCATGAGCGGTCAGCGGGCATGCGCACGCTTGCTCTCGTCTCCCTCGGTTCGGCCCTCTTTACCGCCATCTCGGCCTATGGTTTTGTAGACATCGCTCGCTCCCTTCACGTCTCGGCCGATCCCACACGTATCGCCTCCAATATCGTGGCTGGTGTCGGCTTCCTGGGTGCAGGCACCATCTTCTTGAGCCGCGAAAAGGAGAAAGTGCAAGGACTCACCACCGCGGCCGCCATCTGGGTGGTAGCTGCCATCGGCATGGCCTGTGGAGCAGGTTTTATTGTCGAGGCCGTGGTCACAACGGCTCTCGCGCTTTTCGTCCTGCACATGCTCTACCACGTAGAACGTGCCTTCGTGCCTCATCCTGCATCAAGCATCCACCACCTGCACCTAGAGGCTACAGCCGTAACCCCCCAATTGATCGCCAGCGTCTATGACACCTGCGTACGCAACGATGTCACAGTAAAGCAACTCCAATTGCTGAGCGGGCAAGAGGTTGAGTCTATTGGACTGCTCTGCCGCGTAACTGACGCACCGGCGCTGACGCGTGTCATCAGCGAACTCCACGCGCTTCCGGAAATCCGTGCGCTGCACGCGGACCAGCATGAACCGGTTGCGCCACGCGTCAAGCCAAAAGATACAACCCGCTAACGGGTGCGGTAGTCTGCAACTGCTGCCACACCTGAAACTTCGCAGGGAGCGGAGTGGTATAATATTTTCTAGGGATACACCTCTCAAGTTCTTATAGTGTGGAACATTTTCCCCTATGAAAAAAAGCTTTCGGGAGAAGATATATGAGTGAAAAAGGAGAAACGCGTACTGAGCGCGACTCGATGGGTGAGATGCAGGTGCCTGCTGATGCCTATTTCGGCGCCAGTACCCAGCGAGCCGTCCTTAATTTTCCTATTAGCGATCTGCGCTTCCCGCGCCAATTCATTCGCGCCTTAGGCCAGATAAAGCAGGCTGCCGCCCAGGCGAATGCAGCGTTGGGGACGGTTGATGTGCAGGTAGCGGAAGCGATTGTCAGCGCCGCGCAGGAAGTTATCGATGGTAAGCTCGATAAACACTTCGTCCTTGATATTTTTCAGACCGGCTCAGGCACTTCGACCAACATGAATGCCAATGAGGTGATCGCCAACCGTGCCAGCGAACTGCTGGGTGGCTCGCGCGGCTCCCGCAAGGTGCACCCTAACGACCATGTCAACTTTGGACAGTCCTCCAACGACGTGATTCCTACGGCGATGCATCTCTCCGCGCTGGTGAGCATTGAGGACGACCTGGCACCGGCTTTGAAGCAGTTACAGGCGGCCTTGCAGCAGAAGGCGGACGAGTTCATGCCGGTCATCAAAACGGGTCGTACGCACTTGCAGGACGCCACGCCCATCCGGCTGGGGCAGGAGTTTCTGGGCTATGCCGGGCAGATCGAGCGCGGCATTAGCCGGATGCGCCATGCCCAGGAAGAACTGTCGGAGGTGGCCCTCGGTGGTACAGCGGTTGGTACAGGGGTCAATACCCACCCGGAGTTTTCGGTGCGCGTCTGCCGCATTCTCTCGGAGATGAACGGCGTCACGGTGCGGGAGACGAGCAATCACTTCCAGGCGCAGAGCACGCTCGACAATATCGTCGAGGCCAGCGGCGCGCTCAATACGCTGGCGGTCAGCCTCATGAAGATTGCCAACGATATTCGCTGGCTCGGTTCTGGTCCGCGCGCCGGCATCGGTGAGATTGATTTGCCAGCCGTGCAGCCTGGTAGCTCGATCATGCCTGGCAAGGTCAACCCGGTTATCGCCGAATCGGTGTGTATGGTCTGCGCCCAGGTTATGGGCAATCATACCACCATCACCATCGCGGGGCAATCCGGCAATTTCGAGATCAATGTCATGATGCCGGTCGCGGCTTACAATTTGCTGCAATCGATCAGTTTGCTCGCGTCTGCCGCGCTCAACTTTACCGAGCAGTGTATCAAGGGATTGCAGGCGACCGGCAGAGGGCCCGAGATGGTTGAGCGCGGCCTGGCTATCTGCACCTCACTTGCTCCCATCATTGGCTATGACGCAGCCGCCGATATCTCCAAGGTGGCCTATAAAACGGGGAGAACGGTGCGCGAGGTGGCACGTGAAAAAACGAATCTTTCGGAGGAGGAACTTGACCGTATCCTCGACCCGGCCAGCATGACCAGACCTGGCTTAGAAGGTGGGCCGGCTGGCGGGTAGTGTTTATTCAGAGAGACAAAACAAGGGGGCAATCGACGAAGTTGGTTGTCCCCTTGTTTTGTCTTTATAAAAATAGTGCTACTCTGGTGTTACTACTGCCGCGTATCCTGCCCACCATTGTAAAAATTGGTCGTGCGTCAGCGCCCGGTGATTCCAGGAGGAGCTATCTGCCAGGTACACGTTGGTGCTATCGCCGCCGATTACGACGAGTAGATGGCCACCAGCGTACCTGTCCGGCGGGAAGCCGACGATCACCGGCTTCCCCGAGTTCGCGGTATTGATGACCTGGTCGAGTGTCCACGAGTTGCCCCAGTTCGTCTTAAAGCCAAACTGCGCGGCAGTTTGCTGTATACCTGAAGGATCCAGCAATCCCATCTGCGGAGTAATTGCGCCGATCTGCGCTTCCACTGCCAACACGTCGGTAATGCGAAAGTGACGACCATAGGCATCAAAGACCTCTGTCATTGCTGCGGTTGAGCAGGCGGAATAGGCCCAGATATTCCATTCCGAGTTAGAGTTATATTGTGCCGGGTCGAGCTGTGAGATGCGCACAAGCTGTTGTGAGGCATTCAACGCAGTCACATGAGCGGCGGCTTGAATATCGTTGGTACTGAATTGAGTGGAACCAAAGTATGTCAGCCCACGGCTTAAATTTTGCAGCGTTCCGTCGGCCAGGCCGCGTTGGATACAAAACGTTATCAGTACCATCAATAACAGGATAAGCGAGACATATGTACGCAGGCGGGAATACCAATGGGGGGGGAGTGTAAAGCCAGGGCTAGCCAGGGATTTGCGGGTGCTGACCAGCATGCCAAGTTGTGTGTGGACAAGCACCAATCCTTGCGTATCTGCCGTGTGTGCCTCTTGTGCCTCTGTGACTTCTACTTTCTGCTGCTGCCGATATGTGCGGGATGCACTAACGAAAAGGTTGCTAACCATCAAAAGTATGATTACCAGCGACAGTACAATGACTGCGACAGACACCATAAAATATTACCTCGCTATCCAGAACGACATCTCATCAATAGCTTCTTAAACGATAGTATAGCGCGGTAATTGATGAAACACTGGGTAAACGACAAAAATACAGCCAGATGGTACTATGGTTTGAGGGGTCGCTCAACGCTGCTCCGTGGACGCGATAAATCGGGTCACTACATCCAGATTCGCCATCTTTCGGGCGAATCGACTCCCGAGTCGCTAGAGAGGGCGGCGTCGTTGGGCCACACCGTTGCGCCTGGTTCGAGCGCTTTATAGGCAACGGCAATCGCTCCCGCCCATGTTTCATCTAAGGAAAGTGCGTCCATCTCTTCTTTGGAGAAGAAATGGGCATCATCAATCTCGTCGGTATTGGCTTGCAGATCGCTGAGAGGTGAAAGCAGGCGCGCACGGAACATGAAAAAGTAGTTGTGTTCTCCATCATCCATGACCCAGATGCGCAGCCCAATCAGACCCTCGATCTCTACCCGCAGGTTCGTCTCTTCGAATGTCTCACGAGCGGCAGCAGCATCGGGCAACTCGCCGATGTTCACGCGCCCTGCCGGTAACAGGTAACGCCCTTTTGTTACGCCAAAGATATTGCGCACCAGCAGTACGCGCCCGGCGTGTACGACTACCGCTCCCGCGCCAAGGCTGATGGGCCGCCTAGGTTTGGGTCGCTCGCCTGTTCCATCCACTTGTGACATTGAACATTCTCCCGCTCTCATGCTATCGACAAAAAGGGCTATGGTTTCCTCTAGTATACAGTATTACTCTTTTCTAGTGAGAGACCCTTGACAGAACTGATATAAATAGCTATACTTGCACGTAGATTGTAAATTATTTACAAACTACCCGTTGCTTTCTAATAAAAGCCAGGAGATCAGGAGGAAACTATGAGCGAGCATACTCAGACACAAGGCGAGCAAGGATCAGTAACTCTAACCATATCTGCGGAGAAGTTCACCGAAAAGACGCGCCTTGTGCTGGACCTGGCGCAGGAGGAAGCACGAGAACTGCACCATAATTATGTTGGCACTGAACACCTGATGCTAGGCCTGTTGCGTGAGGGCGAAAGCATCGCTTATAACGTCCTGCATAGCCTGGGCATCGAACTTGAGGCCGTGCGCAGGGCTGTAACGTTTATTGTTGGGCCTGGTAAAGAAGCAGTGATTGGAGAGATCGGCCTTACCCCACGCGCGGTGGCAGCGACGACCCTGGCGTTTAACGAGGCAGGGCATCTCCGGCAGGAGAAAATAGCTCCTGAACACCTGTTGCTGGGACTTACACGCGAGGGAGAGGGTATCGCGGTAGGGCTATTGAGGGCATTGGGAACGACCCTGGAGAAAGTGCGGGCTCAGACCTTCCAGGCCATTGCCCTGGCAAGCGGCGGGAAGGCAGCAGAGCAGTCCCCGCCCAAGAGCAACGTTGTGACTTGCCGCATTGATGGGCGCGACCTGGATGCCGTCGACGCGCTGATCGAAGCTGGCATTCGCTCGACACGAAGCGACGCAGCAGCATGGCTTATTCACGCAGGCATTGAAGCGAACAGATCACTCTTCGAGAAGGTCTATGGAACAGTGGCCGAGATCCGTCGCCTGCGCGTAGTGGCTCAATCGCTGGCGCAGGAAGTGACAGGGAATGGAGAGGTTTCAGCAGAATCGACGGAGGAGCAATCTCAATAGCGAGTCATATCAAACTTCCGGGCCGGGTGTTTGATCTCTGCAAAGCGCTGCCCTCTGCGACAGCATCTTTATACGTCCATCAATGGACGTGGTATACTGCCGCTAAGATGCCTTAAAGGAGCGAAAGAGGATTTGTAACACGCCGTTGAGCAGATTGCCTGTATCTAAGAGGGGAAGCTTCTGGTGATTCCAACCCTGCACATCCATCTCCTCGGTGACTTCCGGCTGGTATCGGGCGAGACACCGGTGACAACGATCACAGTTCCCCGTGTACAATCCTTGCTCGCCTACCTCGTGCTGCATCGCACCGCACCCCAGGATCGCTCTCACCTGGCCTTTCTCCTCTGGCCCGATTCGACCGAAGCGCAAGCCCATACCAATCTGCGCCAGCTACTGTATCACTTGCGGCACTCCTTCCCGGATGCCGACCAGTTCCTCCACGCCGACAAACACAGCCTGCAGTGGCTGCCAGCACACGCCGATGGCGCCTTCACCCTGGATATCCAGGATATGGAACAGGCACTGGTCCAGGCCGAGCAAGCAGAGCAAGCCCAGGACACAACCGTGATGCGGCAGGCCCTGGAGCAGGTGCTGCACCTGTACCGCGGGGACCTCTTGCCCAGTTGCTACGAGGAGTGGATCTTGCCTGAACGAGACCGCTTGCGCCAGGCGTTTCTCCGGGCTGCGGAACGCTTGATAGCGCTTCTGGAAGCGGAGCGGGACTATGATGCTGCCATCACAGCAGCGCAACAGCTCCTCCGCCAGGACGCATTGCACGAGGCAACCTACCGGCAACTCATGCGCTTGTCTGCCCTGCGTGGTGACCGAGCCGCGGCGCTGCGCGTCTACCACACCTGCGCCAAGCTCCTGGAGCGCGAACTAGGGACGGAGCCGAGCGAGGCCACGCGGGCAGTCTACGAATCGCTCGTGCAGTCGGCTACCTCCCCCAGGGCTCTGACCGGCCCGCTCACCTCACGAGGGACAGCAGCACCACTGCTCGGCCGCAAAGCGGAGTGGCGGCAACTCCAGGAGGCCTGGCGCCAGGCTGCAGGTGGGCACCCGCACATCGTGCTTCTCACCGGGGAGGCGGGCATCGGCAAGACGCGGCTGGCGGAGGAGATGGAGGCGTGGGTCAGCCGACAAGGGATGACGACTGCGAGCGCCCGCTGTTATGCCGCTCTGGGACAACTGGTCTATGCTCCTGTGACCACCTGGCTGCGCACGGAGGCGTTCCAAACAGGCCTCTCAGCCCTCGATCCGGTTTGGCTCACGGAGATCGCACGGCTGGTACCGGAGGTGCTTGTCAAACGACCAAAACTGCCTCGTCCCGCTCCCATGACAGAGGGATGGCAACGCCAACACTTTTTTGAGGCCCTGTCACGTGCACTGCTGCGGGCAGGGACAAGCCACAGTCCCTACAGTCAACCGCTGCTGCTGCTGCTCGATGACCTGCAATGGTGCGACAACGAGACCCTCGAATTTGTGCATTACCTGTTGCGTTTTGAGCCAGGGGCGCGCTTGCTCCTCATCGGGACGGTGCGCGCGGAGGAGACACTTCCTGGGCATCCCCTGGTAGCGTTCCTGGGAGCATTGCAGCGAGATGGCCTGGTGACAGAAGTCGCGCTTGGGCCGCTCACTACTCTTGAGACGACATCCCTGGCAGAACACGTCGCGGGAAGCCAGCTTGATCCAGCCATGAGCGACACGCTCTATCGCGAGACAGAAGGCAACCCGCTGTTCGTGGTTGAGATGGTGCGGGCAGGAACGTTGGAACAACACGAAAGAGCACAACCTGTTGCCGGCAGTCCACTCCCTCTGCTCACACAACCTGCCTCAACACTTCCGCCAACGGTGCAAACAGTGCTCGCTACACGGCTCGCGCAACTCCCCCCGCTGGCCCGTGAAGTTGCAGACGTGGCTGCCGTCATCGGGCGCGAGTTTACGTTCTCCGTGCTTGCACGAGCCAGTGGGCAGAGCGAAGATGCTGTGGTGCAAGGGCTGGATGAATTATGGCAGAGGCGCATTGTGCGGGAACAAGGAACGGGAACGGCTGAGACCTATGACTTTAGCCACGACAAGCTGCGAGAGCAGGCCTATAATTCCTTGAGTCCCGCACACCGGAGCCTTTTGCATCGTCGTGTCGCAGAGGCGTTCGAGGTGGTGTATGCGGAAGACCTGGGTGCGGTCGGTGGACAGATTGCCGCACACTATGAGCGTGCGAGGCTTCCAGAACTGGCCACCCCCTACTATCGACGTGCTGGTGAGGTCGCTATGCGGATCTATGCGCACACAGAAGCCATTACAGCATTTCAGCAAGCTATAACACTCCTCGAAGCCAGCCCACGGGAGCATGTACTGCAAGAGCAACAGTGGCAGGAAGTAGCGCTCCTGTATGAGGACATGGGGGATGTCTTCGAGATCACGGGACAGCTCCAGGAGGCGAGGCAAGCCTATCAACGTGCAATGACCTACATCCCAGCACAGAAGTATATCTGGCGGGCGCGCCTGCAACGGAAGAACGCCGTCACATGGCAGGAGGCACCTGCCGACACTCAAGGCCCCCCTCATGCAAATGCCCTTCAGGGATATGAAGAAGCTGAACACTTCCTAGAGCAAGCGCCAGCCAAGTCGAGTACAGAGTGGCTGCAAGAGTGGATCTATCTTCAGCTTGCCCAATTATTGCCGCTACGAACTTCTGTAGACGAATTGACTGCCGTGATCGAGAAAGCTCAACCCATCGTAGAGCAGCATGGCACAGCAGAGCAGCGCGGCCAATTCTTTCTGGCGGTGGCAGTGCGAGACCTCGCTCGTGATCGCTACATAGCATCGGAAAAAACGGTTTCGCATTGCCGCAATGCTCTGGCTGCGATCCAGCAAACAGGAAACAAGGGCTTGATAGGATTTGCTCACTTTGCTCTTGGAACCTGCCTCTTGTGGTCTGGTCATCTCGATGAGGCGGAGGAACAATTGTGTGCTGCTATGCGTGTGGGAGAACAAGTGGGAAGTGCCACGATGCTCGCACGCTGCCTGACGTTTTTGCCCTTCGTATTCAGGCTACGTGGGCAAGTGGACAAGGTCCGAAGCATTATCACACGTGCTCTGGCAGTGTCAGAAGTGAGGAATAGCAGTATTATCACAGGTCATCGTGCATGGCTAGGGTGGCGCGATGGCAATATGGCCGAGGCTGAGGCCTATGGTCGGGCTTCAATAGGGGAGAGGCAAGGCCAGCAGCGTGTCAATGCGTTTCATTGGGTGGGCTTATGGCCTTTAATTGGCGTCGTGCTCGCTCAGGAGAAGATTGCTGAAGCAATGGATTACGTGCGCATGCTGCTCGATCCCACACAGCAACCCCTTCCTGAAAAGTTGAGAGCTATACTTGAATCGGCTCTCCAAGCATGGGACGCCGGACAGCAGGAGGAAGTTCGTTCTCTTCTCCAACGAGCCGTACCTCTTGCGGAGGAGATGGGCTATCTCTAATAAGTGACTCAGCACAGAGTCACCATTTTCACATCGTCCTCCGCAATCCGTTCGCGTTCGCACTACTGGACGATGACGATCAGGTTCATCCCCTGGTGGACCGTACAGTAGATGTGGTAAGTCCCCGCTGTGGCGAATGGTCCAATCTCAGTGCTGTTGCCATTGACTTGCACATTATTGACAGTGGGTGCGCCCGGCTCGCTCGCTGGTTTGGCGGCGCCATTCTGCCAGGAGCCATTCGCAAGGATGTGGAGCACTGACACGTCATCCACCAGCAGCAGTTTTGAGCCTTTGGAAATCGTAACAGACGGCTGATTAAAGTTGCCAGCACTCATATGCACCGTTGGGGCACCGTTGGTGTAGGTCGTGCCTGCGGGCGCGTTTGTTTGCGCGATGGCGGCGATGAGGATGGCTCCGATGACGATCCCCGCTACTCCCGTCAAAGCAGAGGGAAGCCAACGTGGAGCCTGTCGCTCTGCGCGGGCCTCGCCCTGGCGGTAGTTCTGCACTGCTGCGCCGATACTTGCCCCGAACGTCACGAGCACGAAGGCCAAGATGAGCACATCCAGCACAAAGGGAAGGAACCCTCCCTCCTTTGGATTGGTCAGGTGATAGGTGACAAAGGGCTGTGTGGCTATCTGGTACAGGAACACGCCACTCACGAGTGTGATGAGCAACGGTATCCAGCGGAACCCGCTTGCGGCGAGGCCCGCGCAGACCAGCAGGCTCACGGTACTGATGAGGTTGATTCTACGTTCATCGCTGATTCCTTTTCTCTTTTTATCACTATGTCTTCATCGAATGTAGCTCTTATGTGTTCTGCAAGGATGATGACGTTGCTGTTCTTCTTGATGAGAGTGTAGAATATGTGCCGTTCTTGAAGCGTTCTTTTGAAGCGTTCTTTGATGAATATCTGTAAGTGACGAAGGTTCCTTGGGCCGTGAGCGGGAGGAAAAGGTTAGAAAAGCAAAAGAGGAGATAGTCCTTGCTGTTGCATACGTTTAGCGGACACTAGAGTATCTGTCAGCTAAAAGCATTTCGTACCGTCAAGCCAAAACGTTCAACCACCGGCCCCAGGGTATTTAACAGAATCGAACCAATCACCAGCGTGATCACGATATTCGATGTGGACCAGATAAACCATGCTGGAATCAATGTACTGGCAGGATTAAAGCCGGCCCCGATGAGGATGAGGTTGCCATAAAGTCCGCCGATAATGTTATTGGGCAGGACAGCGCACACCAGGAAAAAGATAAAGCCACGCGCCGTAAACACATCCTTGCCAATTGGACTCAGCCCAAAGCGTCTTGCCAGTGTGCGGTACAGGATCATGGGTAAACCCAACTGTATCAGGTCAACCGTGCCAAAGGGAAGGGCCACCAGCAAAGGAACACCGGCCAATAGACCGGCCCCCACAAAATTGCCGATATACGCAATGACAAAAGCCCAACCCCCAAACCATAACGCAAAAGGAATACCGAAGCCAATGGCAACGAAAAGGAACGATACCACGGGTATACCTGAAGAGAGCAGCGAAGCCGATAACCAGGAAAGGATAGTATAGACTGCCGTTGCCACCGCTACCGCCACAATCTGTCCCTGAGTTGGCGGCGGTGCACCGCGTATTCGCAGGGAATAGGTGATAGCCGTCGATTTGCTCCCCACTATTTCCGGTGGTTCAGTTGGTCCATCCATCAACAAAAAGATTCCTTTCTTCCTCTAATCTTCTTCTACGTCCTCAGGTTTCAATTCCTTCCACAAAGCCTTAACCGTTCGCGCAACAACCTCATAATGAAAGCCGCGTCGTTGCAGAAATGAACCCAGGCGTGTACGAAATGTCATATAGTCCATCGAAGGATTATGCAGCAGCGACAAAGCCTTTTTGCGGCCAGCGCGCAGGGCAAACTCCTCGTCTTTCTCATCACTGATCAGCTCATCAACGACCTCGCGATTCACGCCCTTCATACGCAGTTCGTTTTTGATCGCGCGCGCCCCCCGCGGGCTATACTGCTCGCGATTCTCAGCCCAGAACGAGGCAAACTCATGGTCATTCACCAGCTCAAGCCGATCTAAGCGCTCCAGTGCGGCATCGATAATTTCGGGCGCAGTCTGCTTCCGGCGCAGGTAACGGCGCACCTCTTCGCGGCTCCTTTGTCGATATGAGAGATAGTTATAGGCGCGCTCAACAGCCTGTTGCAACGCCTCCTCGCTGCGCAATTGCTCCAGCTGCGCAGGTGACAGTTCCTGCTCCTGTTCTAATCCCATCTGCAATACGACGGTAGCATTGACTCCCAGCAGAAAACGTCCATCTACAAACAAGTTCATGCGTTCAGCGTTGTTGGCCTGCGGTTCAATGGCGGTAATCTTCATGCAGCCACTATATCACTATGTGTAACAAAGGGCAATCACATAAAAGCGGAGAGTCTACTGGTTATCGGTTATTGGTTGGAGTGCCTCAGGCAGCATCTCGCTCAATGGCACATGCTTTACTTCGGTGATGTGATTCTCTTCATCAACAAAGACCACGCGCGGTACCAGCGAACGGATTTCCAGTTCGTCATACTGACCATAACAAATGATAATGACGATATCACCTTCCGAATTGAGGTGGGCGGCTGCCCCATTCAGACAGATAACACCGGAACCACGAGCGCCAGCAATAGCGTACGTATCCAGTCTCGAACCGTTCGTGACGTTGACGACCTGCACCTTTTCATATGGATAGATGTCTGAGGCCTCTAACAGGTCCTGGTCAATCGTGATACTGCCAGTGTAATGAAGGTTTGCCTGGGTGACAGTAGCACGGTGGATCTTCCCTTTGCACATAGTGCGCTGCATAACGACTGTTCCTTTCAAATGTACAATTCAAATATACAACGTTCGCGGGAGAAACCACAAACTGTATCTCCCTATACTCTGAAATACGTCCCAAAGCCCGTATTGGGAACAGGATAATTTGCTGCTTTGAGATCATGTGAATAATTACCAGCAAAGAAGATTATATCTGTTTTTCAAAGACGCCCAGCAATCCCATGGCATAGGCTTCAGCCGCACTCTGCGCATCGTACATCCTATCGCCCATCATTAAACGATAGCGACACTTCCAGCGCCTGGCAGGCCACGGGGCTAATTTGATCAATGTATATGTCTCACAGTGCGCTTCGAGCGCCTCGCGCAGAGCGACTTCCCCCCACTCTGCGTATCCGCGCCGGGCAAGCTGTACACGTAGTTCTTCTGCAAACATGGTGATTCCCTGGTGAACTGGATTAAAGTCCCTTGGACGCCGCACACATCTCTTCTTGTGCCCCTTCCTGGCTCTACGGCATAGTCTCAGAGGAGGTTGGATTCCCTCCCAGAAACAGCTCGCAGAATCGCTCCCGCTTCGTCAGGTCCCAGCTTTTCAAAATCTGTCCGTGGCAACTGGTGCGGGATCTGATTGAATGGCCCCGTCCAGCGCTTGGCCTGTTCCTCCAACCAATCCAGTACTTCAAATGCTTGTTTGCGCGATTGCTCGACGACGCGGAAGCGCAACGCTGCACGATCAAAGATCTCATGATCTTTGGTATACACACGGTAGTCTTCGCGCACCACAACATCAATGTAGAGATCGGTATAGATCATCTCTCTTGCAGTATTGTTGTAATCGGGATTTGGCAGGACAACGTCACAGTAGCCACTGAGAAAGCTGCCCGTCTGGTAATTATATCCAACATGTATAGTAAACCAGGAATCCCGCCAGAAATAGCTCAACTGGTGTTTCTCCGAGAGCCATGTGCCAGGTCTCCAGCGCATTTCAGTGCCCGCAGGGGTCCAGACGACAAAATACTCGTCACTCACTGGTATATGATAGCCTTGCCAACTGGCCCATTGGCTGCCATCAACCAGCAATTTCTGGATGCTAGTCGTTAGTAACAAACTCTGGCTCCCTTTCT
>WNGJ01006631.1_pt1 | contig 12283 bp, 10 predicted proteins | sample 5400611 | NCBI WGS metagenome assembly WNGJ01 (sample SAMN13153375, study PRJNA577476) | soil metagenome | isolation source: 40 cm soil or saprolite under Garry oak tree replicate 1 | place: USA:California | collected 2016-06-15 | reverse complement strand
CGCCCAGGGCAAGAGCCGCCGCGACGCCAAGCGGTGCCTACGACGCGTCATCGCCCGGCAGCTGTTCCGGCTGCTGGAGCGCTACGACCAACCCGGCGTCGAAATCCTCCGGGCAGCTTGACAGCACATAGCAGCCTCACCCTGGTACCAGGCCGTTGCACAAATCCTGCTTCGACGCTCGGCGGGTCTCCTGGCTGGGCTGATTGGGGGCGAGCGGATCAGGCCGCCGCGTGATCGTTCACGACGGCGCAGAGGAAGTAGAAGTGCAGGTCGATCTCCACGGCGAGGCCCGAGCCCACCAGCGCATCGACGTCGGCTTCTGACCGTAGTGGAAGGTGCGCCGCATACGCCGCCTGGGTCGCCGGATCGAAGCTCGACGGGACGATCAGGAAGACGTGCCACAGTGGGTTGTACTCTCCACCGGTCGTGCCGGGCAGGGAGTCGAGCACGTGGTCGTGGAAGTCGGTGAAGTCGATCCCGTTGCCCTGGTGGTCGCAGGGGTTGCACTGCGGCGCTGCGGGCCAAAGCGAAGGATCGGTCGGGTAGACGACCTGGTAGAAGTCGGCCGCCGCATGGGTGAGGGCTCCTGCGCTCTGATGCAGCTCGATCGCGTTGATCGTGACGGTGGTGCCGTTCACGTAGGCTTGTTCGTATTCGGGGCCGGCCCAGGCGGTCGTTGGAAGCGCAAGCGCCAGCCCGAAGCCGATCGCCACCAGTACTGCCAGTCGTCGCACGGTGCCTCCCCTCGTCTGCTCCTCGATGTCGTGCGTGGAGCCGAAAGCCAAGCAAATCGACTTCTACTGAGCGGGTCAATACGGAGTTCTGTGGTGCCCCTTTATGACTTATGGCGGCAATATGGCGAATCAATGGTGTGCCGATCGTTGCGGCGGCTGGGCCGTGACGGTCGCCCGGTGCTGGCGGCCGGGGATGGCCGCTCAAGCTCTGTCGGCACACGGTCATCCAGTAGGCGGCCGGGCCAGCCATGACCTGAAGAACACAGGCGGGTCCCCGAGACCGCCAGCGCTGGCGATCCAGCTCCCTGGACCATCCCCTGAGGCTTCTGAGCGCCCGGGACCCGCAGCGAGGGCGACGCGTCCTTTGTGCAACAGCTTGGTACGAGTCAATCTCACAAAGCTCTACAAGCGGATGGGAAGACGGCGCTTATAGCCCGTCCTTGTGACTCTGCCTGCTACCCTGACGACCCAGTATGCGCGTCGAACGAGAAGGTGCCCGGGTGCGTCATCGGTCGCTGACCGTAGCTAGCGGCCAGCGTGCCGAGGTGTGGCTTGAGGCCGGTGCCGGCCGAGTCGCCCTTCACACCGTTCAGGTAAACGGTAGCGGAGCGGTATATTGGAAACGATGTTCTGAGGCTGGCTGCTTTGGTGCGGCGATCGGTTCCTCTGGTGGTTGCCTGGCTCATGTCGGCAAGGATGAGCGAGAGCGCTACTTTCATGAGGTGCTGTCGGGGTCCCAAGCTTTGACGCTTCAGGGAGTCGAGGTCACTGAAGGACTTTGGAATGAGCTACTTCAGTATCTATCCTCTGACGGCAACCCGCGCCGGCTGAAGCCCCATATCAACTGCACCGGCGCTGTCTTCTGCTTTAAGATTCGTCTGTCCGACTGGTCGTTTGACGGGGGCCTGGGGCTTACAGGCGCTGTCCTGGAGGATGGTTGTGAAATCAGGCAGTGCAACTTTCAGGGCCTTTGGCTAAATTTCGTTGACGTTACAAACGGGCCAGCTTACTTCCCGAACTGCTCGATCGGCCGAGACCTTTGGCTTTCCTACGCTCATTGCGATAAACAGCACGTCGCGTTCGTGGACTGTGAGGTGCACGGTGATGTGCAGGCGGAGGGGTTCGTCGGTGATCTTCGATTCGAGCAATGTAGACTTCAGGGCGCCTGCCACCTTCCAAAGGGCTCATTCAAATACCTATCCCTTGCGGAAGAGGATGTCCCTAGTCCCGTGGAACTTCGGTGGCGGCCCGGATGATTATCAGGCCGCTTCCACCTCCTGATCCTCGCACGGAGCGGTGACAGTCTTGGCAACCTCGGCCTCCAGAGCCGCCCGAAGGGCCGGCAGGTGCAGGTAGCCGTTGACGCGGCGGAACTGCTTGGCGGCCTCGACCATCCCGGCGGCGCACCAGCGCAGCGCCATCATGCCGTCCTGCCAGCGCTTGACGTTGCCGGCGTGGTCGCGGCAGATCGACAGCAGGCTCTCGATCGGGTTGGTCGAGCGCAGCGAGCGCGCCAGGGTCGGCGGGACGCCCAGCCGCAGCACGGTGAGCGTCTCGTCCAGGCCCTCGCGTAGGCTCGCTGCGGCGCCAGGGTGGGTCTTGTCGAGCTCGCGGGCCAGCTCCAGCAGCTGGGCCTCGGCGTCCAGGGCGGAGGCGGCGTGGTAGGCGGTGCGCATGCGCCGCTCGACCGGGCCGCGGAGCCGCTCGGGGAGCTTGTCGCGGACGTTGCGGAGCTTGTGCTGCTGGCATCTGGCGATGACCGGGTGGTCGAACACGTCCAACACCGCGCGGCGCAGCGCCTTGGCGCCGTCGATGACCACCAGGATCGGCTGGGTGACCTCCAGGCCGCGCTCCCGCAGGCCGACCAGCAGCTCGCGGGCCAGGGTGGCGTTCTCGGTGGAACCCTCGACCAGGGCCAGCGGGTGCTTGGTCCCGTCGATTGAGATCCCCAGCGCGACCACGCAGGTGTGCTCGGCGAAGTGGACCCCGTCGATCATCAGGCAGACCAGGTCCAGGTCGCTGAGATCGGCGGCCAGCAGCTCCGCCAGTGCGGTGTGGGTCATGGCGACAAACCGGCGCGATACCGCCGACTTCGAGGTGCCCGTGGCGGCCTGGGCGACCTGGGTGCCGACCGGCTCCAGCCCGACCGGGTAGCGGCGCGTCGACAGCCCGCCCAGCATCCGCTCCAGCGCCAGCCGGCCGAGGAGCTCGGTGCCCGAGAACAGCTCGTAGGCGGCCACGGGCAGCTCACCCGAGCCGTCGGCGCCACGCACCCGCGGCCGCTTGACCCCCACCCGCCGGCCCCCAAGGGTCACCGAGCCGTGCTCGTGGCCGTGCCGCACGGCGGTCCGGTCGGGGTTGTGCTTGCCCTTGGGGCCGGCCAGGGCGGTGACCGACTCCTCCATCAGCGTGCCCAGCACCTGCAGCCCGGCGCCCACGGCCAGCGCCAGTAGGCCTTCCTTGGCCGAGTGGGCGATCTCGGCCAGCGCGACCGAGACCTCGGCTGGGATGGTCAGCCCAAGCGTGCTCGCCTCGGCGTCGCTGGTCTGGTACTGCTTGCCCATGGCGGTCCCCTTCCTTGTGGTGTTCTTGGCGGATCACCCGAGGCCTACCAGATGGCAGGGCTCAGGTGGGGGACCGCCACCTCAAGATCTACGAACCGCGGGACAACCTCCTTGCGGAATCCAAGGTCTCGAAACAACTGAATCTCGCTGGCTTAGAGGCTGAGTTCATGCGTGCGCCTGGACTCGAAGCTATGACAGGCTCAGTATTCGGGCCCATCGCAGTCGAATCTTACTGCGATATCTCTGGCACCCAGTTCGGTGCGCGGGTTCAGTTAACGATTAGCGCCGAGAGCCTGGACCTACGCGGTGCCACCTTCCAGAGGGGTGGACGCCTTGAGGTTCAGCGAGCGCTTGTCGATCTGGAGCGGGTCATTCTTGGCGCTCCGCTCACCGTTGTAGGCACTTCAGCGGCCGTGAAGTCGATTCGAGATGCAGATGCAGGATCGCTGAGTTTTGCTCATATTGACATGTCGCGGTGCCTGTTTTATGGATCATATGGGCTCCGGAATATCACGCTCGAACCCACGGTTGAGTTGCGTTCTTCTCCGAAGCCCTTCCGGACACGGCGGCGGTGCATCGCGGACGAGTACGCATGGCGTGCCCGGCACAGCAGATTTCGCCGCCATGATTGGGTGATACCGGACACGCGGTTGACCACTCAGGCTGGACCAGGTGAGGGCTCCGACGGAGCTGTGGTACTGCCGGACCTGACTGCTGCTCAGGTGTCGGAGGTCTATCGGTCTCTCCGAAAGAGTCTGGAGAGTCAGTCAAATGAGCCGGGAGCTGCCGATTTCTATTACGGCGAGATGGAGATGCGCCGCAAGGATCGTGAGTTAAGCCGATCCGAGCGGTTGGTTATCTTGCTCTACTGGCTGACGTCTGGCTATGGTCTTCGATCGCTACGCGCGCTCGCCTGCCTGGTCTCAGTTACTCTGATCGGTGCCCTGCTCATGCTTAAGGCAGGGCTCACTGGGCGTGGGCACCGATTCGTCGATGCATTAATCGCAGCAGCTCAAAGCGCGATGCCCGGAGTCGCGGTGAGCGAGCAACTCACGAACTGGGGTAAGGCAATTGATCTCGGGCTTACACTCCTAGGGCCTGTTTTTCTTGCACTGGCTGTGCTGGCACTGCGCAATCGAGTTAAGCGCTAGGCGTCACAGCTACATTGAGCGACCTTACAGAAGCGTCCGTTGTGCATGTCGCGCTGGTACCGGCGGCGAGCACGGGCAGCCGTCAGGCTGCGGTGCGGAGCCTGCTGGGTGCTGGGCGCGCTTGAGAGGGTCGAGAAACTCCTTATGGGCCCAGCCGCGGTGACCTGACGGAGTACCGACAACGCCTGTCAACGATCAGCCGCAAGCGTTTATGCAACACCCTGGTACGTGTCAAATCAGCTCGGCTACGGCCCACGAGAAGCGGTACCACACCCGGTCAACTCAGGCCGTTCCATCTCCTATTCGTCGGGGAACAGGCGCGCGGTGCTGACCTGCTCCCAGGCTGAAAGCTGGTAGCGCATCAGCCAGACCAAGACGACGATGGCGACCGGGACACCGGCTACCAGCGCCGCGACCAGCGAACGGCCAGAGGCAACCGCCGCAAGCAACCCAGCGGCCGAGCCGGCCAGCACGGCTGTGACCACGCCAACCATCCCCGCCACCGTCAGGAACCCCTGCCAGGCCCCGCCCCGCAGCCCCTGCATCCTGAGCTGCTCGGCTCGCGGGACACTGAGCAAGTACCCCGCCAGCTCGGGCGCGTACTGGAAGTAGTAGCCGCGCAGCCGGGCGATCCGCCGCGTGTAGCCGTGGTCTTCGATCCCCGACTGCAGCACCCGGTCGAACGTCACCAGCCCCACAAACGCCAGTGTGGGTAGCAGAATGAGTCCGAAGGCGTAGAAGGCCGCGCCGACGCCTGCGGCGGTGGCGATCAGCCCTAAGGCGATCAGCCCACCGGAGACCGTGCCCAGGAACATGGTCGCTCGGCCGGTGGCCTCGGCGATCGTGGACGAACGGGCACCCTGGAGCGTGAAGTGCTCGGTGGTCACGAAGGTGACCGCCGCTGGGCTCGGGTCGGCGTTGGGCTGATCGACGTTGTTGCTCGACTCACCCTGCGTCACGGTGATGCCACCTCCAGATTCCATCGATAGGTTGCTTGGACAATCGGCCGATGATCCCTCGTTTTGGCTGGATGATAGGGGTCGTGAGGCGATGGACAGACAGTCATGGCCGGGACCCTGTGGCCGCGTGAAGCGGCCGGTCACCATCCCACTGGCGGCCTGCTTGGCGACCTCGTCCGGATTGCTGCCGGCCGCCGTCCTGCCACGAGTCCGTCACCACGAAGGTCCTGCCGAGAATCGGCGATCGGACTCGCCTCACTCCGCCCTGGCTCGGCCGACCGTCGGCAGGCGACAGACCGTTTCCGCAACACGCTGGTACCAGTACTTCGTTAGGTCCGTCCGTAGGACTGTGAGAACTTCCTCTACGACCTTCAAGGCCGGCCCTGCGGGCGGCCGCCTGGGCGGCCGTCCTCGCGGCAGCACCCCACCGTCAGACGCCCAACTAAGGCCGTAGCATCAGCCGCCGCGAGCCCCGGGTGGTGTCGCCCTGCAACGCTTCTCGAAGCCACTCAAGAAACCACGACAAAGATCGCTCGTGAATGACCGGGGCTAATGGGCGGCTCGCGGCGGTGGGCTCTGGCGATCAGGCAGCACCGGCGAATTTCAGTAGGTCGACGAAGCCGAACTGGCCGGTGGCTGGCGCGATCGGTGGGGCGGGTTTCCAGGCCGCGTCGAGGTACAGGTAGGAGTTGGGGTCCCGCTGCAGGAGCCCGACCAGGACCTCGGCCATGATCCGGCCGCCCACCGGCCCGAGTCGCTCCGCCTTGTACGGCGGCAGCTCGGCCTCCTTGAGGATGTAGAACCACAGCGGTGCCTCGCCGCCCCATCCCGGATCGTTGCTCAGCCCGAGGGTCGCGTTGGACAGCACGTTGGCGCGCATCGCCCGCGCGACCTGCTGCCCCGACGGCAGGCCGACGTGCTTTCCGCGCAGCGTGTTGCGGACAGCCAGGTGCTTCGTCGGGTCAGGAGGTGGGACGGCCGACCCGGGGAGGTTGGCGAGCGGAATCGACAGCTTGGTGTCGATCTTGCGCGGCGGGCGGGCCGGGAAGGTCGGGTCCACGGGAAGGATGTTCTTCCACTCGATGACCAGGTCGGATGGAATCGGGCGGCCGCCGTTGAGGTTGCGGCCCCCGTCCGGGCCAAAGATGTCGACGATGCCGCTGCTGTTGAGGACGTAGAAGGGCCGGATGATGCTGTGGCCGAACCGGTAGGCCGCCACCGAGAACTCGACCGGCATGAACGGCCGGCCGTCCTTGTTGGTGGGCTTGTAGTAGTTCAAGTTGATCACCGGTGGCTTGCCGGCGACCTCCTTGTACACCGTGCCGTTGGGGCCGACGAGCTCGTCGATACCGGGGGTTTGAATGAATCGTGGGAGGAAGTCGTGGATGACGGCCCACTGGTAGTGCCAGCGGGTCAGTCGGCGGGCGGTCTCGAACACCCACTCGGGGCGGATGCCTTGGGCCCGGGCGTAGTCGACGATCTTGTTGTGGAACTGGGCGACGGCCTTGTGCAGCTGGATGATGATCAGGTTTTCGTCGTTGCGCCGGTCCGGGATGATCGCCCGGCCGTTATCGTCACGCGGCATGTCCAAGACACCATTGACGTTCGGCGTCACCAGCAGCTTGGCCGGGTCGGTCGGATCGTAGAACTGGGGCTCATACGCCGGCCCGCGCCCGTAGAGCACGTCGAGGTCATAGCGCGGCGTGCGGAAGTTGACGGTTGCATCGGGGTCTTCTTGCTGTAGGTCGAGCGGGGTGTTGTCCAAGGTGATGTCGTGGTCGATGAACTGCCCGATGAAGGTGAACCCGGCGAACAGCCGCGGGCTGGTGTTGAGAAAGCTATCGCTGGTGTCAGGCTCAACCATCGTCTGGGCGAGGCCGGTGAGCAGGTCGTCGCTGGGCGCGAAGGCCGGAAGCCGCTTGAACATCAGCCCGAACCGGCCTTCGGCCAGCCGGTCCTTGGTCGTCAGGTACATGCCCCGAAGCTCGGCGCCGTGCAGGCCACTGCCGCCCACCTCGGCGTGCGCGACCCCTGGCAGCCGGCCAGCGGCGATTGCGCCGGCCATTGCGCCGGCCGACAGGGCGGCCGCCCCACCGATGAAACCGCGCCGCGAAAACGGACGGTGCTGCCAGCCCGGCCGAGCCGGGCGATCTTGAGAATCCATAACTGCCCCCCTGGTCCTTGCCTTATTACGGAGCGTTCCTGGCGTCAGCGGACGGTGATGTTACCACCCGACAGGAATCCGGCCCGGGCGTAGAACACGGCCGCGTCGGGGAGTTGCGTGCACGTCGGATCAGGAACCGGATCAGCACAGGAGGCGGTAACGGTCGACAGCTTAATGGAGAAAAAGTCTCCCGGCGATGGAGCGAGGTCCTGGTCGTTGTCCTGCACGATGACCTCGAAGCGGCACAACGGCGAGGTCGTCGTCTCCTGCGTCGGGCAGGTCGACGGGAAGCCTGCCGGCGGCGGCGACGACGTCAGCTGGTAACGACCCAGGAAAATCAGCTGATTCTCGGGGGGAGGTGGCGGATTGTGATCGATACACACGGCAGATTCCACCACCGGGTCGACCTGGTCGACGGTCCCATGGATCGTGAACTCCGACCCGATGGGGTTGCTGCCCTGGTCGGTGTAGGAGAGCTCGATACCGAGCCGACCGTTCTCGCAGCTGAAGCTGAAACCGAACGACGCCGGGCCATTGAACAGGACGTTGTCTGGCGGCAGCTGTCCGCCGCCACGGCCCGTGCACGCAGCCAGCACCACAGTCAGGATGCCAGCCGCGGCCAGCAAGATCGATCGCCGGAAGAACCGAGGTGCGCCAGGCTTCATGATGGCCTCCAAGGCTGTCAGGCGCGAGGGCCGCGCCGATCCTGACCGACGGGACCCGCCACCATCAAATTCGGACCTGTCAAACCAACACCCAGAATCCGTTAAGCTGTACCGGGTTTACGGTGCGCATGGGTTCGGCTTAGCTTCCTGGTACTCGATGGTCACGTTGACATCTGCTGCCGAGGCTGGCTTCTGGAATCCGGTCGCCACCATCAGCACCGGAACGGCCAATGCAAGATCAAATACTGCGGTCGTCAAGCGCCAGCGATTCCTACGCTCGTGCTTGGCTCTCGTAGTAAACGAGTAGGTCACCTCCTGACAGATGGATAGGCGTCTACGAAGCCGTAAGTTGCCCACCCGACCCACACACGAAACCCAACACAACCGCAAGGAACCCCAAAGACGCGGCATAACCAGCACAGATACTGAAGCTACGTAGAACTCACGAATTTCTCTGAAGTGCTCCGGATCGGACGCTATGAGCCAATCTGCGGGATCATCACCACCAGCCGCCCTCAACGCAGCCGGACCTTTCTCAACCCGACCTCGAGGCCACCAACCGCAGACCAGCAGCCCTGCCCCTCCAAGCCCTCTAAAGTGGGAACCGGCCGACCCGGGCACGGCAGGCCGATCCTGCTCCCGGGCCGCGCAGGACCAACGCGCCGAAGCAGTCTCGCACCGGACAGCACCGGAGCCGGACTTGAGAGTGTAGAGAAACTCCTCATGGGCCAGCCGCCGTGACAGCCGCCGTGACGGAGTACTGACAGTGCCCGTCAACCATCAGCCGCAAGCGTTTGTGCACACCCTGGTACCTGTACTCCGTTAGGTCGGCGTAGCTGAGGGGTGCAGCCATGCCGTCGACCGTGGGAGTCGACGCAGGCACAGCGGACACGCGCCGGCCCAACAGGCGACCAGGAATTGCAGCTCACGCAATACGCAAAGGTGGTCAGGCCGACGCACGGGCTTTTGGGTCCAGCCGCTCCAAGGTCACGAATGCATGCGCGGCCGACACCAGCGTCACGTGGTGATGCCAGCCCTGCCACGAGCGCCCCTCGAAGTGGTCCAGCCCCAACGCGTCCTTCAGCTCGCGGTAATCGTGCTCTACTCGCCCAGCGCAGCTTGGCCAGGTGCACGAGCTGCTGCAGGGGGGTGTCGGCGGGCAGGCTGGCCAGCCAGTAGGCCACCGGCTCGGGCTCGCCTGCAGGCCACTCGGCCAGCAGCCAGCGCACCGGCAGCTGGCCGCCGTGGGTGGCGCGGCGCAGCCGCACCCCAGCCGGACGCACCCGCAGCGCCACAAACCGGGAGCCCAACGGCTGCCTGTCGGCCCCTTCCCGCCAGGCGACCGTGCGGGCCGCTCGCTTGCCTGCGGCGAGCACCAGAGCGCGCAGCGACGAGCGCGGCTGGCGGTAGCGGGGCACCGGTGGGCGCCCCCGACCCGTGTACGGCACCAGCTTGGGGGCCACGTCCTCGACATAGGCGCTGAGCGTGGCGGGAACCTGCACCACGTAGGCCAGGTCCCGCTGCTCTAGGCCGAGCCGGAACTCGCTGACCTCCCCGTAGGCGGCGTCGGCCAGCAGCACCGGCGCAGCCAGGCCCCATGCGGCCAGCTCGTCCAGCAGCTCCAGGGCCAGCTGCCACTTGGGCCGGTGCCGCTCGTGGTCGGGCACGTGCGCCGTGCGGCGCCGTGCCAGGTCGTCATCCCACTCGGGCGGCAGGAACAGCCGCCAGTCCAGCGGGCAGGAGGCCTGGTCGGTGGCGGCATGGATGGATACCCCGACCTGGCAGTTGGCGACCTTGCCCAGCGTCCCGCAGTACTGCCGGGCGACCCCGACCGAGTGGCGGCCGTACTTGGGGAACGCGGTGTCATCGATAACCCATGCGGCCGGCCGGAGGGCCGCGGTTATGCGCTGGGTGAGGCGGCGGCGCACCGACGTCGGGTCCCAGGGTGACTGGTTGACGAACTGCTGCAGCGCCTGCTCCAGCGCGTAGGCGTCGGCTTGGGGGTCACCCCTGGTGAGCCGGGCGGCCATCGGCTGGATCGACTTGCGCTTGCCGTCCAGCAGCAGCCCCCGCAGGTAGGTCTGGCCCCAGCGGCGCTGGTCCTTGCGGGGGATGGAGGCGAACAGGTCCTCGGCGAACGCGGTCAGGCGGGTGCGGATGCGGCGAAGTTGGGTGGGGGTCACGTGGGGCCACCAGGGTTGGTGGCGGGCTCCTTTCGGCTCGGGGATACCACTCGAGAGGTACACCCGACAGCGGCACTCCCGCAAGACCTAACAGAGTACAGGTACCAGCCTGTTTCACAAAGGCCTGATGCCTTGGGCAGGGTCTGTTGTCCCGTAACGTTCCTGAGACGGAGGCCGGCCATACTGGCGCGTGATCCGCGACGTTGGGAGGTGGCGGTACCGGTGGTGAGCTGCGTGCAGCGAGGGGCATGGCGGTGACCACGGCGGCCGCGATGGCCCGGATGCGCGGGCGGCCGGGCGCGCTGGCCTGGGCGCTGTGGGCGCTGGCCATGCTGGGGCTTGTCACCTCGCCGTGGCTCGATCATCTGATCCGTCAGGCGGGCAGGGCCGACCTGGTCCAGCTCAACGCCGAGGCGGTGCCCTACGTGCTGACCCTGGTGAGCGCGGCCACGGTCGGGGCGGTGCTGGCCTCCCGCCGTCCCGCGCACCCGGTGGGCTGGCTGCTGCTGGCCCTGGGCCTGTCGGTGGTGGCTAGCGGGATCACCGAGGCATACGCGTACTACGGGGTGCTGGCCCGGCCCGGGGCGCTCCCGGCCGCCGAGTACGCGGCGGTGTACGACGACGCCAGCTTCATCGCCTGGCCCGGCCTGCTCGCCTTCGTCCTGCTGCTCACGCCCACCGGGTCGCTGCCGTCGCCCCGCTGGCGCTGGTGGGCCAGGATCGCGGCGGCCGCGCCGGTGGTCTACCTGCTGGCCGCGGCGCTCAGGACGCAGCCCCTGGACCCGCCCCTCCAGTCGGTCACCAGCCCGCTGGCGGTCCCGGCACTGGCCGGCCCGGTCGAGGTCGTCGCCTTCCTCGCCCTCATCGTCACCCAGTTCGCCGTGCTGGTCGGGGGCGCCTCCCTGGTGGTCCGGTTCCGCCGCTCGCACGGCGTCGAGCGTCAGCAGCTCCGCTGGGTGGCGCTGGCGGCCGGCCTGTCGGCGGCGTCGGTGCTGCTCGTCGTGGTCGCACGGTGACCAGGACCGAGGCCCTGTACATCTGGGCGGCCCTGGGCTACCTGGCGCTGCTGCCACTGGCGATCGGCGCGGCGATCCTGCGCTACCGGCTGTACGACCTGGACCGCATCATCAGCCGCACGCTCGCCTACGGCCTGCTCACCGTGCTGAGCGGCGGCGCCTATGCCGGCATCGTTCTGGGCCTTGGCCAGCTGCTGGGCCGTAACTCCAGCCTGGTCGTGGCCGTGGCCACCCTGGCGGTTGCGGCGCTGTTCCAGCCGGCCCGCCGCCGCGTCCAGCGGGCGGTCGACCGGCGCTTCAACCGCCGCCGCTACGACGCCGCCCGCACGATCGCGGGGTTCAGCGCCCGGCTGCGCCAGCAGGTCGACCTGGACGCCCTGACCGCCGAGCTGCTGGCGGTGGTCGACCAGACCATGCAGCCGACCCACAGGTCATTGTGGCTTCGACCTTCCGTCGGTGCGTCCCAACATCAGCGCAGCACGGGCGCATCCGGTTCGGCTCGGCAGCAGACGCCAGCTCCTTGATCATTCGCACAGCTTTGTGAAACAGCCTCGTACCAAGCTGAGGCTGCTATGTGCTGTCAAGCCGTCCGGAGGATTTCGACGCCGGGCTGGTCGTTGCGTTCGAGGAGCCGTGCCACCCCGTGCCGAGCTGGGGCTCTACGCTATGACGTGCTCACGATCGGCAGGGGCACCAGGCCCAGGACTAAAGGGTTTCGGGTGTTGCGGTGGCGCCGTGGGCTGGTCGAGCGCGGGGGCGAGGAGCGCATGGTGTCGGTCAGGGTAGGCTCCGAGGCGTGGTTGACTCGTTCTTCCTTGCGCGTACCTTCGTCACCCTCCTGGTGATC
>WNGJ01006630.1_pt1 | contig 12283 bp, 13 predicted proteins | sample 5400611 | NCBI WGS metagenome assembly WNGJ01 (sample SAMN13153375, study PRJNA577476) | soil metagenome | isolation source: 40 cm soil or saprolite under Garry oak tree replicate 1 | place: USA:California | collected 2016-06-15 | reverse complement strand
GTCGAGATCGGATCAAACGCGGTCAGGCTTCGGCTGAGATCATTGACTTGGGCCACGGGGCAATCTCCATCAGTTCGTGTGGACGATGAAGGTGCCATGACCTCCGCCGCCCGCCCCATAGCTTCTCCCACCTCGGGTGTGTAACGGCGCGTCGTGATATTCTCACGAAATTCCGCATGCGTTTCGCGCCTGTGACACGGTTCCCCGGTACTGTGCCCGGCCCGTGCTTCGCTGACTCACATTCCCCTCGGTCCCGCCCTTGGCTCCACCAACTCCGCAGCCGGTTGCCCGGCTTTGTTCGTCGGCTTCACAGCTACTATGGCGAGGTCAGACTTCTCACGATCGTACATCATCGGCTACAGCTCCTCGCCTTCCCGACACGGACCAGTACAGCACGCGTGCTGGCACTGGCCGACCATGAGATCTCCCGGTTCCCGAGCAAAGAGCGTCCGCACATGCCAGTGTCTAAGACCACGCCGGGCCGTCTGGGCGCTCGCGTTATCGCGCCCATCCGTGTTGCCTTCCGTCACCGGAACGACGTCGGCACACAGGATGAGGGTACTTTCGCGGCTCAATGGCTGGCCTCTGCGCTCCCCTGTCAACGCTTCGCCGATGCCCTCGCGGGCATCTGCGCATGACTCGGGGTCGATGCGGTTCGCTACTCCTTCATCGTGATGGACTTGCACCATCTACTCCTTGCCGGTCTTCCCCGGCGCACTCCGGAATACCCCAAGCAAGAGACATTCTTCGTGTCTGCTGGCATGTCCCAAACGTGCCAACAAGAGACTCATGCATCGCAGCAACGGCGACTTTCATTCGATCGCCCGGACCCGTGCGACGATTGTGGTGGACACGCGCAGAGATTTCGCGCCGAAGGGCGATTATGTAGGCAATGTGTGTGGAGACTACGCCACCCATACGTCAGTGCTTCTGACATGAAACAGTGTACTCTGGGAGCCGCACCGTGGTGGTAGATTCTAAAGAAGAAGCCTACCGTGGCGTGTTTTAAAATTAAACTGCTCCACCCGACGAAGAGCAATTTCAATGATTGCGTATTCGCGAGGAACTCGGGGTGGACTGCCGCCGAACAAAGGACACGGCGATGCGATGGCAATCTGAGGTGACGCGTCGAACTTTGCTGAGCCATACCGCCGCCGGGACGGCTGCCCTCGCGACCGGTGCTATGGGTGCTTATGCCCAGCAGGCGTCGAAGCCGCCGAACATCGTCTTTATTTTGGCCGACGACCTCGGCTATGCCGACGTGTCCTGTTACGGACGCCGCGACTTCGACACGCCCAATATTGACCGCATCGCAGCTCGAGGAGTGCGCTTCCTTCAGGGCTACGCCAATTCTGCCGTCTGCTCCGCCACGCGTCTCGCGCTCATCACCGGCCGCTACCAGTATCGGCTGCGGCTGGGGCTCGAGGAGCCATGGGCGGGCAACCCGGTTATCGGCCTGCCGCCTGATCACCCGACCTTACCATCGCTATTGAGGAAGGCGGGCTACGGCACCAGCCTGATCGGCAAGTGGCATCTGGGCGCTCTGCCGAAATTCGGTCCGCTCAAGAGCGGGTATGATCATTTCTTCGGTTTCCGCGGGGGCGCCGTCGACTATTACTCGCATGTTGACCCGCGTCAGAAGCCCGATTTATGGGACGAGGACGTCGAGGTTGACAAGGTCGGCTACTTAACTGAACTCCTGGGCGCACGTGCGCTCGACGCGGTGAATTTTTACGCGAAGTCCGGCCAGCCGTTTCTGATCAGCCTCCACTTCAATGCGCCGCACTGGCCCTGGGAAGCGCCCGGGGATGAAGCGGAGTCGAAACGGGTGGCAGGCACGAGCCTGCGCGACTTCGACGGCGGCACGCAGAAGACCTATCAGCGCATGATAGAAGCGATGGACGCGCAGATCGGCCGCGTGCTCGATGCTCTCGACGCCAACGGCCTAACCCAGAATACGATCGTCATCTTCACCAGCGACAACGGCGGTGAGCGTTTCGCTGACACTTGGCCATTCACCGGCAAGAAGACCGAATTGCTGGAAGGCGGACTACGGATCCCCATGGTGATCGCGTGGCCCGCTCGGATTGCGCCCGGCCGCACCAGCGATCAGGTCGCGATTAGCATGGACTGGCTGCCGACCCTCTTGGCCGCAGCCGGTGCCGCATCGGATCCGGACTACCCGCCCGACGGTATGAACCTGCTGCCGGTTCTCATGGGCAACGCCGCAATGATCGATCGAAAGTTGTTCTGGCGCTATAAGGCGAACTGGCAGCGCGCCGCTCGCATTGGCGATTACAAGTTCCTCAAAATCCTAGATAACACCTTCCTATTCAACGTGGTTGAGGATCCGCTCGAGCGCGGCAACCTTAAGGAGCGCCACAAGGACATCTACGACCGAATCGTCGCCGAGTGGCAGGCGTGGAACGCGTCGATGCTGCCGGAAGTCGCAGAGAGCTACACAGAGTTTTACACCGGCACGCAACTTGGCGACCATTACGGCGCCCAGAAAGCAAGCGGCGCGCCCGATCCCGATGTGCCTTTGGCCGCGGCCGCGCAGTCGCGGTGACTGTCACATCCTACTCGATCCGTTTGATCCCCGCGTGCTGCATGATCTTGGGCCAGCGGACGACCTTCGCCCTGACCTGCGACCAACAGATTGGTGGGATGTCTCTTGTGGGTCATTCGCGTCGGTTTTGTGATATCCGTGATATATCCGGTTAGGGACTAATCTTGGAAATGGCGGTTGTCCGCCATTGAAGCGAAGCAATCCAGAATCTTCGCGAGGCTTGGATTGGTTCGCGTAACCTGTCATCGGGCGCGCATTCGCGTGACCCGTTGGCTCGCAATGACGTTGCAATTGTATACGCTAAATCACCACCGGCTGATCCGGCAGTTCGTTGCGAGGATGCCCGTCGGCCGGAAAATATTTTGCAAGCTCCCGTGACACGGCTTCGATCCCCTTGATCACACCGCGCTCGAAATTCCCTCCCCTGAAATCTTCCTCCATATCGCGGCAGATGTTCTCCCAACCTCTCGCGCCAACCTTGGCATCGATGCCGCGGTCGGCGACGATCTCGACATCGCGGTCGGCCAACAAGAGATAGATCAGCACGCCATTGTTGTGCGCGGTGTCCCAAATGCGAAGGTGCGAGAACAGATCAAGCGCGCGCTCACGCGCGGGCTGGTCGCGAAATAGAGGCGCACCGTCGAGCGCGCCTTCCACGACAAAACGCACCTGGCCGGCATGCGTGGCCTCGCCTGCCTTGATCGCCTGCTCGATTCTTGCCAGCACACTCTTCGGAAACACGTGCCTGACCCGCCAGTGGTGTTCGAGAAGATGCTTGCCGATGCGCTTGATGTTCATGTTGGCGAGCTCCGCTACCAGCTTCCCGACGCGCCGCCGCCACCAAAGCTGCCGCCGCCGCCGCTGAACCCGCTATCGCTGTCGCGCGAACTGCCGCCGCCGGACCAGCCCCCGCCGTAACGCCCGGAGGGACCGGTCGGCATAAAACCGTTGGCAAACATAGCAAGGACGAAGGCAACGACGCCGAGCACAAGCGCCGCAGCGAGCGATCCCGCGATGAACCATGCGACGAATGCGACGACGCCGCCGGTCGCCGTTGCACCCACCAGCCTGCCCAGGAGCGTCCGCAAGAAACCGCCGACAATGAAGAGCCCGAACAGCACGAAGGGATTGAACAGGTCGGATGTATCCAGCGCGCCCGTCTCCCGCCAATGCGGCGGCTCCGGCGCCGGCAACGGCTCGCCATCGATCACCTTGACCATCCGGTTGATGCCCGCGGAGAGGCCGCCGGCGAAATCGCCGGTCTTGAATCTCGGGGTGATCTCCTCGTCTATGATGCGCTTGGTGGTGACGTCGGTGAGGCTTCCCTCCAGGCCGTAGCCGACCTCGATGCGCAAGTGATGGTCGTTCTTGGCGACGACCACGAGCGCGCCATCGTCGATCTTCTTGCGGCCGATCTTCCAGGCGTCCGCGACCCGGATCGAATATTGCTCGATGGTTTCGGGCTCGGTCGTCGGCACGATCAGCACCGCGACCTGGCTGCCCTTGCGCGCCTGAAGATCCTTCAGCGTCTGCGTCAGCGCTGCGATATCGCCGCTCGACAGCGTCCCGGTCTGATCGACCACGCGCCCGGTGAGCGGCGGCACCGCGACGTCAGCCGCGGCCGCGCATGCCCAGACCATCAGCAGCGCAAGAATGACGGCCCTTGCAGCGTTCATCGCGGCCAACCCTGCGCTTCGGCGCTTTGAATCACGTCCGTCGAATCACGTGCTTGATCACGTGCTTGATCACTTGCTTAGTCACTTGGCCGGGGCGGCTGGCGCGGCCGGCGCAGGATTGAAATCCACCTTCGGCGCGGTCGAGATTTCCTTCTCGTTGTCGACCGTGAAGCTCGGCTTCTCCTTGTAGCCGAACGCCATCGCCGTCAGATTGGCCGGGAAGGTGCGGATTCCGACGTTATAATCCTGCACCGATTTGATGTAGCGGTTGCGCGCCACCGTGATGCGATTCTCGGTGCCCTCGAGCTGCGCCATCAGGTCGCGAAACAAGGCATCCGACTTGAGCTGCGGATAGTTTTCGGTCACCACCAGCAATCTCGACAGTGCATTGCTCAATTCTCCTTGCGCCGCCTGGAATTTCTGGAACGCAGCGGGATCGTTGAGCACTTCCGGGGTGGCCTGGATGCTGCCGACCTTGGCGCGGGCATTGGTGACGCCGAGCAGCACGTCCTTTTCCTGCTGCGCGAAGCCCTTCACCGAATTGACGAGGTTGGGCACGAGATCGGCGCGGCGCTGATACTGGTTGACGACCTCGGACCAGTTGGCTTTGATCTGCTCGTCATTGGTCTGAATGGCGTTGTAGCCGCAATTGGTCAGGCTCAACATCGCAAGCGCCGCCAGCACAGTCAAAACTTTTCGCATCGAAATCTCCCGCTACGGTATTCCCAGAACGTATCAGAACGGTCTAGTCAGGTAAGCGACGAAAAAGCCGCCACGGCTGTCCCTGCAAGAGGGCGCCGGCGGCTGTATCGTCTTTCTGGAACCGTCGTATACGGGATTTTGCTCCGCGTCGCGAGAGGGTCGGGCAATCGGCCGCGGCGATCACGGCGGCCCGAACAGAACGCGCAGCTTCCGCGAAAGGCCTGACGCCCGCCACAGGTCCACGATCAGGTGCTTCCACTCACTGAGCGCGATCGCGACCGGATTGTTGGAGGGCGCACGGCCCTTCAGGCCGAACCGCATCGCTTCGTTTGGCGGGGCTTGCGCGAAGGTGCCGAACAGCCGGTCGAAGATGATCAATGTCGAGCCATAATTGGTGTCGAGGCAAGCCTCATTGCAGGCGTGGTGCACGCGATGGTGACGGGGGGTGTTGAGCACCCATTCCAGCGGGCCGAGATGAACCGGCAGCGCGGTGTGCAGGAAGAACTGATATAGCAGCCCGAGCGCCAGCATCAGCGCGATCGCGGCCGGGTGAAATCCGATCCACGCCAGCGGCAGAAAGAACAGGAACCCGCCCGTCAACTGGCCGGTCCATCCGAGCCGCACCGCGGCCGACAGGTTGAAGCGCGTCGCGGAGTGGTGCACGGCGTGCGTCGCCCACAGCCAGCGTACCCGATGCGATGCCAGGTGGAACCAGTAATAGAAGAACTCCACGCCGAGAAACAGCGCAAACCAGCTCCAGATCGTGTCGAGGGGAATGTCGGTCAGGCGGTGCTGATAGACGAAGAAGAACGGCACCGCCGAGAGACCGCTCGTCACCGCCTTGGCGATGACGTTGCCGAGCGCGACGCCCACGGAGGCGAGCGTTTCCTTCGCATCGTGCATCTCCTCGTGGTGGGCGAGGCGGCCATACGCGAACTCGAGGATGATGAAGGCAAAGGCCACCAGCAGAAAGGCGCCGGTGAAATGCCGGTCCGTCGGCACGAATGAGAGTGCGCGCATGAGCCACCTCCAAGAAGCCACCTCCAAGAAGCCCGTTATTGCGAGACCAGTCCCGGATTGATAGTGACGCCGGCGGCAACCAGCGCATTGCTCGCCTTCTGCATCGCGGACGCGCAGGTCTGGCTCAATCTTCCGCCCTGGCCCGCAAGGCAGCGGACGATCCTGCCATTGCCCGGCACGACATCCGCGCAAAGCCGCGATTGATCTGCCATGCAGGCGTTGACGGCGGCACGCACCTCGGGGACCCACTGCAATTTCTGGATATCCGTCTCTTGCGCGGCGGCGAATGTGGTGGTCGCCGCCATCGCAAGACAAAAGGACACGGCGAATTTTGCGGCTGTCGACTTGCTCATGTTTTGACTCCGTCAAATGCTGGTTCAGATCATCGCTCCGGAAGCTGGAGCCGCCCTTTCGGCCCAGCCCCGCGTTCGTCAGATGACGCGTGGGCCGGGTCGGTTCACTCGCGCTACCGTGTGAAGGTGCTGCTGCGGTTGACGGTGCCGCCATAGGGGCCGGTCGTGGTGCCCGTGTGGGTGCAGGTGCCGCCGGCGCAGGTGGTCGATCCGGTGTTCGTGACGGTGTTGCCGCGCACACCGGTAAACGAGCTGGTGTGGCCGCAGGAGCCGCCGGTGCATCCGCCCGAACCGCTGGACGACCAGCTCCCGCGCGGACCCGACCCGCCGCCGGAGCGGGTCCAGGCCTCGGCGCTGGAGGCACCGGCGGCCATGACCATCGCCGCGACCGCCGCGGCACCCAGATACGTCTTGATCGAAAGCATGTGTCTCTCCTCGTCCTTGCTGCGCCACATGGCGTGACAAGAACTTCGCGCGATAATTTTGCGGTCGCGTTGCAGGAGGAGAGGTCGAATGTAACGATTTGTATCCGCGCAAGCCGCGCATCTTGCCGCTTGCCGGCGTCTCTTCTTAAGGTACTTGCGTGAAGGTATTTGCGTGAGGGTATTTGGATGAACCAGCGCCCGCATATTCTCGTCATCGAGGACGATGTCGAGATCAGGAGCCTGTTGCGCGACTATCTCGCGCGCGAGGGCTTTCGCGTCGATGTGGGCGACGGCGGCGCGGCGCTCGATCGCTTCCGCGCCATGTTCGGCGAGCCGGACCTCGTGGTGCTCGACGTCATGCTGCCGGGCGAAGACGGTCTGTCGATCTGCCGGCGGCTGCGCGCCGGCTCGCGGGTGCCGATCCTGATGCTGACGGCCAAGGGCGAGGATATCGACCGCATCGTCGGCCTCGAGATGGGCGCGGACGATTATCTGCCAAAACCGTTCAATCCGCGCGAACTGTCGGCGCGCATTCGCGCGATCCTGCGCCGAACCGAAGCGCCGCCGATCGACAGCCGCCGCTTTCTGATCAACGCGACCCTCAGCGTCGATCTCGACAAGCGCCATGTCGCGCACGCCGACGGCGGCGAACTTGCGCTGACCAGCGCCGAGTTCGATCTGCTCGGGTGCTTTCTCACGCGGCCCAACCGTGTGCTCTCGCGCGAGCAATTGATGGACTGGACGCGCGGCCGGCAGTCCGATCCGCTCGATCGCACGATCGATGTGCAGGTCAGCCGGTTGCGCAAGAAGATCGAGCGCAACGGCGAACTGATCAAGACGGTGCGCAGCGCCGGCTACATCTTCACCGGCACGGTCAAGGAGGCCTGACATGCTCGGCCGACTTGGCTTCCTCAGCCGCTTTGGTTTCACCGGCCGCCTGATGGCCATCGTGCTGTTCGCGCTGCTGGCGCTCTGGTCGGTCGGCGTGGGCTGGCTGTTCGTCAGCGAAACGCGTGATGAGATCGTCGGCCAGCTCTTTCCATTGCCCGAACAGGTGGAAGGCATCGTCGAACTGATCGAAGCCGTTGAACCGTCTCAACGGCCCGCGGTCCTGAAAGCCGTCAGCTCGGACAATCTTCGCGTGACGCTCACCCATGACCGGCCGCGGGATTCAGCCGACACACGGCGCATGCCGATGGTCGAGGGTTTCATCAAGCTCTATCTGAGTGCGCTGCAGCCCCGCGAGGTGATCGCGATCGGCAATCGGAGCGACTTTCCGCGCTGGCGCGACTGGCGCCTAGGGGATTATTGGCGAAGCATGCAACGCTCGCTGCACTTCGCGGTCGCCTTGCGAAGCGGCGACTATCTGGTGTTCGAGGCGCTCGGCTCGATCGGCCGGCGGCTGTTCGGCTGGCCGCCCGGGTTTGGCGTCGGCGTGCTTGGCTCGCTGATCGGCATGGCCGCCGTGATCGCCATCGCCCGCGAGGCGCGTCCGTTGCGGGCGCTTAGCGAAGCGCTGGGCAAATTCACCGGAGACGCTCCGGGGCCGCTGATGGAGCCCGCGGGCGCGCCGGAGATTCGAACCCTGATCGTGTCCGTCAACGAGATGCGGGGGCGCATCTCCGAACTGGTGCGCGGACGCATGCTGCTGCTCGGCGCGATCTCGCATGATCTGAAAACCTACATCACGCGGCTCCGGCTGCGCGTCGAGCAGTTGCCGGACGAGATCCAGCGCGACAAGGCGGCCCGCGATCTCGACGAGATGACCCGCCTGTTGGAGGATGCGCTCGCGGTCGCCCGCGGCGGATTTGCCGGCGCCCAGCGCGAGCGTATCGACCTGCGGGCGCTGCTGTCAGGCATTGTCGAGGACCGCCTTTTGGGCGGCGCCGGCTTGCGGGCCGAGCTTGGCGAGGAGCCAATATGGATCAGCGCCGAACCGGTGGCGCTACGCCGCCTCTTCGGCAATCTGATCGACAACGCGCTGAACTTCGCATCCCACTGCGTCGTCCGCCTGCGGCGGAACGGCGAGGCCACAGTCTTTATCGACGACGATGGCCCCGGCATCCCCGAACATGCGCGCGCGGCCGTGTTTGATCCCTTCTTCCGTCTCGACCCATCCCGCAGCCGCTCGACCGGCGGCAGCGGGCTCGGACTTGCCATCGTCAAGCAGATCGCGGACGCGCATGGCGCCCGCATCAGCCTGGCAACGTCGCCCGAAGGGGGCCTGCGGGCGATGGTCGTGTTTCCGCTCACGTCAGCGTAGAGCGGGCACAGAATTTGGCCTGGTAGGCGATATCATCGATCGGGTCACGGACACAGCCCGGCGGCCGACTGGGCGTATTGGCTCTTGGCCAAGAAACTGATTTCTACGGCAGCCAGCTTTTGATCCACAAATTACCAACCACCATAACCGCCGCGACCGTAACCGCCGCCACCATAACCGACGCCACCATAACCGCCACCACCATAACCGCCGCAGCAACAGCACGGCGGCGGAGGCGGCGGCGGCGGAACCCAGACTCGACAGCAGCAGCCGCAGCCGCCCCCGCCCCAACCGGCGTTGTCCCAACCGCCACCGCCCCAAGGGCCGTCGCCACCCCAAGCGCCGCGACCGTAGCCACCTGCACCGACGTATGCAGGACCATAGACGTAGCCCTGTGCTTCAGCGTTGGTGGGAATGGAGGCAGCAGCGAGTGTGAGGGCCGCTGTGAGCACGGCGGTTATCCTGCGTAACGTCAGCAACATGACACGTCTCCCTCGGTCTTTATTTGGGGGGCGGACCCCGCACTTGGATTGGTTGTCCACGAACTCAGACGTCAAACAAGGCACAAGTTGGGAAACTGGAGGTTGTCCATACGCTCGATAGCGCTTATCTCGCGATATGGTGAATCCGAGGACCGTCGTGACCCCCGTCTCGCAGACTCGTAAACGCCCTCTGGTGCATCAGCGATGGCGATGTCCAGGGGGCCGGTGGCTTGGAAGATGGCGAACGATCGTCGGCGTCCGGACCACCAATTCCAATCTCCCCGTTTGTCGCGAACCGATAGCACTCCGCCTCGTTAAGGGCAGCTCAGGGTCAAAAGTGACGGTCGATATGGTCACGCAGAACACTTCTGCTTAGGGTAAATCGCGTCGGTTTGACGCCCCGCCCGCTACTTCGCGTCTACCCCAATCAACGGACATCACAAGACCGTCCCGATTGGTCCGTTTCGTACCATTTGTCGTTCCGGCAAACTCAACGGAAGCGATTCAGCGAGCTTCGCCATCACTGACGATGTGCTCCCTGTTCGGATCGCCAGAACTGGAACGGGATTTTGATAGTAGTCAAATTGAGGTGGTGTCTCAGCTTGAATTTTTTGCCACGCTGCTTTGCTGGAAGTGTTCGACGGCACCATCAACTTGAACCCAATTATGTTTCGACTGCTCAAAAACCGATTTGACGGGGGCCGGGTATTTTGGGTCTGCCAGCGCGCCGACTGCAACGCCGATCAGTGACGGTAGGTTGTCGGCTCTCCAATAGAGAGTTGACCCGCAGTTTGGACAAAAATAGCTGTGGACCTTCCCACCGCTTGCTGCATCACGGGTGAACTCTTTCGGAGTTCCAGAAATGGCGACGACGTCGACCGGATAAAAGGCGCCTACGCCAAATGGCGCGCCGGTTCTCCGTTGGCAGTCAAGACAATGACAGGCGACAACCAATTTTGATGGTTCTGGAAGCGTTAGTGTGACGGCGCCGCAACTGCATCGGGCATCAGCCATTGGAAAAACCCTCCGTTTTGTCTCAAAGGCGCCAAATCCGGACCTACCCTGGCCTGGCCGCAATCCGATTAATTCAGGGTGAATAGACCAAGCGCGGCGCGAACATCGCGCAAAGTGGCATCTGTTATCTCACGCGCGCGCGCAGTTCCGCGCTTGACGACTTGCAGCACATAACCAGGATCACGAGCGAGTGCGCGGCGACGGTCTCGGATTGGCGCGAGAAGTGCTTGCAGCACGTCATTCAGGCGTTTCTTCACAATGCTGTCGCCCAAACCGCCACAGATATAGCGTGCCTTCAGATCCTCAACCGCAATGTGATCCTCGTCGAACGCATCCAGGTACGTGAAGACCACGTTGCCTTCGACGCGACCTGGGTCGGATGCCTTTATATGGTTTGGATCAGTGAACATACGCCGGATGGCCTCTCGTATTTCATCGTCCGTGGCTGATAGCTGAATAGCATTGCCCTGCGACTTGCTCATTTTGGCTTTGCCGTCGATGCCGGGAAGGCGTCCGACGCGAGGAATAAGCGCGCGGGCTTCGGGCAACACGTCAACACCAGCTTGGCGATTGATGCGGCGAACAACCTCATTGGTTTGCTCGATCAACGGAGCTTGATCTTCCCCAACCGGGACAATCGTCGCTTTGAAACCGGTGATGTCGGCGGCCTGGGAGACGGGATAGCAGAGGAAGCCTGCAGGAATATCTCTGCCAAAACCTCGCGCCTGGATTTCGTCCTTGATGGTTGGGTTGCGCTCAAGCCGCGCCACCGTGACAAAGTTCATGTACAGCAGGGTCAAATCGGCAAGTGCCGAGAGATGTGATTGAAGACAGATCGTGGTCAGGTTCGGGTCGATCCCGACAGCCAGGTAGTCTGTCGCGATCTCAAGGACATTGTCACGCACCCGACCAGGATTGTGCGCGTTGTCTGTGAGTGCCTGGGCGTCCGCCAGCAGCAGGTACTGCTGGTGCGTCGTCTGTAGGGCGACGCGGTTCTTCAACGAACCGACGTAGTGCCCCAGGTGCAACGGGCCGGTGGTTCTGTCGCCGGTCAAGATAACAGGGAGGGTGGCTGACGAATGTTGCATCGCGGTTCTCCAGACAGGAACCGCCGTTCAATCGGACTGCTGATGCAGGCAACCTCGCAAGCCGATGAACGGCGGCGACGGTTGAGTGAATGACAAAGCCGTGCCGCTCCTAAGTGGAGCGCCACCACAAGTTCGCGGATGTGATCACGACGACAGTCATGCGGACGATATTGACGAAACTTCCGAAGAAAGCAAGTCGGCTTGATGTCTCAAATGGGTCAACCCGGAAGAATTCAGGGTGAGCAAATCTCGTCCGAGATGCGCACAAGAGCAGACATCGAGACGGCCAGTAGTCGATCGGTGTCCCAAAAGCAACGCAGCACGGACGAGTCGGATCGCGGGTCCGCTCTTTGAGCAGAATTTGAACGGCACACGGTCAGAAACCGAGCACGCGGAGCTGTTGCTTGCTGGTCTGGTCGGCCGGGTCGATCGATTGCGCCTTGCGAAAATCGGCGATCGCCTCGGCGCGACGGCCCAGCACTACATAGGAGAGGCCTCGGTTGTTGTAGGCCTCGACATAGGACGGATTGAACTGGATCGCTTGCGTGTAATCTGCAATCGCGCGGCTGCTGTCACCCTTTGCGACATAGGCTTGGCCGCGGGAGTTGAAAGCGTTGAAGTCCTTGGGGTTTATCGCGATCGCCTGGTCATAGTCGGCGATCGCGTCATCGATCTTGCGCAGCGCTTTTTT
>WNGJ01006628.1_pt1 | contig 12284 bp, 12 predicted proteins | sample 5400611 | NCBI WGS metagenome assembly WNGJ01 (sample SAMN13153375, study PRJNA577476) | soil metagenome | isolation source: 40 cm soil or saprolite under Garry oak tree replicate 1 | place: USA:California | collected 2016-06-15 | reverse complement strand
TGGGTGCGCGGCGGATACGATGATCGCGCAATCGGCCCGAGGAATACCCGCAAATAGCTGGGACAGCTCCGCATATTGGGTCCCTTGGCGGGCCACGACCTTCAGATCCGAGCCGTTTTGCGCCAATTTCAAATTTGCTGTCAGTGATGCCACCGGGGCGTTTGCCATAATTTTTAGCGTAGTCCGTATCTCAATTGGGTTACAGGTCCTGGCAGCGGGGGTTGGACCTTAAGCCGTACGGAGCCTTGAAAGGACGGTGCAGTTCTCCCGGCCGAATAACATACTGTAAGCTTGAAGAGCGAACAGACCAGTCGGTACATGTGGGCACTCGTCCCAAGGCGAGTGTTGCCTTATTCTAAGCAAGCTCCATGCCGAGGCACCCTGTCCGCAAGTCATTCATTCTAAAAGCGTTGACTGATGGCACGCTGGTACTCGTGAAATATCTTGCACAAATCGGGAACCGAAGGGAAAAATTAGGGAAATGGAGTGAGGCCATCTCACAGTGCAAAAATCCGTAGTTGGCCAGGCCAGGAGAGGCACAGCAGTGCACGAACTTCTGAGCGCAACACGATGACACCAGGGGGAATGGATCAGGAAGCCGGTGCTGCTGGAAGAGAGGTCGGGCTCTGTGGTCGCGTTGCACCGCGAGCCGCGGGCTTGCTCGGCTGCGGTGCGCTGCTACCGGCCTTTTTCTTTGGTTCTCGCCGCCGCAGGCCAATGGAGGTGCCCGTGCCTATATCAATCAGCCGCAAATTCTCGTCGGTGATCTCCTCGGCTCGCACGATGTGAGGTGTGATCGCGAAGACAATCTCGCTTTCGATCCGTTCTTTGTTCTCCTGACTAAACAAGTACTTCAAGAGGGGAATTTTTGCCAGCCAAGGATAACCGCTCAGTGACTGTGTTTCTGTTTGTTGCAGAATGCCACCCACCAGGTTAATCTCACCGTCCTCCAATCGCGTTTCGTGTTCGATGCGGCGCTGTCCAATGGTAGGTTGATCAATTCCACCGATATTTGAGGTACCCGTGACCGATGAAACTTCCAAAACCATCTTGAGGGTGACCTCGCGATTCGAGTGAATTTGCGGAGTAATGTCGATATTCACGCCAACATCGATATACTGAAATTGAGTATTGACCAGCGGGCTGATACCTCCCCCACTGACGCCGCCGCCTGCCTGAAACGACCCGGTGGCGATTGGTATGCGATCGCCGATTTTCAAAGTAGCCTTTTGTTGGTCAAGGACGCGGATTTCCGGGTTCTGGAGAACCTTGGTGTTGCCGTCGGACATAAGAAACTCGAACGAACCGCCCGGAACCCCTAGAGAGAAATTGCCTCCATTCACGGAACCCAGTTTGACCACGCCCTTGCCCAGTGGGGAAGCCGCAAGAGCGATGGACGTTTTCGTTGGAACAGTCGTACCCAGATGGCGCAATCGATCACGGCTTACTTGCAACACAGCGATATCGATCACCACTTCGGCCTTGGGCTTGTCAAGGTCGGAGACCAATTTCTGCGCCAGTACCATCTGGTCCGGCGTGCCCCTGAGGGTGATCGCGCTGTGCGTAGGATTTACTTGAACCCGGCTGATGTCCAGAATTCCCTTAAGCGTGCCGACCACCTCTTGTATCTCGCTCGGCGTCGATGCATTGCGAAGATAGAACGTCGTCATCACGTTGTCTTCAAAGTCTTTGCGTCTGCCTTCCGAGGCGACAAAGATCGCCTTGGTCGATATAGGCCGCCAGAAGGTCTTCGATTGCATGGCGACCATCCTTAGCGCCTCGCGCAAGGGGACGTCGTCCAACTCGATATTGATACGCTGGGGCTTATAGTCCAGGTCAAACAGCACGTTGATTCCAGCTAGCTTGCCAATGGTCTTATAGACGTTATCCGCCGTAGTCGTCATGCGCAGTGTAAGCGGGGTGTCCGAAAGGGGTTCCAGGTCGACTGGACCTTCAACATCTTCCATCATTTTGCTCAATGGTGACTCCGCTGTCGGGGTGGCGGCAACCCCTGCCTGCTGGGCTTGCTTTTTGATCATTGTGGCGGTGCGGCTCATCTCTTCTTGCGCCCCGAGGTTGGATCTGTCAATCTCTGCCGCGCGCTGAAATTCCACGAGTGCTTCCTCTAATTTGAGTTTATCGCGCAGCAATTGGCCCTTTCGCATATGCTCGGCTGCGGCAGACGCTCGCGACCGCAGGTAGGCGGCCATGTATTTCGGATCCTTGGGCTTCAGCGCGTACGCTTCCTTGTAGGCTTCGCTGGCGGCATCGTTTTGGTTCTGCGACTCGGCACGAACACCGCGAGTATACGCAGCCTTCGCTTGATCGGAATAGGTTGGCGCGCTGATCGCCAAAATCAGGATCGAAGCCAGTATAATGCGCAGATGTTTCATGTTGTTGCTGCCTCCACGGAACCAGCCATCCAGGCCTCATTCGGACCATGAAAAGCCCGACCGAACCACGCGAGGTTTCTGAAAATGGCAAACCCAGTGGATGGCTAAGAGCAAATGTACGGCCACGGTGCGAAATCACTCTTCTCGAGGCAGCGTCACTTATGACCCACAACTTGGCCTACTTAATTGACTTAGCGCAAAGACAGACCCTTCGCTCCCCTTAAATACCCGTGTGTTGGCAATTGTGGTCAGGGTCGCTAAGAATTAAATGTCCTTTTAATGGAAATTTTGAAGAAGGCCACCCTTTGCCAGAAAAAGAGACCGGGCCAGGTGGGAAAGGCGTACGAAGGTGTTCAAGGTGCGGAAGCCAGGTCGATTACCCACGACAATCGAGATCAGTGAATAAGTTATTCAAGTCTTACAGCCAATCATGAATTTTCATAGGCCGAGAATTCGCCGTCAAGGTTGTTGTAGCGCAAAGACGAACTGACAAGATACGTTGATATTCGTTCTTGCCTGGCTCGGCTGGCTGCTGAATTCACGGCTGCCTATGCGGGATACCCTAGTCCCGTGGAGTAAGTGTCTCAGGTATGAAACTTAGTCACAAACTTGGCATCGTCGCGGCTTTGATCTTTCTGGCCAGTCCAGCAGCGTCCGCTGCGGACATGGCCATCTTGCGCAATGGCTTTGCCATACGGCATGAACGTCGCGAAGCGCGAGAAACGGCGACTCGCCTATACCTAAGCGGGACACCAGACAATTACATTGACGTACCTACTGCCGACATCGCCCGCTTCGAAGGATTGGAGTCACCCTTGCGGCCAGCCGTCAGCTCCGCACCTCCCCGCGGCCTCGACTCGGTCGTCACTGCCGCCAGCAAACGAAACAACGTTGACCCCGATCTGGTTAACTCCTTGATTCTTGTCGAAAGCGGATTCGATCCCAATGCAGTCTCCCGGAAGGGCGCGCGGGGGCTAATGCAGCTGATGCCGCAGACTGCTGCCCGGATGGGCGTACAGAACGCCATGGACCCCGCTGCCAACGTGGAAGGTGGAACGCGCTATTTGGGTGAACTACTGTCCCGCTATCACCACGATCTTAGTAAAGCTCTGGCGGCCTACAACGCCGGACCAGATCGCGTCGAACAATATCACGGCGTGCCTCCCTACCCGGAGACCCGGGCTTATGTCGCTCGAATCATCGGCGATTTCAACCGCAAGAAAGATGCCCAGCGACGCTCGCAGCCGGATCCCGGCAATAACCCCTTGCAGGATCAGAGTTCCATTGCCACCGAGTTCTCCATGCCCGGCCAACCCAAAGTTGTGCCCCCAGCGGTTGTACGCTACACGCCCAGCGCCAACACTGCTTCCAGGGCTGCAATTTCTGATGCCGCCAGATTGATTTCCATGATGAATTCATTTCCTCAGGTGGATCAACCTGAGTGAACTCTAGCGGTCTTGATGACTAATGAATGCAAGCTGCCTACCGCGATCACGCCGGCAATCGAGAGCCAATGTTTAAGCGGGAGAGTAACTATTCGGCAAAAGGAAACCTTCCAGCGATAAAACAACCCCGGGGCCATGCGCAGTGTCGTCCTCACGTCTCCGATGCGATCCCTCTCTTCGAACCTCCCTACACGATCTCCCATTGCTCTTTCGTTGTCCTCTGCAGCGGCTCACGCTTGCCCACACTGCTTCTCTTGATCCCGGAGGCCCCGAATCAGATCTAAGCGGCCTGTCTCATTTTGAGAGGAGCACTACCCAAAGGCCCATCTTCCGATAGCAGGAAAGCGGGGATCGACACGCAACTGCTTCTATACCATCACGACATCCTCCCCGCCAGCGACCGCACATTGAGCTACCTTAATAGGGTAATAGGGTCAACGCCTGCTGCCCATTGCGAATGCATAGCTGAAGGAGGAATGCATGAAGTTCTCTAGTCCCTCACCCATCAGAGTTAATTTGGCTCTGAAGCTCATCGGTCGGATGATCGTATGGCGGATATTCCCGTCGCTTCTGGGAATTCTCCTCAGCACCACGATTCTCCGGGCGCAGCAACCCGTCGACGCCGCGGCTGCAGACAAGCAAACATTGCAGCTCTTGCTCCAACGAATTGATCAGTTGGAGGCTAGAGTCAAGCAATTAGAAGCGGCCAAGCAGCAAGCGGCCCCGGTAAGCCTTCCTTCTGCACCCCCCCAAACGAGTGCGCCTCCCGCAAGTGAAACTGAGCTGCAGACGGATAGCGCGGTAACTGAGAGAATGGATGCTGGCAAGACATTGTTGCGCATGCGCGGTTTCGGCGATATCACACTTCACGGGGATAGCCAGAGGCATGATACGACCGCCTTCAGCCTTGGCCAACTCAACCTTTTCATCACCTCGGACATCTCGGAGAAATTCAAGTTCCTCAGTGAAATTGTCTTTGAAGGCGGACCGGACAACATTTTCGGCGAAACACGTGGAGAAAATAATTCCTTCGGTGTGGATGTCGAACGCCTGGTTCTTCAGTATTCCCGCAGTGATTATTTCAAGCTTGCCGTCGGCAGATATCATACTGCGATCGGCTACTACAACACGGCCTATCACCATAGCACTTGGTTTCAAACAACGACGGGCCGCCCCTTTCTCTTTCAATTCGAGGACCGCGGAGGAATTCTGCCGGTTCATACTGTGGGTGCGTCGGCGTCGGGTTTGATCCCCTCCGGCCATCTCGGCTTGCACTACGTCGCAGAGGTTGGGAACGGGCGGGCCTCGCGTTCCCCGATTACTGAGGAACCGGTGCAGAATGTGGTTGATGACCACAACCACAAGGCCTTCAACCTTGCCCTTTTCGCCCGTCCCGACGCAGTTCGTGGCCTACAAGTAGGCTTTTCGGCTTACCGTGACCTGCTTGTGCCGGCAAACCTCCCCAGAATCGGAGAAACTATCTTTGCGGCGCACGCCGTCTTGGTGCGTTCGAAGTTTGAATGGCTGAACGAAGCCCTTGTTGTTCGTCATGCCCCTAATGGTATTCCACGCGTATTCAATACCCCGGGGTTTTACACCCAGGTTTCAAAACAATTCGGCTCCTATCGGCCCTACTTCCGATACCAGTATGTGAACGCCTCTAGGACAGAGCCCATCTTCCCCGACGTTGGATTGCGCCAAGGCCCGTCCGTAGGTCTTCGTTATGATGCCAGCGAGACAGTGGCTCTGAAGCTGCAATATGACTACACTGCTTTGCGAGGACAGCCGGCGGTCAATGCGCTTGCTCTTCAAGTCGGGTTTACGTTCTAGAAAGACCAACGCATGCGTCGCCTGGCAGGTTTACTGTTCATTTTGGTGAGTGCCGTTTTCTCCATTGCGGCGCTCTCCTTAGGGTTTGCGCTAAACTCCAGTTCATTACCGGAGCCGCAGATCGCGTCCGAGCAAAGTTTGGCCGTGGTCGTTAACCTTTCTAACCCGGTTCAGAATCTCTCCATACCCGAACTGAGAAGAATTTTTCTTGGTGAGCGCAGTCACTGGCCAAATGGCCGCCGCATCACCCTCGTGATGATGGAGCCCGGCCAGCCTGAGCGTGCCGTCGTGCTTCGCGATATCTGCCAGATGAATGAAACCGATTTCAATAATCACTTCCTGCACGGCGTTTTCACTGGCGAAGTGCTTGTTTCACCAAAAACCTTGGCAACTCCCGTGGGTGTGCGCAAATTCGTATTTAACGTGCCCGGCGCCATTGGCTATCTTCGTGTCTCGGATTTGGACCCCTCGGTAAAAGCCATTCGCATCGATGAGCGCGGTCCCGAGGATAAGGGATACAGGCTTCACGTGCCACCACGCTCTTCCAAATAGATATGAACGGGCAAAACAAACGCGCACGCAAAGGGACATTGGCCGGCCCGGCTGCGTTGTTGGACCGTGTCTTGGCTCTTGCATCCCCCTACAATTCATCCTTGTTGCTTCTCATCGTGTTCCTTGTCGTTACCGTTGTTGGCCTATTCGTGATACGCGATCTTCATGCTACGAACGTTGAGGCCCAGAAAATGTACGCGGGGTCCGTGCAGGGGCTTCAGAGGATTGGGGAGCTGCAATATGAAGTCCAGGAGACCCGGCGCAGCACTTTCTACGCCTTGACTACCAACGACAGCAATCTCCAATTGGAATATGCCGACCAGTCGCGCGAAGCCGACCGGCTTGTTAACGAAGGAATCAGCGAATATCTGCGTCAGCCTCGACTGCCTCACGAAATCGAGGTGGGCAGGCGTCTCCAACTCGATTGGTCCGGCTATCTTGGTGTGCGCAATGAAGTGTTGGCCTCGATTCTTGAGGGCAGCACCAAAGAAGCGGTCAACCTGGATCTTAAGGGGGGTGTGCCGTCCTTCGAACGTGTCCGCCAAGACTTGCAGGAAATCAAGCGGCTCTACGATGGGCAGGCATCTCAGCAGCTTGCCAACGTCGCTGCCACCTCTCGGCGCACCATCTTCAGGCTGATCGGTGTCCTCGGTATTACCTTGGCGTTGGCCAGCGCTTCCGTCTGGGCCATCCAGAGAAGCAAAATGCTCGGCGCGATCCAACTGGCCAAGCTGCAAATGGAGTTTGTTACCTCCGTCTCTCATGAGCTACGCACTCCCCTGGCGGTCATCTCCTCCGCGGCGGATAATATTGCAGACGGTCTTGTGGGCGGGAAGGATCAGCTGAAGAGTTATGGCTCCGCAATCCAAAACCAATGTCGGCAGATCACCGAGCTTGTAAACCAGATTCTGCTGTTTGCTTCGACGAAAGAAGGTAAGAACCGCTATACTCTGCGCCCACTGCAGGTGTCGCGAATCATCGATGCCGTGCTGGACAATACTGCGGAATTGGTGCAGGAAATAGGCTTTGTGATTGAGCGGCGCATCGAATCCGGGCTGCCCTGCGTAATGGGTGATTTGTCCGCGCTCTCTCAATGCCTGCAGAACTTGATCGTAAATGCCGTGAAGTACAGTGGGGAAAGCCGCTGGATCGGTATCCACGCTTTCGTCCACGATTCCGAAGAGCGAAGCAACAAGGAAATCCGGATCACCGTTCAAGATCGCGGTATGGGCATTGGCCGCTTGGAGATGCCGCACATTTTCGAGCCCTTTTATCGCGGAGCGGCAGTCACGGCTGCCCAGATTCACGGGACAGGTTTGGGATTGTCTCTCGCGAAGAGCATTGCCGAAGCTATGGGAGGAACACTTTCCGTGGTTAGTGAACTGGCGGTTGGGAGTATATTCACCCTGCACTTGCCAATCGTCGAGAAACAAGAATCGGAAATGGCGTCCGTCACTTCTAAACCAGATCCGTCTATTCGAACATGAACGAGAATATTCTGTTGGTGGAAGACGAACAAGCATTGCGGATGACGCTGAGCGATCGTCTGCAAAGCGAGGGTTACGTCGTTGATTTCTCTCCCGATGGGGAACAAGGTTTCGAAAAGGCGACCAATCTGCCCTTCGACTTGATCATCCTCGATATCATGCTGCCTCGCCGCAGCGGTCTTGACGTCTGTCGCGACATCCGGCTGGCGGGGTTGGCAACCCCAATTCTTCTGCTTACCGCTCGTGGCCAAATTGTCGACAAGGTGGCTGGTCTCAAACTGGGTGCAGATGACTACGTCACCAAACCATTCGATACTTTGGAACTCATGGCCCGTATCGAGGCCTTATTGCGTCGCGCCCCCACACGAACCGGCCAGGGCATTCTCCACTTTGGCTCAATCCGCGTGGATATTCGCGGCACTCAGGTTACGCGCGAAGGCAAACCTGTTTATCTTTCTGCTCGGGAATTTCAACTCTTGCGCTATTTCACGGAGCACAACGGGATCACTCTTTCCCGTGATGAGATCTTGCGCGAGGTGTGGGGCTATGAGGTTGGCACGTTCACACGCACCGTTGATGTTCACGTCGCCGGCTTACGCCAGAAATTGGAGAAGGCTCCCAAAAAACCTGAGCTGATCCTCACCGTTCCCGGCATCGGCTATAAATTTCAGGGGTGAAAGGGTATTGACGGCATCATCCGAATATCTGCCGCTGCCCGTTGTTCTTCAGGACTTTTTCATTGATCGCAGCGCGGACTCCGCTCTTTTATGGTGATGCAATGTGTACCACGTCGGAGCATAGCCCTCCAGAAGCCCGTATAACGCCGCGAGTGCTTCTGCCAACTATGTCAACTGCAGCCTCATTTCGGATGCCTCATTCATTTGCTTTGGAAAATTGCTCATCTCGAGTTGTTCAGTGTGGCCAAGGATCACGTCCTTGCCCCCTCAGCTGGTCCGTAACTATTAATAATAAAGTATTACATTTTACGTTAATAATAAATTATATATAATATATATGGTTACTAGAACCGCGCAAGCCCGGAGATGCAGGCACGAACCCTGCCCCCGAAGAAACCGCCAGGTCAGCACATGCGGACTGTTCTCAAGCCTTCTTCCGGTGGCATGGCGGGCAGCTCGCCCATCCCGAACGCTTTCGCTCATGCTGCAGACTAAGATCGATCTTGTTGGCGCAAGCGATTGTGCTGAAGATACTCCCTGCACCTTTCAAATATGAACACCATCGGGAGTAAGGTGCGCGAAAAAGTCTTCGTCGTGTGCTACCATGCCGCTACCGAGCCCTCGTACTATTGATTCAAATCCCCTTGAGGGAGGGATTGGTGTATTCCAACGGGCCAACAGCGAAAGGTGCTTCTTCCCGTATTTGTCCCATTAGCCCATTGGTGACACGCCTTTCCATTTTATTCCTATTCGTTTTCGTTGCCTGCGTTCCTGCACGGGCACAAATCTCACCGGGCCCTCTTGCGAAGGCCCACCAGTCCTTAAGCGGAACCATACAATGCGCGAGCTGCCACCAATTCGGCACCAGCACGCCGACTTTCAAATGCCTGGATTGCCATAAAGAAGTGGCCCAACGACTGGCCGCGAAGCACGGATATCATGCCCAGATCCAGATGAAGAATCCCAATGGCAAGGATTGTGTCCGCTGCCACCTCGATCACAACGGTGTGGATTTCGGCCTCATCCACTGGGAGACTTCACAAAAACAATTCGATCACCGGTTGACGGGCTACATCCTGGAAGGAAAGCATGCGGGCCTTGCTTGCGAGAAGTGCCACATGCCGGCATACATGGTTTCCAATGAACGCGCGCTCATCAAGATGAAAGATCTTTCGAAGTCCTTTTTTGGGTTGTCGCAAAATTGCGTACCGTGCCACAAAGATGTGCACAAAGGCCAGCTCGGGGACAATTGCCTGCAATGTCATAATTACGTGGACTGGAAGGCGGCAAAGCAATTCGATCACTCCAAGACCCGCTATCCTCTGACGGGTCTTCACCTCAAGGTCGAGTGCGAGAAGTGTCACAAGCCGGATGTGCCCGGCGGCCCAGCACGCTACCGGGACATGAAGTTCCAGGCCTGCGTCGACTGTCATATCGACCCGCACAAAGGTTCCTTCAAGCAGCGTTGCGAAGAATGTCACACCACCGAGGGCTGGAAAAAATTGTTACCGCGATTTGAATTCGACCATTCCAAGACCAAGTACCCGCTTCTCGGAAAGCACGCCACGGTCGGCTGCGCTGAGTGCCATTTGAAGGGTGATTTCAAAAAGCTCCTGCCGTTTGGTAATTGCAATGATTGTCATAAACCGGACCCCCACAAGGGCCAGTTCGAAGCACGCCCCAAAAAGGGCGAGTGCGCGGAATGCCACACCGTGGATGGCTGGAAACCCTCGCTTTTCGGCGTGAAAGAGCACGACACATCCAAATACCCGCTTAAGGGCAAACACATTACCGTTGAATGCGACAAGTGCCATCTACCCGCGGGCAAGGACACCATCTATAAGGTGAAATTCGCGGCCTGCACCGACTGTCACAAGGATGCCCATGACGGACAATTTAAAGCCGCGCCGTATCGAGACAAATGCGAGGATTGTCATACCGTTCTGGATTTTCACCGTTCCACATTTACGATCGCCAAACATCGCAAAGCACGTTTCGCCCTGACCGGAGCCCACGCGGCTGTGCCTTGTTCCGACTGTCACAAAGTCGGTGCCGCCGGACGGAAGGATAAAATCCTGCCGTTCCATTTCGAAGATCGGACCTGCACCGCCTGCCATGAAGATGTCCATCATGGCGAATTCAAAGAACGCATGGCGCGGCGCCGTGCCGACGGCACACCTCAGGGATGCGAAGCCTGCCATAACGTGAGGTCCTGGGCGGACGTGAATGGCTTCGACCATTCGAAAACCAAATTCCCGTTGCTCGGAGCGCATCGCGCCGTCAAGTGCGGTGATTGTCACAAGGCGCCGGTCGGCAAAAAGGAAATACAGTTCAAGGACACGTCGCAAGTCTGCGAGGATTGTCACAAAGATGCGCATGACGGCCAATTCGCCAAGGCCGGGAAGACTCCGTGTGCGGACTGCCACGACTCGCAGCGCTGGGCGCCTTCCACCTTCAACCATGACACCCGGACGCATTTCCCCTTGCAGGGCGGCCATGAAGGCGTGGCTTGCGACAAATGCCATAAGCAGACGCGCATGGTTGACGCCAAGCCCGTGATTGTCTACAAACAGGCGCCTTCGAAGTGCTCTGATTGCCACGGCCCGAACATCGGCCCTTTGAAGCCCAGTCATGTGCAGCATGTAAACCCTCCCGCCAGTGGGAGAAAGCTTCTTACCGAACCATTGAATCTGTCCCCCTCTCTGGCCGCGCTGCCGTCCCAGCCGATGGATTTCGCGCAAAGAGGGATGTGCTGCAGAAGTGAGCTCCGAAGCTTGGCAAAGAATCCGCCACCCTTAGAATCTGGCTCTCTCGTTTATAGGCAAGGTTACGAGAGTACCGGCAGTCGTGGTACTAATTTGGCGTTAAATTTGTCCCTGGCCAAAAACTGAACGTCGGTACAGTTGCTCTTGCCCCAGCGCAAAGACCATAATCCTCCTGGAGTTATCATAATGATGGCGTACCACAACTCGTCCAGCGCGATCGCATTCACGGAAGCTGAAGCTTAGGGAGGCTGTTACGTCCAAGTCCATTCAGATCCTGTGTTGCTTGTTGCTCTGCTCTTGGTCGGCAGCGAGCGCTCCCGTGCCCGCGCCGCAGCGGGAGACCACGCGCAGTCCGCACGGACCGCTTGCCATCCCCTGCGAAAACTGCCACACCGCTACTGGCTGGCGCCCCATCCGCGCCGTCCCTGAATTTGATCACAACAAGACAAGGTATCCGCTGCGCGGCATGCACGAGAAAGTTCAATGCACGCAGTGCCACGTAAAACCGATATTCGCAGACGTGGGCAAGAATTGTCAGGATTGCCACGCCGACATTCACCAGCGGAAAATGGGCACAGACTGCGCGCAGTGCCACTCGGTTGTCGGTTGGAACAATGCCGTTCAGCAAGTTAAGGATCACCAAAATCGCTTTCCGCTTTTCGGCGCTCACGCCGCCGTGCAATGCGAGGACTGCCACAAGGGCGCGGCAGTGGGCCAATTCCAGGGCCTGTCGACGGCCTGCACTTCCTGCCACTTGCAGGACTTTCAGAAGACCACGAATCCGAATCACGTCAGTGCAAAGTTCGCGACCACCTGCGACTCCTGCCACACTTTTGACAGCTGGCTGGGCGCGAAGTTCGATCACAGCACCACCGGGTTCCTGCTGACGAATGGCCATGCGAATGTGGCCTGTGCCGCTTGCCACATCAACAACAATTACAACTTGACCACCGCCCCGACGGACTGCGGCAATTCCGGCTGCCACTTGACGACTTGGCAGCAGACGAATAATCCGGTGCACCCCTCGGCTGGCGCGGCTTTTGGCGTGGCCAACTGCGCGGGATGCCACAACACCATTTCCTGGACCACGGCGATCTTCGATCACAGCACCACGGGCTTCCTGCTGACCAACGGG
>WNGJ01006627.1_pt1 | contig 12286 bp, 6 predicted proteins | sample 5400611 | NCBI WGS metagenome assembly WNGJ01 (sample SAMN13153375, study PRJNA577476) | soil metagenome | isolation source: 40 cm soil or saprolite under Garry oak tree replicate 1 | place: USA:California | collected 2016-06-15 | reverse complement strand
TCATGGGAAGGTGTCCCGGCGGAAGGTTGGGGGTTGCGGGGCTTCCACCCATCTTGAAATTTCTCAGCGCGTCGGACACGATGGGATTCGATCCAGCTGGCGCTGCACCTGTTGGAGATTCTGTTGAATCGAGCGATGGATGGGAGAAATCAGCTTTGACGGGATTGGATTCAATAACCGTCCAGGCTCCGCCGGTCTTTTGGAGATCGTAGGTCAGCTGCATCATCCCCGGACCATTCTTAACGTGGAATTCAACCTGGGCTTTCGCGTGGTCCCCTTGGAGAGTGACCTGCTTCATGACGGTGTCAAAGGCCTTCAAGTTCAGCGTCCCTTTGTGCGCCAAGTGCGCCTCGATGGCAATGCGAATTTCATTATCAGTATTGGCGGCACTCGGCTTGCACCCGGCCAGTAGAATCACAAGCGAAAGAGCTAGTACGATTGAACATGCGCGTTTCATTTTGGCCTCCTCACCGCTATGTATGATGCTTCTTGGTCTACAAGAGATAGCCGCTTCCTAGGCTTCGACCAGTTCTTTCTTGGAAATGGCATTTTGCTTCGCCTCTTTGCTGCTCTCGAGCGTCACATCGCGCGTTCCGAAATCGATACCAATTTTCTTGAGAAAAGCAGTGGGAGGAACACCGCCTGCAAAGATCCAGACGAAATCGTTGGGAATCTCCTCCACCTTGCCCTGGACTTCGAGGAGAACAGAATCCTGCTTGAACTCGACGGGGTTCGAGTTAAAGACCACCTTCATTTTCCCGGTGCGCTTGAACTCTTCCACGCGCTGTGTGTTTCTTTCCTTGATCCGGCTAAAGCAGTCCTTGCGATACGAGAGTGTGACCTGGTTGCCGACCTGCGACGCAAGTCCCATGGCCGCCTCGACGGCACTGTCGCCGCCGCCCACAACGAGGATTTTTTTGTTTATGTAGTGGTCTGCCTCGAGCAGCCTGTACATGACCTTCGGTAATTCCTCTCCTTTGACTCCCAGTTTCAGGGGAATGCCAGCCTTGCCGAGCCCAAGGATTACCGTGTGGGAGCGGTGTTGGCCTTTTGTAGTCACGATGGTGAAGATGCCGTCCGGCTCTTTCTTGATTTCTTCCACTTTCTCGCCCATACGCACTTTGAAATCTGACCGCTGCCGAACCTTTTCCCAGAAAGCTAGAAGTTCTTCCTTCGAGAGTTGCAACTTATTGAACTTTCCGTACATGGGAAAGTTTACGGGGCTTGTCATTACGAGTTTCTGGCGGGGATACTTTGCGACCGTGCCACCAATCTCTTCATCCTGCTCCAAAGTTATGTAACTGAGCTTGTTCTCGATGGCTCGTAGCGAAGCGCTGACTCCCGCGGGACCGGCCCCCACGACCAGTACATCGACAACGTTCGGGACGGATCGGGCTGCCCCCATCGCTTTGACTCTATTCGAGATGTTATCGACGCAATCGCGCCCCTGGTTGATGGCATGCTTGATTAAGGCCATGCCACCGAGTTCCCCAACAATAAACATGTTCTGAATGCTAGTCTCATAATCGGGGGTCAGAAATGGCACGTTGGCGGACATGCTCGGGCTGGCCATTACCATCGTAATCGCACCGACCGGGCAGGCCTCTGCGCACAAGCTGTGGCCGATACACTTGTAGCCGTTGACGAGGACCGCCTTGCCCCCCAACATGGCAAGTACATCACCTTCCGGGCACACATGCGTGCAAATCGCGCAGCCGATGCACCATACGTTGTCGATATGCGGATGTTGGGCTTGTGGCCCGCTGGAATAGGTCTTCCCCTTTTCTTCAGACGCCCGCGCGCGCGCTTCCCTCTTTTTTAAATGGTTCTGATACACAAGAAAAGGGATCGCAATAGCGATTGCGCAGATAGCGTAGACTAAGAATGTGAGGAGATTTTCACGCATAACCTGGGTTCCCTGGAAAAGATGCCTTTAGGGCTTCATAACAAACATGCGCGTCAATAATATCCCAACATGAGCATCAAGATCACGTGAATGGAAGCCAGGAGGGCAAAAGAATAACTAAACGGCCGATGGATCATGTGCCAGAGGTGCAGCATCTGGTGTGTCTTCGAAAGGAACATAATCTTCTTGGTAAGCATGGCCTGTTCCCGGGCGGTCGCAATGGCATTTTCCAGTTTCACATTTTGGGTGCGCCTGAGCCCCACCAGCGACATAGTTTTCCGATGGGACCAGAGCATCTTTTGCCGCAGCCGCCAGACTCGCATGGGGTATTCCATGTCGAAGACCATCATCTTCCAGAGTGCTGTCAGAACCGACATTTGCTCGAACTCGCGCGAACTCGGAAAGTGCACAAGCGTCTCCACGTCCTTAGGCGAGAGTATTCCGAGGCTGCTTAACTGCTCGGTTAGCTTGTCGCTCAGTTCTTTCGCGTCCTTGAGCGACACCTCGGCGAAACCTAAGCTGCGCGGAATCTGTGCGTAAATGTAGCGTCCCACGAATCCGCTCAGCGCGACGATCACCATGATCCAAAAGGCTACTCCTGCAAGCCCGGAAAACTTGAAGGAAGAGTGAAATGTGACGAGGACCGGCGCAGCAATCCCCATCAGGACGTGAAAATCCAGCCAGTGTCGCGGATTGCCTTGCCTCCCAAGCCAGGGCCAGATTTTCCGGAGAGGGTAGACATAAACGATCAGAAACAGGGCGAAAGCGACCATTCCCAGGTGCAGCCCGATTACCCCGCTCGGCTTAAGCCATGCGTGCTTCGGAGAGAGCGCGCGGTTTGCCTGGGAAAGAATGTAGTAGTTGGATCCATAGACGATTTGAATCAGGGTCAGCACTCCCGCAATCGCATAGGCGATACCCAGACGGGAGCGGTGCGCTTTCTCAGGGTCGACCTGAACCGTCATCGCTCGTGAAACGCTGATATTTGTGCTCATTTGCGGGCTTGTGTCTCCTTCGTGTTTACCGAGAATCTCTTGTAGTCCGAGAATCGGTGCGTATTGCGCCAGTGTTGATGCCGCGTTTCCACTTCGATGGTCGCCACTGAAGGCAACCAATAGGTATCCGGCGGGCTGTGGAAGGTGACTGGCGTGTACGAAATGTCGGATTGCATCGTTCGAAGTCCTACGTCCTCCATGGCCGTCCCAATCCCCGCGACGATTCGCGTGATAGTTCCTGTTTCAATGTCGATCCACGCACTCCCAGCAAGGTCCAGCGGGAACTCGCGTCCCCCGACTGCCAGCGCTGCCGGTGTCCGAGTGCCCGGAATATGCTGGAAGGAAACCTTGGCTAGTTTCCGGCCATTGAGGGTGTCTTCTCCGTCGTCCGTGAACTTGAATCCGGCCGCGTAGTACGGATGGAAAACAAGAAACAACGTTGAAAAACCGTTGCTCACGAGCAAAGGGCGTTGAAGTTTTTTTGCAGGCTTGTCCTCTTCCGCGAGGCGTGACTCCACAAGATTCACATCCCCACTTGCACTGGAAAGCATGATCAGATAATTAAACGCCGACTCTTCCTTCTCGACTGTCTTCCCCTTGTCTCCGAGCTTTTCCTGCAGAACGCGCTCACTGCAGCTCACCTCCGAGATCCGATCGAGATAGGAGCTAACTTGATCGCTGGTGCGGCGAAGCAAATCTTCCAGAGGGTCGCCTGCGGCACGCACGGGGCGGGCTGCAACGCCCGCGAAGACAAGGGAGGCGATGAGAAATGTAATTTTCAGGCTACGCATGAGCAAAGATTCCTTTCTCACCTATGATTCCCTTTCGAATCGAAACGGTATCCAAGAGTGAATGACAGTTGGTCGTAATTCTGGAGCCTCCCTCGATAGAAGGTCAGCCCTCCCTGCATAAAGAATCGCGAGCCGATTGACGTGTCGGTCGTCGCTTCTAGAAACCGCGCGGTCTGATTTCCGGCCAGAGCCGAGATGACCGATTGATCTCCTCCCAGCACATTAATGTGAATCCTATCGCCGAAAGTCCGCGAAACCGACACGGCACGGTACGTCCCCGCGGCGAAGGAACTAGCGAACTTCGAGTAGTGCACATCAGCATTCACGCCCAGCCACGGCACTTTAACGAACGACAGCCCGTATAGCTGGTTTATGGAACGTTTCGCGTCGCCGCTGCGGCTGCTCGTTCCCATCTCCGTGTACAGAGCAATCGGCTTCACTACCTGCACGCGTAGCCCGGCGCTCACACCTTGAAATAGGTACCTGTCGAGCAGGCCCGTCCCAATCAGGGTCGCATCGAACGTCGGGATGTTCCGGAAATAGGTGTCGTTCAGTGAGATCTCAAATCGTTGGATCGGGACCAACCGCACTGTAAAGAAGCTCTGGCTGATGCCCGCGCCCGGGGAAGGTACCGCCGGGTTGCCCTGAGGGCGATCGGCCTGAAACGAGTGGTAGATCGAAAAAAACCGTTTGTAGTTAATCATGTTTTCAAGGAAAATAAACGGGTCCTGCATATGCCATTTCAGCAGGTTGGCTCCCACCCCGGAAGTGCTCGAGAAGTGGAAGTTCTCGTAGCTGCCTCCTTCAAAATTGACAAACGCTCCGCCCATCTTTTGGTTGGGATTGTAGTTCCACGACGTCGGGTCCGGAGTAGACCCGCCAAAAATTCCTATCGTCGTGATCTTACGGATTCGCGCCCCGAAATATCCGCCGTCGATGGTGTTGAGACTGCTTGCCCACGGGAGGTACATCCGGCCAACTCCCGCGACCCAGCGCGATTGCGGGTTTTGATATGTCAATTCCAGATGATAGGTCCGGTTGAGCAGGTCCTGCAGGGTCGGTTGGGTGGAAGCTGAAAACGAGTTGAGCCGCCCCCGCCAGTAGCCGCTCAAATTCCAGAATGTTCCGCCAATGCGCGTGAAATCCGCGCGAAATATAGCGCCGATTTCAGAGCTCCGGGACTTGGAAGCGTCGTGGTTCATCGTATCCATGTAGTCGAGACCAATAAGTCCCCGCATGCGATTCACGGAGGGGAGTGGAGGCCGGGGGACAAAGGCGCGCGCCTCGTCGTCGAGCAAGTCGCTTTCCGTGAACGTAATGACTGCTGGGTATTTCCGCGTCGCGCTCATGGTTTGTTGATCCACTTGCGCCTGGGTATCTTCTGAAGACAGAAATGCGAGGTCGCCCGGCACAATGTCGCGCGTCGGCGTGCGGATTTCCGTGACAGCGGAGGTCTCCGCCACTCCGATTACGACGATTTCCGCGACCGGTCCACCGGCGCTACCGCCCGTTCCATCCTTTGCCGCTGCCTTAGCCTCATCCTTTATGACCAGCGTCATTCCTTCGGAGAGGCCGGAGCTTCGCCCTCCGTCAAGGTAGGCAGTTTCCTGCTGCACATGTTTCACATGGAAGACCGTGCGCGTCCCCGTGGATACAGATTCAGCGAGTGCCCGCATTTCTGCATCAGAAATTTCGCGAGCAGGCTCCGGGGCAGGAGCAGGCGTTGCAGGTTTTGGCACAGGAGCAGGCGCCAGTGAAGAACTGTTTGCTGCAACCGCGGACGCCGACAGTACAGAAACCACAGGAACCGGTGGTTGTGCCGCTGTCGGTTTCTTTACAACCTTGGGCGCAGGATTCTCCGTCATCACGGCAACGGATGGATTGGCTTCCTTACTCGAATCAATCGTGGGTGGTGCAGGCAGTTCCGGCCGAGGTATTTGGAGTGGGGGGAGCGATTGCGGTGCTGGCTGGACCGGCGGCACATTTTCGGTTTGCGAGGTGAACGTGGGCTTTTCCGGCCGCCGGAAAACTCCGAGTACGGCTTGCGCAGCTGTAACTGCAGCAGACGTGCGTCCCGTGGCGACCGGGCCATTCTGGCGGCTGGTTGGCTGCGCGGATTCATTCGAAGCCCGTTGTTCCTGCTCCCGCAAGTGTGCTCCGATCCGGAGGACGACGCTGTTTCCCTCCGAGGACAACAGGTAAGGGGTAGTCCGATCCAGCTCGATGAGCATGCGCGTCAGGGGTGGATTCTCGCTCTGCTTCCAGATACGCACGGCGTGGACGCCGTTTTTATTCACCAGGATTCGCCGCGGGCCCAGGTTGTACACGACACCTGGAAGGTCAAGAGCAATCCGGTCCCCGTAGGCCGCGATGACCTTCGCCGAAGTGATGACGGCGGTGGCGCTCACGTCGATGCGCACCTCGGCGTCTTGTCCTGAAACACTCATGTTGATAACCGTGGGTGCTGCGGGAATATTCGAGTCTGTTTGGGCGAAGGCGACATGCGCCAATAGCAGCAAGGCCCCCAGTTGTCTCGCTCTGATCATTTCCTAGCCTTTTTTTGGGCAGTGCGTCACCGCCCTGCGTGCTGATTTTCAGTCCTTCACTCAATCTCCTCGTTGCGAATCCACCGGGCTGCCGCCCGGCGCCACCCCATTAGCGCTTATGGCATTGATAGCAATTCACACTGTTGTAAACATATCCGCTGAGGTTCGGGTGATTGAAATTGGCCGCGTTCCCGCCCCCGTGGCATTGCGTACATTGGAAAACCAAGTAGTTCGCGGGATTAGTATGGCACGTAGCGCACACGCCGTTGGCATTGCCGTGATTCACGGGGAAATAGGTGTGATTGAATGTTGCGCCGGTCCAGGCTGCCGTCGTGTGGCAGGTGGCACAAGTTGTCGGGAACCCGGCTGCCGCGTGAGCCGGATTCGTTGTGGCGTTGTATGTTGCCGTGTGGCAACCGTAGCAAGTGATTGGCAGCGACGTATAGTTGTTGTTCACGTGGCAGCTCGCACAGGGAACCGACGTGGCGTGATAGCCAGTCAGTGGGAATGTAGTCGTGTTGTGGTCGAAAATCGCGCCGGTCCAGACTGCCGTGGTGTGGCAAGTCTCGCAAGTCTGGGGGAACCCGACTTGCACGTGGTTCGGAGTGGTCGTGGCCGTGTATTTATTCAAGTGGCACGAAACGCAGGTTGTCACGGTGATGCTGTAGTTGTTGTTGACGTGGCAGCCAGCGCAAGCAACCGTAGCGTGAAAACCGGTTAACGGGAAACCCGTGGCCGTGTGATTAAATACCCCTCCCGTCCAGGCTGAGGTCGTGTGGCAGATGGAGCAATCCGTTGGAAACCCTGCCGTAATATGGTTTGGCACCACGCCTCCGAGTGTTGCGGTGCTTTGCCAAGAGGTGATATGGCATCCGTAGCAGGCCGTTGAAGTGAGCGTATAGTTGTTGCTTACGTGACAGGAAATGCAGGGCGACGGTGAAGGAGACATGTGCAATCCCGTCAAGGCAAACCCGGTCGTGCCGTGGTCAAACGTTGCGGTGGTAAAATTCACCGTCGTGTGGCAGGTAGCACAGTTCGCTGCCGCAAATGTTGCGCCGGCTGAGGCATGCGGTGGGGCGTTGGTCTGCTGCCAGGTCGTCAAGTGGCATCCCGAATTTCCGCAATCCGTCGGGGCTATCGTCAAAGCATAGTTGTTGCCGATGTGGCACGAAACACAGGTTGCATTGGCGTGGGCATTGGTCAGCGCGAAGCCGGTTGTAGCATGATTGAAAACTCCCGCGGCCCAGGTAGTAATCGTGTGGCACGCGGCACATTGAGCCGCCGTGATTGGAAATCCGGCAGCAACGTGGTTCGGTACGTTCCCGCCAAGCGTTGTGGTGCTCGTGAAAGCTGCCTGGTGGCACCCATAACAATCTGTTGAACTGAGGGTGTAGTTGTTGCTCACATGGCAGGAAACGCAGGGCGTCGGCGTCGGTGACATGTGTGTTCCGGTCAAGGCAAACCCGGTTGTGCTGTGATCAAAAGTTGCGGTCGTCCAACTGATGGTCGTGTGGCAAGTGGAACAGTTCGTCGCTGCAAATGTCGCTCCGGCCGTGGGATGCACTGGATTTGTGGTCTGCTGCCAAGTCGTCAAATGGCATCCCGAATTCCCGCAATCGGTCGGCGTGATCGTTAGAGCATAGTTGTTGTTAACGTGGCACAAATTGCAGGCCACGTTGGCGTGCGCATTGGTCAGCTGGAAGCCAGTGGCGCTGTGATCGAAGACTCCCGCAGCCCAGGTGGTAATCGCGTGGCACGTTGCGCAGGCTGAGGCCGTGATCGGGAAGCCTGCCGTGACGTGATTCGGTACGTTCCCGCCAAGGGTCGTGGTGCTTTGGAAGACCGCTTGGTGGCACCCATAGCAATCCGCCGAACTGAGGGTGTAGTTGTTGTTCACATGGCAGGAGGCGCAGGGCGTCGGCGTCGGCGACAAGTGGGTTCCGATCAATGCAAAACCCGTCGTACTGTGATCAAAAACTGCCGTCGTCCAACTCACTGTTGTGTGGCACACTGCGCAGTTCGTTGCCGCAAACTGCGCACCCGACGTGGAGTGCACCGGATTTTTCGTCTGCTGCCAGGTTGTTAGATGGCAGCCTGAATTTCCGCAATCGTTCGGCGTGGTCGTCAAGCTATAGTTGTTGTTCGTGTGGCACAATGCGCAGGCCACGTTGGCATGCCCATTGGTCAGCATAAACCCGGTCGTGCTGTGATCGAATGTCGCCGTCGTCCAATTGACTGTCGAATGGCAAGTTGAGCAATTCGCAATTCCAAATGACGCTCCGGCCGTTGGATGCACAGGATTCGTGGTGCGCTGCCAAGTCGTCAAATGGCATCCCGAATTCCCGCAATCGGTCGGCGCGGTCGTCAAGTTGTAGTTGTTGTTGATGTGGCACGTTGCGCACGCCACATTGGCATGCCCATTGGTCAGCATAAACCCGGTCGTGCTGTGGTCGAACGTTGCCGTCGTCCAACTGATCGTCGTATGGCACGTCGTGCAATTGGCAAGGCCAAAAGCCGGCCCGGCCGATGGATGCACAGGGTTCGTGGTCTGCTGCCACGTCGTCAAATGGCATCCCGAGTTTCCGCAATCGGTCGACGCAACCACCAAGTTATAGTTGTTATTAACATGGCAGGAAGCGCAAGGCACGTTGGCATGCCCATTGGTCAGCATAAACCCGGTCGTGCTGTGGTCAAACGTAGCGGCGAGCCAGGTGTTCATTCCGTGGCAAGTCTCACAGGTCGTCGAGAATTTTGCGTTAACGTGGTTGGGATTGGCAGCCAGCTGAAAATCTCTCGCATGGCATGAATAGCACTGCGTCGACAACCCCTGGAACTGTCCTGTCGCGGCGCCCTTATGACAGGCATCGCATTCCAGAGCCGCATGAGCGCCCACCAACGGGAAGCGGTTGAAGTGATTCTGAATCGCTTGCACCGAGACGTTCCAGCCATTCACGGTGTGGCACTGTTCGCAATTGGCGCCGAACTGTCGCCTGTGAATGTCCGCGTGGCAATCCGCACAAGTTGAGCCCACATTCTTGAACACCAGCTTCGTATGACATTCAACGCATTGGACTTTCTCGTGCATCCCCCGTAGCGGATAACGAGTCTTATCGTGGTCAAATTCAGGGATGCTGCGGATGGGCTTCCAGCTGGTGCTGGTGTGGCAATTTTCGCAAGGAATGTCAAGCGGGCCATGCGGATTGCGCGAAGTTTGGAGTTGCGCAGGACGAGACGGACCCTGGGCAAGGGCCTGAAGTGCCAACATCAACAAGATTTGTAGAATCCCTTGGCCTGGCACAGTATTTACCCCTTTAACTACGCCTTTTAACTCCGGCTACTGAGAGCTTATGTAGCTTGTGGAAGAAGCGTAGTCCTCGGATTTACACGAAGCAACTGTACGGAGGGACAGTTAATGGGGGGGTTGGGTGTAATGTAACAGGGTGGCAGAGGGTACAGTCTCAGTTAGGGCCACTACCTGAAACCTCATTCACTCCATGGCAATCCTTACACTCAGTAGGGGTCGGCTTGTAGAAGACCACCGTCTTGTCGGCCACTTCGTGCGTCAGTTTGTGGCAGTCCAAGCATGGCACATCCTGGTGGGCGCCATCGAGGCGATATCGAGTCCGCTTATTGTGATCGAATTGAGACGGTTTCCAGCGTACGGCGTCATGACAGCTTGAGCAGTCGGTAGCTTCCGGCCGGTCAGCAAACTGGTTAGCATGGACGTCCTCATGGCACCCGGAGCAGAGCTTCGGCGCAGCGGTGAAATCCACGTTCTTCAGGGTCAGTTCCATAGCGGGTGGACGATGACAGTCAATGCAGACCACCCCGCGGTGCGCGCCCAACAGAGGGAATTTCGTCGCCGCATGGTCGAAGTGCGTCAGTTCGTTCCACTTCACCGTTGTGTGACACGCCTCGCAACCCGCGAGCGAGCCGTTCGCCCTCTTGGCCTCCATTTGCGGGCGGAATTCGCCACGATGTATATCCTCGTGGCAGACCGGACAAGTCATATCATCAAATTTGTACTTCACCGGAGTCACCGAGCCCTGCGGGACTTCCTTGTGGCAGTCCGCACAGGGGACCGCCATGTGGGCGCCGGTCAGCGGGAAACGTGTTTCCTTGTGTTTGGCCAATGCGAACACCGCCGGACGCCAACCCTTATTTTTCAGATTGTGGCATGTCTCACAGCGATTCAGGGACGGGGCTGCGGCGAACTGTCCCTTATGAATGTCTTCGTGACAATCCTTGCACTGCGTGGCCGTAATCTTGAAATCCGTGTCCTGGCCTTTGGTGCCTTTGGGTACATGGCACTTGTCGCAAGCGACTGGAATGTGGACGCCTTCCAGCGGATATTTTGTGGCAGCATGTTCTTTCACACCGAATGTGGAGGGCGCCCAATCATCTACCGTATGGCATGACTCGCATTTGCCGCCGTCCGCGCGCGCACGGAACTGGCCATGATGCGCGTCCTGATGACAATCCGTGCATTTGGCGAACGGCACCGCCGCCTTGAAATCATCATGGGTGTGGCAATCCTTGCAGGCTACCATCTTGTGCTTTCCGAGCAAGGGGTATTTTGTTTTCGAGTGGTCGAAACCCGGCATTTGCGTCACGCGAGTCCAACTCGCCGTGTTGTGACAGCTCTCGCAGGTCCCCTTGAAGGCGCCCTTGTGCACATCGACGTGGCATCCAATGCATTTCTCGAAGGGAAGTCCAGTGTACTTGACATACTGCTTTGCGTTCGCGTCCTGGATAACTGCATGGCATTTCACGCAATCAACTTTTTCGTGCGCTCCGGTGAGAGGATATTTCGAGGCCGCATGATTGAATAGTGGAGCCGGCTTCCAGCCCGCCAGAGTATGGCAGCGCTCGCAGTCCGTCCCGACCTGGCCACGATGCTCATCCGTGTGGCAGCTTACGCAATTGCGCGATAGGCCCAGATACGTGCGGTTCAGATCTTTGACCTGGATGCCCACACGCCCGCCCGCCGGAATGTTCTCGGCCTTGTGACATTTCTCGCAGGCTACTCCCGCATGTTTTCCTTCGAGCGGATAACCCGTCTTTTTGTGATCAAGCGCTTCGCGGTTCGGGGGATCCCAGCGAACCATGTTGAAATTCACTCCATTGTGATCGGAATGGCACTTCGCACACTCCTGGCCCGTAGGGTTCGTCCCAACGAAGGTGGCATGCAGGCCTAGCTTGTTGGCGACGCGGTCACGGATTTCCGTGTGGCATTCGAGGCATTTTAATTGCGAGGGGCCGCGAGCCAGATCGTGGCACTTTGTGCAATTCGTCGGCCCTTCCAGCGGCTGGTGTGCTTTCGCAAGCGGTCCTGGGGAAAGCTGTGCACGAACGGGAAGCCCGGTGGACCCTATCAATATGAACAGAATGGCGATGAAAAAACCGCGCCGGGCGAAAGAGGCGGCGCATTCCTGACTGGTTTGAGTTTTGGCCAACATCGGGTATCCGGCAATGGGGCCGGGCCTTTTCTCCTGGATAACTGCTTCTATAGAAAAGGCTGAGGTTTTTAAATACTACCACACGCGTCCTCCAAATTCCTTGAACAAGATTCCGCGGCGTTTCCAATGCATAATCGCACCAGGAATGTTGGGCTTGCTGATTGAATTAATTCAAATTATACGTTGCCGAAGAATGGGCGCGGGAATGGCAGCCCGCCGTTGGGATCGTATAGACGTCAATCTCCTCAAGCACGCGTAGATCGCCGCTGGCAAACGGACGAGGGCGTCCGCGATGTGTTCTGTGACCATACGAGATATAGTCTACGTGGGAGAAGTTGGTGATGAGTCTTGGTTTGGATTATCCGGCGATGCTGGCTGTGGCGCTGGCAGAGGCCCGCATCGGGCTGGCGGAGGGTGGCATCCCGATAGGCGCGGCAATCTTTGACGCCGGTGGCCAACTCGTCGGCGCGGGCCACAACCGGCGCGTTCAGCACAACGATCCCTCCGTGCATGGCGAAACGGACGCCTTCCGCAACGCAGGCCGTCAGCGCAGCTACCGGAATCTGATCATGGTTACGACGCTGGCACC
>WNGJ01006622.1_pt1 | contig 12287 bp, 15 predicted proteins | sample 5400611 | NCBI WGS metagenome assembly WNGJ01 (sample SAMN13153375, study PRJNA577476) | soil metagenome | isolation source: 40 cm soil or saprolite under Garry oak tree replicate 1 | place: USA:California | collected 2016-06-15 | reverse complement strand
TGCACGTGCGCGATGCCGGTCCGCTCACGCGCGAGCTCGTCGATCGCGCCGGCGGCGCGCGTGGCATGGTGCACTGCTTCAGCGAGGGGCCGGACGAAGTGGACGAGTGGATGCGGCGCGGCTTCAGCGTCTCGTTCGCTGGCACGCTCACCTATCCGAAGAACGACGTCCTTCGCCGCGCCGCGGTGCGCGTTCGTGCGGACCGTCTGCTGGTCGAGACGGACGCCCCGTACCTCTCGCCGCAGGCGCGTCGCGGGCAGCGAAACGAGCCGGCCTTCGTGGTCGACACCCTGGCGCTACTCAGCGAGGTCAGGGCAGAAGAGCCGGCCGCGCTCGGTCGTCAGGTGACCGAAAATGCCCGGAAACTCTTCGGGATCCGCTTCTAGGGAACACAACCGAGCCCGCCGTCGTATCTATCACCAGCACACGAAAGGCTGGTGAAGGTCATGAAGCGCTCCTGGCGTGTCGTCGCGCTCCTCGCGTTCGTCCTCGTGCTCGCTGCGGCGTGCAGTGGCAGCGGGGCCTCGCCGACCGCGGGCCAGCAGTTCAGCAACATCGGGAACAACCTGGGCGACAGCGCCGCGAAGGGTGGTGCTCCCGCGGCCATCCCGCTCCTCCGGGCGTGGGCACGACGCCCGAGAACGGCATCCCGACGCTGGTCACGAACCCGAGTCGCAACCTGATCCTCACCGCCAACGTCTCGATGAAGACCCAGGATCCGTGGGCGACGGCGGACAAGGCACGCGCCATCGCGAACGGTCTCGACGGCGACGTCCTCGCTATGAGCCAGACCGGCCAGGGCGAGAACCGCAGCGCCCTCATCACCGTCCGCGTCCCTTCGGATCGCTTCGATGAAGCGCTCCGCCAGCTGAAGCTGCTCGACGGTGAGGTCGTGACCTCGAACGTCGACGCGAAGGATGTCACCGACCAGTTCACCGATCTGCAAGCGCGCCTCCTCGCGAAGCAGGCCGAGGAACAGCGCTACCTCCAGCTCTTCCCGCAGGCGAAGACGGTCGACGAGACGCTGAAGATCGACGCGGCGCTCGGCAACGTGCGCACGCAGATCGAGCAGCTGCAGGGTCAGCTCAACCTCATCAAGAACCGCACGGACTTCTCGACGATCACGATGTCGATCGCGCCGCTCGTGACCGTGCCCACCACGACAAGCGGTGTCTGGGACCCGGCCGTGACCTTCGCCAAGGCGATCGCGGCGCTCTCCGTATTCTTCAAGTTCGCCGCCGATCTCGCGATCTGGCTCCTCGTGTTCGGCTGGATCCCGCTCATCGCACTCGCGATCGCGCTCGCTGCGTCGCGGATGCGCCGCCCGGGTGTCATTGCGCCGACGTCCTAGCGCTCCCTCTCCGCGCGGCGGCCCCATCTGTTCCATCGGCTGAATAGCCGAGGCTGGTGGGGCCGCTGCGCCATTTCATGGGCGTGATCGGCGGGCAGCCGCCCGCTTGGCAAGGCGCTTGCATGACGTCCGCCGTGGCGGTCCAGTGGGAGCACGTCGATCTCACGCAGTCGGAGCGGATCCAGCGCGAGTACCGCGACCGAGCTGCCGCGGAGGAAGCCGTCGAGCGTCTGCGGGAAGCAGGGTTCGCGGAGGGCGAGGTCAGCATGACGAGCCACGGCGGCACGACGACGCAAGATGGCACCTTCGTGCCGGGCAGCGTCTTTGTCGTCGTTACGGCGGATGCCCTGCGGGCCCGCGAGGCGGAGCGGATCATCTCCTAGACTTCGGCCGCGATGGCCGACGTGCGCATCCGTCCGGTGAACGAGCTCGACATCGAAGCGATCTGCCGCATCGACGAGCGCATCACCGGCACCTACCGCCCCGAGGTCTGGGAAGACCGCGTCGTGTACTTCATCCGCCGCGACCCCGACTCGTCGCAGGTCGCCGAGGTCGATGGCAAGGTCGTGGGCTTCATGCTCGGCGAGGTCCGCGGCGGCGAGTTCGGAATGGAAGAACCGACTGGGTGGCTCGAATTCTTCGGCGTCGATCCAGCGGCCCGCGAGCGGGGCATCGGTCGGCGTCTCACAGACGCGTTGCTCGCCGGGTTCAAGAAACGCGGCGCGCACGTGGCGCGGACGATGGTGCGCACGCAGGACGCCGAGATCGCGCGGTTCGTCGCGGCGATGGGCTTCGTGCCCGCCCCGGTGAGCGCGCTCGAGAAGCGGCTGGCGTAGACCCGCGGGAACCTCGCGGCTTCCGCGCTGTACATCGTGCGTGCCTCGAAGCCTTCTCCTGGCCGTCGTTCTCTTCTGCGCCTGCGCTCCGGTGACCGCGTCTCCGACGCCAACGCCCTCGTCCGTTCCCGCGAACTCGTCGTTCCCTACGACCGCTCCGATCACAACCGCCGCGCCGAAGCCGACGTCGACGTTGACCTTCGCAGTGGGCGCGGATCAGGCGCGCTACGTCGCAACGGTCGTCGCCTTCGTCGACGCCTTCAACGCCGGCGCCGTCGATGCGGCGCTCGCGCTGCTCGCCGACAACGTTGTCGGCAGCGACTGCGACTACGGCCGGCAGACCCTCATCACCTTCCAGAGCAAACGCGACGCGGAGCCGTGGCTCCGTGGCCGCGCGGCCGAGCACGATCGCATAGAGATCGCCGAGATCGTGAACGAGAACCCCGAGCCCTCCACCGGATCACATGTTGTCGCGGTCGGATGGGCGAGCCGCAGGACCGATCTCCTTCCGACCGCGATCGTCCCGCGGTACGCGGCAAAGGTCGTCTTTACACCGGATGGGCGACGGATCATCGCTTTCGCGAACGGCCCGACGAGCTGCGTCCCGTAGCCGCTGTTCGCTCGGGCGAACGGTATGACCATTCCGGGAGCCCAACGGGTAACCTAGACGTCGTGAGCGACGAGATCCGCATGCTGCCCGACCGCTATCACGGAGCCATCGAGCACTGGCGGCAGCACAACTTCCCGGATTACCCAAGGCTCGCCGAGGTCTGGACGAAGTTCTTCCCGAAGGATGAAGCGTTCTGCCTGTGCGCGAAGGTCGCGGGCGACATCCCGGCCGAGATCGAGATCGGCGACGACATCGGCAAACCGAAAGCCCTCGAGCCGAAGGAGCTCGCGCCCGAGGCGGCGCAGCACCTTCTCTCGCAGATCCGCGCGCAGGCATCGACCGAGTTCGGGTCCATCCAGCAGCACCAGATGACGCTCTTCCGCGCGCAGGAGCCGCAGGATCAGGCGTGGGCGCTGCGCGTCATGGCCGAGGAGCTCCGTCACGGCTACCAGATGGTCCACCTGCTCACGAGCTCCGACTGGTCGCCGGTGACCGAGACGAAGCCGGAGGACATGGTCGAAGAGATCCTCTCGATGCAGACCGGCAGTCACGTCCTCGCGGCGTTCAACCTCGAGTTCGATTCGTTCCTCGACAACGTGGTGTTCGCGGCATTCATCGATCGCGTAGGGAAATACCAGCTCACGATGCAGAAGATCTCGGCCTACAAGCCGTACGCGTCGTCGATGCCCCCGATGCTCCGCGAGGAAGCGTTCCACCTCGCGGCCGGCGTGATCCCGCTCCGCCGCTGGGTCGAGCATGCTGCGCGCGGCGACGGGTACATCGACATGCCCGCGATCCAGAAGGCGGTCCATAAGTGGTTCGGTCGGGGCCTGGAAATGTTCGGTGACGAGCGCGGCGGCCAGACGAACGTGAAGTTCGGTCTCAAGGATCTGAACAACCGCGACGCGCAGGACCAATACATCCAGGAGTGCACCAAGATGCTCGACGACCTGAACGTGCGCTACGTCCGGGCGCGCTTTCCCGATCGCACCCGCGACGAAGCTGACGCGATCTTCGCACGGGTCGCGGCGGGCGAGACGGTCGACGGGCTCACGCGCGAGGATCTGTTGCGTCTGCCGGACCGCCGCTTCTTCCGCCGCCGCGGCGAGTTCGCGTTCCAGACGGTCGGCACGCACGGCGAGACGTTCACCGACGTCGAGAAGTACATCACGCACGTCCTCGCGAGCCTGCCCGAGGCCTATCGCGCCTCGATCGATGTGAAGCACTGGGCAGACTTGCAGCGCGCCGTCGTCGCGGGGACGACGCCGCTCAAGGAAGCGATGGCGTCGATGCCACGGCTCGCGCGACAGGCCGGCGGCTGCCCCTGCGGCAAGTCCGTCCGCTGGGTGATCGATTAAGGTCGGACTCGGCCTCGACTCGCGTCTCGGTCTTTCCGCCGCGCAGCTCCGCGACCTCGCGCCCGAGGCAAGCGCCATCGGTTACGAGAGCCTCTGGACAAATGCCAGCGTCGATTACGACCCGGTCGCGATGTGTGTCGCCTGGCACGAACGTGCTGGTCTTCCGACCGGGGTCTCGGTCGTCCCGATCGCGCGCAACCCAGCGCCGGTGCTCGCGCTCGCGGCGCGCACCGCGCACGAGGTGAGCGACGGGCAGTTCGTCCTCGGCGTCGGCTCGGGTAGCGTCACCGAGCGTCCGATCGCCGCCGTGCGTGGATACATCGACGAGATCCGCAAGACCGCGAAGGATGTCCCGATCTACATCGGTGCGCTCGGGCCGCAGATGCTGGCCCTCGCCGGGCGTCACGCCGATGGCGCGGCGCTCAACTGGTGCACCCCGGCGCAGGTCGCGTGGAGTCGCGAGCGCGTCGGCCCTCGCGCGAAGCTCGTCGAGTACGTGCGCATGTGCGTGGACGACGACGCCGCCGCCGCGCGGCTGGCGCTCGCGAAGCAGATCCTCGCATACGCGCTGCTCGTGCGGCCCTCGGGCGCTCGCGGCTATCGCATGCATTTCGAGCGCATGGGCTTCGCGTCGCAGCTGGATCGCCTCGAGGCGAAGCGCGCCGCCGGTGCTTCGGAGGATGAACTCGCGCGTGCGGTGCCGGACGAGATGCTGTCGGGCCTCGGCTACGCCGGCCCGGCTGCCGGCGCCGCGGCCGCCTTCAAGAAGCTGAGCAGCGGCCTCGATGTCGCCATCGTTCGCGTGCTGGTGGCGCGTCAGGGTGACGTCGAAGGGGTACGCGCGACGATGCGCGCCGCGCTGAGCTAGGACGCCGCGGGGTCGGTCGCAGCGAAGCGCATCTGTGAGTCATATATTCGTTTTTCTGACCACCCATCATCTGCGCTTCACGCTGAATGGCTCGCCGCGATCGCTCGAGGTGCGCGCGGACCGACGGCTCATCGATGTTCTGCGAGACGATCTCGGCTCCACCGGAACGAAAGAGGGGTGCTCGATCGGGGTCTGCGGCGCGTGCAGCGTGCTCGTCGACGGCGAGCTCCTCTCCGCCTGCCTGCTGCCCGCGGTCTTCGCCGACGGCAGCGTTGTCGTCACCGTCGAGGGGCTCGCGCAGGGCGACGAGCTCTCACCGCTCCAGGTGGCGTTCATCCGCGAAGGCGGCTTCCAGTGCGGCATCTGCACGCCAGGACAGCTCATCGCAGCGACCGCACTGCTGGCAGAGCATCGCCGTCCGAGCGACGCCGAGATCCGCGAATGGATGATGGGCAACCTCTGTCGCTGCACCGGCTATCACGGGATCACGCGGGCGATCAAGGCGGCGGCAGCGTGACGTACGACTATCACGAGCCGGAGACCGTGGCCGAGGCGCTCGCCCTGTTGGCGCGGCACGGTGAGGACGCGCATCTCGTCGCCGGCGCGACGGCGTTCACGCTGCTCTGGCGACAGGGACTGCTGCGGCCCGGACACGTAATCGGCCTTCGCCGCATCGCGGCGCTCGGCGGGATCACCAGCACAGAAGGCGGTCTCGTGATCGGCGCGACGGTGACGCACCGCGCGATCGAGCGTTCGGTCGAGGTCGGCCGCTACTGCCCGGCGCTGACCCGCACGTTCGCGTCGGTGGCGACGGTGCGGGTGCGCAATCAGGCGACGCTCGGCGGCAACCTCGCGCATGCCGATCCCGCGCAGGATCCGCCGCCGATGCTCATCGCGCTCGGCGCCGAGGTCGTTGCGACGTCAGCCGCGGGCGAGCGCACCATCCCGGTCGACGAGCTGTTCGTCGACGTGTTCACGACATCGCTGCGCGCGGACGAGATCCTGACCGCGGTCCGCTGTCCCGCGCTCGCACCGGGCACGCGCGCGACGTATCTGAAGTTCCTGCCGCGGACCGCCGACGATTACGCGACCGTCTCGGTCGCCGCGACGCTGCGGCTCGCCGAGGACGGTCACGTCGCGGATGTGCGCGTCGCGCTCGGCGCATGCGGTCCGACCCCGGTGCGCGCACGCTCGGTCGAAGCGGCACTGCGAGGCGCGCGGCCGGACGCGCGACACATCGCCGATGCCGCCGCGCGTGTGGATGCGGACATCGCGCCGTTCGACGACGTTCGCGGTTCGGCAACCTACAAGCGCGACATGGCCCGCGTGTGGACCGAGCGCGCGCTCACCGAGCTCGTCTCGTGAAGCTCGAGCACACCGCGCTCGTTCGCGCCCCGCGCACGCGGGTGTGGAAGCTCGTCACCGACGTGCCGGCCGCCGCGCGGTGCGTGCCAGGCGTTGCGGCGGTGACTCCGTCCAGCGCCGGCAAGTACAAGGGCTCGTTGCTGGTGCAGCTCGGGCCGGTGCGTCTGGTGCTCGACGGCGACGTCGCGCTCACCGCGACCGACGAAGCCGCGGGCAAAGCGTCAGTCCGCGCCGACGCGAAGGACTCGCGCCTCGGCGGCACGGTACGCGCCACGATGGACCTCACGCTCGTCGACAAAGGCGAGGACACCGAGCTGCGCATCACGAGCGACGTGCAGATCGCCGGACGTATCGGTGAGTTCGGACAACCGGTGATCCAGCGCAAAGCGGACCAGCTCATGACCCAGTTCGCCGAATGCCTCGCGCGCACGCTCGCGTGACGCTCACGAAGCCCGCGGCGCCCGACCTCCTCGGGACGCCCGAGTGGCGGATCGAAGGTCGCGACAAGGTCACCGGCGCCGCGCGCTACGCGGCGGACATCGCACGGCCGGGCATGCTCCACGCCGCGTTCGTCGGCAGCCCATATCCGCACGCGCGCGTCGTGTCGGTGGACGCTGAGGCTGCACGCACGATGCCCGGCGTGCGCGCGGTGCTCGTCGGCGCGGACGTGCGGCCCGCGCGCTTCGGCCGCCGCTTACAGGACTGGCCGGTGCTTGCGTGGGACCGCGTGCGGTTCATCGGCGACCGCGTCGCCGTGGTCGCCGCGGACTCGCTCGAGGCTGCGGAGGCCGCGGCCGCCGCGGTCGCGGTCGAGTACGACGAGCTGCCCGCGGTCTTCGATCCCGAGGCCGCGCTCGCAGCGGACGCGCCGATGCTCCATCCCGACGCCGCCGAGTACACGTACTTCGGCGGCACGCGACCCCCGCGCGAACACCCGAACGTGCAGGGCCACGTGATACACGAGCACGGCGACGTGGCCGTGGGTTTCGAGAACGCGGCGGCCGTGTTCGAGCACGAGTTCAGCGTTCCGCGCGTGCATCAGGCCTACATCGAGCCGCGCGCGAGCCTGGTGTGGATCGAGGGCGAGACCGTCCACGTGGTGACGACGAACAAAGCGCCGTTCGCGTTGCGCGAGCAGATGGCCGTGACCATCGGCGTGCCCGCGGCGCGCATCGTCGTCGACACGCCGCACGTCGGCGGCGACTTCGGTGGCAAGGGCCTGTCGCTCGACGAGTTCGCCCTCTACTTCCTCGCGCGTGCGACGGGTCGGCCGGTGCGCTCGGTTCTCCGCTACGCCGACGAGCTGCAGATCTCGAACACCCGTCATGCCGCGCGGATCCGGCTCCGGACCGGCGTCGACCGCGAGGGCCGCATCACCGCGCATCAGGCACGCGTCGTCTTCGACGGCGGTGCGTACGCGGCGGGGAAGCCGGTCGCGGGCCTGCTCCCCGGCGGCCCGACGCTGACTCTGGCCGGTTATCACGTGCCGGCTGCGCGCGTCGAGGCGGTCGCGGTGTACACGAACACGCTCCCCGCGGGGCACGCGCGCGCGCCAAGCCAGCCGCAGCTCACCTTCGCGGCCGAGTCGCACCTCGATCTCATCGCGCGCGCGATGCAGATCGATCCGTTCGAGCTCCGCGAGCGCAACGCCATCCGCGCCGGCGAGACCGACGTCGAAGGCGCGGTCTGGCACGACTCGCAGGCGCCGCGCGTGCTCGCGACGCTTCGGGCGGCGTCCCCCTCGGGCGGCATGGCCGCCCGGGACCACGGCCGCGGACTGGCGTTCTCGGCGCGGCACGTCGGCCGCGGCAAGACATCGCTCACGCTGACGCTCGCGACCAACGGTTCCATCGACGTGCTCACCGGCGTGGCGGATCAGGGCGGCGGTGCGCACACCATGATCCAGCGCGTCGTCGCGCGCGAGCTCGGCATCGAACCGTCCCGCGTGCGCGTGCGGCAGGGCGACACCGGGCACGCGAACGTCGATCCCGGCGTCGGCGGAAGCCGCGTCACACCCGTCGCGGGCAACGCCGCGCTCGACGGCGCGCGCAAGCTGAAGGCGCGTCTGGCCCAGATCGGCAAGACGCTGGACGAGGCCGCGCGGGCCGCCCCGCCGCTGATCGTCACCGGCGAGGGCGAACAGAACGAGCACCTCTACGGCGCTTACGCGTACTCGATCGAAGTGTCGGTCGATCGCGAGACCGGATCGTTCCGCGTCGTCGATGCGGTGCTCGTCGCGGATGTCGGCACGGTCATCAACCCGGTCGCGGTGCGCGGCCAGCTCGAAGGCGGGTTCGTGTTCGGTCTGGGACAGGCCGTCATGGAGGAGCTGCGCCTCGACGACGGCCGCGTGCCGACGACGAACCTCGGCGACTACAAGATCCCGACCATCGCGGACGCGCCCCCGCTGCGCCTCATCCTCATCACCGACGCGCCCGGCCCGGGACCCTTCGGAGCGAAATCGGCCGGCGAGCTCGCCAATCCCGGGGTCGGCGCCGCGATCGCGAACGCGATCGACGCGGCCGTCGGCGTGCGCGTCATGTCGCTGCCCATCACCGCGGAGAAGGTCCGTTCGCTCCTCCGAACGAAGGAGGTGCGCGCGGCGGAGCCCGGGTAGTATTTCCCGACCAGCGGAGGCGTCATGTCGCAGTTCAACGACAAGGTCGCGCCCAAAGACTTCGCCAAGATGCCGCCCGAGTACCGGGATCTGCTCATCCGCCTGCTCACGATCCAAGCGGACTGCGAGATCGGCGGGCCGCACATCTATGTCGACCACTGGACGTTGCGCGCCCCCACTGTCGACGACCAGTGGCGCGTCGCGCGGATCGCCTCCGAGGAGATCGACCACTGCCGCAAGATGCTCCGGCTGCTCAACCTCGTCGATGTCGACCGCTCGGACATCCTCGAGCGGCCCCGCAGCAAGCGCGAGGTCGACGCGTTCAAAGAGGACATGCCGACGTGGGCGGACTTCGCGGCGTTCGGCTTCCTCATCGACAAGGTCGGTCAGTACCAGCTCGAGGAGATGGTCGGCTCGACGTTCGCCGCGATCGACGACACCCTGCCGATCATCCTGCGCGAGGAGAAGGGCCACGTCGCTTACGGGGAGCAGCAGCTCCAGAAGCTCATCGAGAGCGGCACCGCGGGTAAGGAGCAGGCGCAGGCCGCGATCTCGAAGTGGTATGGCATCGGGCTCGACATGTTCGGGAAGTCCGGGTCGTCGCGCACCGAGCGCTACCTCGAGTGGGGCCTGAAGCGACGCACCAACGAGGAAGCGCGCCGCCAGTACATCGCCGAGATGGAGCCCAAGATCGCGGCGCTCGGTCTGGTCGTCCCGGATCGTCTACTGGGCAGGAAGTACCTCTAAGCAGCTGACCATACTTCAGAGATGCGCCAGATCGCACCAGTGACCGTCGCGGGCGCATTCGGGACCCGAGCGGCGACCGTCAACTACGGTCCGCGTGAGGACGAGTGTCATCTCGAGTTGAACCTCGACGACGGTCGCGTGCTCTCCGCGTCGGGCAGCGATTACTTCGCCTGCCTGGTCTCGATACGACGCGAGCTCGAGGCTGAGGGCATCGTTGTGTGTTGTCAGGGCGCTCGGAAGGACGTGTGGCCATCCGGAATGGCTCGCGACATGGCTGCCGGTCTCCAAGCCTACGTGCTGACGATCGGCAGAACGCCGCTGCGTCACGAGCTGGTCGCGATATTCGACCCGGCAGATCGGAAGCTGATCGGCACGGTGGCCGAGCAGGAGCGGTACTTCAAGCTTTGGTGGAGTTCGCCGCGCGCACGCAGCGGCTGAGCGTGATGGCCGAGCTCTTCAACCTCTCCGAAGCCCTCATCGACGTTCACCTCGCCGCGGGCCGCGGCGATCGCCCGGCACTGCGCTACGAGGGCGCGACGCACAGCTACCGCGACGTGTCGCGGCTCGTCGCGTGCGCCGGCAATGCGCTGCGATCGCTCGGCGTCGAGATGGAGGATCGCGTCGCGCTGCTGCTTCCTGACTCGCCGGAGTTCGTCGCGACGTTCCTCGGCGCGATCCGCATCGGCGCCGTTCCGGTGACGCTCTCGACGTACCTCACGAGCGACGATTACGCGGAGCTGCTCGCCGACTGCCGCGCGCGAGTGCTCGTCGCGCACGCGAGCGTGATGCCGCGCATCGCGCCGATCCGCAGCGACTTGCGGCACCTGCGGCACGTCGTCATCGCCGGCGGAGAGCCCGGCGAGGACGTCGCGTTCGACGCGCTGACCCGGACGCAGCCGGACGAGCTCGCGCCCGAGCCCACGACCGCGGACGACATGGCGTTCTGGCAATACTCGAGCGGTACGACCGGCCGGCCCAAGGCCGTCGTGCACCTCCACGGCCCGGCGGTCGCCCCCGCCGACCTGCACGGCACGCACGTCGTCGGGATGAACGCCGATGATCGCGTGCTCAGCGTCGCGAAGCTCTTCTTCTCGTACGGCCTCGGCGCATCGCTGCTCATCCCGTTCCGGCACGGCGCGTCGTCGATCCTGCTATCCGGCCGTCCCGAGCCGCGCCTGGTGTTCGAGACGATCGCGCGCGAGCGGCCGACGCTCCTCTACGCGGTGCCGACCGCATACGCCGCGCTGCTCGCCGTTCCGGAGCGCCACGACCTCTCGTCGCTGCGCCGCTGCATCTCCGCGGGTGAGTCGCTGCCCGCGCCGCTGTTCGAGCGCTGGCGCGCGCGCTTCGGCCTCGAGATCCTCGACGGCATCGGCTCGACCGAGATCGGCTACATCGCCATCTCGAACTTTCCCGGTCGCGCGCGGCCCGGCACATCGGGTCAGGTCATTCCTGGCTACGAGGCACGCGTGCAGCGCACCGACGGCGAGCCCGCCGCTGTCGGTGAGATCGGCGATCTGCTGGTGCGCGGGCCCTCGACCGCGGCCTTCTACTGGCGACAGCGCGCCGCGACGAAGCACACCTTCCGCGGCGAGTGGGTGTTCACCGGCGATCGCTACTCGGTGGATGCGGACGGCTACTACACCAACCATGGTCGCTCCGATGATCTGCTCCGCGTGAGCGGCCACTGGGTCTCACCCCTCGAGGTCGAGTCCGTCCTCCTGCGCCACGCGGCCGTACGTGAGTGCGCGGTGGTCGCGCGGGCCGACGGCGACGGGCTCATCAAGCCGTGCGCGTACGTCGTCTGTGCCGAGGGCACGGCCGCGGCGCCGGCGCTCGCCGACGAGCTCAAGGCGTTCGTGAAGGATTCGCTCGCGCCCTACAAGTACCCGCGCTGGGTCGAGTTCATCCCCGAGCTGCCCAAGACGTCGACCGGCAAGATCCAGCGCTTCAAGCTGCGTCAGACCGTGCCCTGACGGCCCTCGCTCGGGTGGTACGCGACCTGCATGGAAAGCCTCCGCAAGCCCGCCATGGGAGGTTTTCACATGGAACAGAGCAATTCGTCCGGGATCATGGCCGTGATGGTGGTCGCGCTCGTCGCGATCGTCGTCGTCTTCCTGCTCGTGAGCGGGGTCCTCGTGCCACAGGGTGGCGGGATCAACATCCACCTCTAGCCGCGTCGCGCGGGCGGGCCTCGCGGCCCACCCGCGCGGTCTAGGTCAAGGGCACTCGCCCGCATAACGGGTGTCGCCGAATTCCGCGAACGTGATGGCCTGCTTGGTGAGCTGGTACGTCACCGCGATGTTCATCTCCACATCGAAGCCCGACTTCGATAGGCAGCCCGTCCCGTAGCCAGGCTTGATCCGTTCGATGAGCTTCACGACGAGCGGCCGGTCGAGCCCGGCGAACTGTTCCGCGGTCTTCGCGTTCTTGAGGACCGTGTCGGCCAGCGCGTCCGCGGTGCTCGCCGTGATGAACGCCAGTGCCTTCTGATGCGCGGTGACCATCCGCTTCACGAGGTCGGGCTTTGACGCG
>WNGJ01024121.1_pt1 | contig 12288 bp, 12 predicted proteins | sample 5400611 | NCBI WGS metagenome assembly WNGJ01 (sample SAMN13153375, study PRJNA577476) | soil metagenome | isolation source: 40 cm soil or saprolite under Garry oak tree replicate 1 | place: USA:California | collected 2016-06-15 | reverse complement strand
CGCGCTCACCGAGCACGCTGGTCCCTTTGCCTACTCCCTCACGGGCAAGGGGTGTGAGCGCCGAACCGCTACGGGACCCGCGGCGACCCCGCTGATGCCGCTACCTTGTCGCGCCTGCGTGCGCCGGACAGAGGAGCCCGGTGACCAGAAACGCGCTGGTCAGCGAGGCGTGGGGCGGACGAGTCGGCCTGTACGCCGGGTTCTGTGACCGGGGCGCCTCACGGCACTGCCCCGGCCGGCGACCATCCATCTAGGCCTGCCGTCGCCGACAGGCTCGAGCGGTCCACCCGCAGGCTCGGACGGGCCGTCCTCGAACGCCTGCGCAGGGCGACGGTCTCCCGCCGCCCCTCTTGACCTTGCTCCGGGTGGGGTTTACCGAGCCGCCCGGGTCACCCCGGGCGCTGGTGGTCTCTTACACCACCGTTTCACCCTTGCCGCCGCGGTCGCACCCGAGAGCGCGGTCGCGGCGGCGGTCTGTTCTCTGTGGCACTGTCCCGCGGGTCACCCCGGGTTGGTGTTGCCAACCACCCTGCCCTGTGGAGCCCGGACGTTCCTCGGCGAGGTGCACGCACCTCGACGCGGCCGCCCAGCCGGCTCGTCCGCCGTACGACCAGAATACCCCGGTGGGCGTTACCGATGCTCTGCTGCTGGCCGGGTCCGGGCTGCTCGGCGGGGCGGTGAACGCGATCGCCGGCGGCGGCTCGCTGATCGTCTTCCCCACGCTGGTCGCCGCGGGCTATGGCACGCTCGTCGCGAACGTCACGAACTCGGTCGCTCTCTGGCCCGGGTACGTCGGCGGCGTCGTCGGCTTCCGCCAGGAGCTGGTCGGGCAACGCGGCCGGGTGGTCAGCCTCGCCGCCGCCGCGATCGTCGGCGCGGCTATCGGCTGCGGACTGCTGCTGGCCACCCCGGCCAGCGCGTTCGACACGGTGGTGCCGTTCCTCGTGCTCGCCGCCAGCCTGCTGCTTGCCGTCCAGCCACGGATAGCCGGGCTGGTCGGGCCGCCGACCGAGGACCACCGGGACAGCGCTCGGGTCCTCTATCCCACCGTCGGGCTGGCCTCCGTCTACGGCGGCTACTTCGGCGGCGCGCTCGGCGTGATCCTGCTCGGCGTGCTGGCGCTGACCGTGCACGACTCGCTCCGCCGCCTGAACGCGCTGAAGGCCGTGCTGTCGCTGGTGGTGGCGAGCGTGACGCTCGTCGTCTTCGGGCTCTTCGGCCCGGTCGACTGGGTCGCCGTCGCCGTCATCGCGCCGGCCTCGCTGCTCGGCGGCTTCCTCGGTGCGAAGGTGGCCCGACGGCTGGACGACCGGGTGCTGCGCTGGGCCGTCGTCGTCTTCGGGGTGCTGGTGGCAGTCCTGCTGTTCCTCCGCAACCGGTGAGCCCTCCGGCAACGTCAAGCTTCTGCGGCGGCGATCCGCGCTAGTGCAGGTGGCTGGTGTCGTTCACCAGCCGCACCACCGCTGGTCCGTCCGCATGCCAGTCCACGATGGACAGCCCCGCGGTGTCGAGGTGGATGCGGAACAGCGCGGAGGTCGGCGCGGACAGCGCGGAGCACAGCAGCAGCTTGATCGGCGTCACGTGGGAGACCACGACGACCGTCTGGCCGGAGTACGTGGCCAGCAGCCGGTCACGGGCCCGCCGGACCCGCCGGGCGACCTGCTCGACGCTCTCCCCACCGGGCGGTGCCGTTCGGGTGTCCGCCATCCAGGTGGCGTGCTCGGCCGGCCACCCCGCACGCACCTCGGCGAAGGTGAGCCCGTCCCAGCGTCCGAAGTCCGTCTCGACCAGGTCGTCGTCGATGGCGACCTCGACTCCCACCGCCTCGGCGATCGCGGCTGCCGTCGCCCTGGTCCGCCGCAGCGGCGAGCTCACCACGGCGGCAACACCGTCCACCTTCGACAGCCGGCTGGCTAGTGCCCTCGCCTGCGCCAGTCCCTGCTCGATCAGCTCGGGGTCAGCACGCCCGCTGAAGCGCTTGCCGGACAGCGGGGTGTCCCCGTGCCGGACCAGCAACAGCGTCGTCGGTGGCGCGGACGAGGAGCTCCACGCCGCCGCGGTGCGCTGGCCGGCGGCGTCCATCGCATCCGTCGGGTCGCCGTCCCCCTCCTCGGTCGCCGGTCGGGCCGGGGCGCGCGGCGTCCACTCGCGACCGGAGGCCGCCGCGTCCATCGCCTCGTTCGCCAGCCGGTCGGCGTACGTGTTGCGCTCCCGCGGAATCCAGCTGTAGCGGACCTCGGGTAGCCGCCGGGCCAGCACCGCGGCCTCCGCCTGCAGGGGCGCGAGGTCGGGGTGACGCACCTTCCAACGGCCGGACATCTGCTCGACGACCAGCTTGGAGTCCATCCGCACGTCCACGGAGGACGGTTCCACCTCGGCGGCCGCGCGCAGGCCGGCGATCAGGCCCTGGTATTCCGCGACGTTGTTGGTGGCGTACCCGATCGAGGCGGCACGCTCGGCCAGCACCTCGCCCGTGTCGGCGTCCCTGACCACCGACCCGTAGCCGGCCGGACCAGGGTTCCCCCGAGACCCGCCGTCCGCCTCGACCACGAGCCGCCGGCTCACGCCGTCCTCACAGTGCCGACTCAGAAGTCCGCACGAGGATGCGGCGGCAGTTGTCGCAACGCAGCACCTCGTCCGGTGCCGCGGCACGGGCCGCCCGCAGCTCCGACCCGGCGAGCTCCAGCCGGCAGCCCTCGCAGCGCCGCTGCCGCAGCTCCGCCGCACCCACTCCGCCCGAGGCCGCCCGCACCTTCTCGTAGAGCGCGAGCAGCTCACCGGGCAGCTCACCGGCCATCGCCGCCCGCGCGCCCGTGTCGTCGGCCATCCGTGCATCGATCTCCGCGTACGCCCGGTCCCGCGCGGCCACGGCGGCGTCCCGCTCGGCAGCCAAGCCGTCCAGCTCGGCCCGCAGAGCGGCGGCCCGCGACTCCGCCTCCTCCCGGCGCTCCATCACCTCGAGCTCGGTGTCCTCGAGGTCGGACTGCCGACGCGCCAGCGACTCCACCTCGTGCTGCAGGCTCTCCAGCTCCTTCGCCGGCGCCGCGGCGGACTGCATCCGCTGCTGGTCGCGTACGGACCGTTGCCGGACCTGGTCGACGTCGTTCTCCAGCCGGCGCAGGTCGCGGTCCAGGTCGCCGACCTCGGTCTCGGCCCGGACGACCGAGCCGCGCAGATCAGCCAACCTGGTGCCGGCGGCCGCGATGACAGCCAACTCCGGCAGCGTCCGCCTGCGGTGCTCCAGCCGGGCCAGCGCGGAGTCGAGGGATTGCAGGTCCAGCAGCCGGAGCTGGACGGCGGGGTCCGCCTTCACCGTGGGGCCATCCGGATCGCGCCGTCGAGGCGGATCGTCTCGCCGTTGAGCATCGGGTTCTCCACGATGTGCTGCACCAGCGCCGCGTACTCCTCCGGCCGGCCGAGCCGGTTCGGGTGCGGCACCTGCCGGCCGAGCGACTGCTTGGCCTCGTCCGGCAGGGATGCGAGCAGCGGGGTCTCGAACAGCCCCGGCGCGACGGTGACCACCCGGATCTGCCGGGCGGCCAGCTCCCGGGCTATCGGCAGCGTCATGCCCACGATGCCGCCCTTGGAGGCCGAGTACGCCGCCTGGCCCACCTGGCCCTCGAACGCGGCCACCGAGGCGGTGTTGACCAGCACGCCCCGCTCCTCGTCCACCGGGTCGAGCCCGGCCATCGCGGCGGCGGCGAGCCGGGTCACGTTGAAGGTGCCGACGAGGTTGACCTGAAGCACGCGGGTGAACGCCTCCAGCGGCATCGGCGAGCCGTCCTTGCCGATCACCCGCGCCGGCGGGCCGATGCCGGCGCAGTTGACCACGATGCGCAGCGGGCCCAACCCGCTCGCCGTCCCGACCGCGGCCTCGACCGCTTCCGCATCGGTCACGTCGGCCGGCGCGAACTCGCCGTCGAGACTGCTCGCCACCGCCTTGCCGTCCGACCCGGGCAGGTCGAGCACCACGACGCGCGCACCGAGCCCGGCCAGCCGCTCCGCGGTCGCCCGCCCGAGCCCCGACGCAGCCCCGGTGATCAGCGCGACCGCTCCGTCGACCCGCACGCCTGCTCCTCCCGCCGCCGACCGCCCCACCTTAGGTGGTCTGTCCGGGGAAGGGCGCGGGCGGGTCGAGCTGTCACGCCCGGGCTGGTTCGATCTCCGGTTCGGCCTCGTCGGAGCCGTCCGCCGACGTGCGCGCGATACCGACCGGGCGCAACGCGCGCAGCGCGACCCGGACCCGCAACCGGTCCCCGTCGCGGCCTGCCGCCGTACGCCCGCCGTGCGCCTCGACCAGCCGTTGCACCACGTACAGCGCGAGCGATGCCGGCCGGCCGCTGCGCGCCGCCTCACGGGAGCCGAACGGCTCGAAGAGCCGGCGCAGCTCCTCCTCGCTGCGAGACGTCGTGTACAGCAGGTCGACCACCACCTCGCCGGCCTCCCGACACGAGCGCAATGTCACCGGCCGGTCCTTGCGCGCGTCGGCCCGGACGTGATCGGCCAGCGCGCGGACGACCTGGTCGAGCGACACGGAGTCCACGTACGCTGCCAGCCCAGAGTCCACTTCGGACACCACCGGCGGCCGCGCCTGGCCGAGCCGGAACCTGGCGAGCGCGGCGGTCACGTCCGCGACCGCACCCGAGTCGGTGGCCGCCCGGGCGGACGCGGCGAGCAGCATGTCCTCCAGCAGCCGGCCGAGCCGGTCGGCGTGCTCGACGATGCCGGCGAGCAACGTCCTGCGATCGTCGGGACAGATCCGGTCCCCTCGGGACGCCAGCGTGGCGGCGCTGCCACGGATCGCCGTCAGCGGCGTCCGGAACTCGTGCGACACCGACGCGATCAGGTCCTCCCGGATCTGCCCCGCCTCCCGCAGCCGGCTCAACGCGCCCAACTCGGCGTCGAAGAGCTGGCGACGATACCGCTCCTCCTGCGCGTACCCCCGCTCGGCGAAGCGGAGCGCGGCGACCAACACCACGAGGGCGGCGACCAGCATCGCCGCCCCGATCGCCGCGATGGTCAGGGGCACGCTGCTCAGGGTCTCCAGCCGATCGGTGGGCGACCATGGCCCGATCGGGTCATGTACTCACCGTTGCGTGATGTTGACGCCGGCGGTGCCACTGACGACAGATGATGACGCTGAGTGATCGGCTCACCGAGGGCGGTCGTGCTGTGCCAGGGTGCGAGCATGCGCAAGTACGTGATCATGGGGGTGCAGGGCAGCGGGAAGGGCACCCAGGCGCGGATGCTCGCCGAGCGCTACGACCTGGTGCACATCAGCGTGGGTGACATCTTCCGGTGGAACGTCCAGGCCCACACCAAGCTCGCGGCCCAGGTAAGGCGGACCGTCGCGGCGGGCCGACTGGTCGACGACGACCTGGTCGAGTCCGTCGTGCGCGAGCGGCTCGACCGGCACGACTGGAACTACGGCTTCATCGTCGACGGCTTCCCCCGCAATGGACCGCAGGCCGAGTTCTTCCTGGAGAGCTACGACATCGACGGCGTGATCCACCTGGACATGCCGGACGGCGAGGTGCGGCGGCGGGTGCTGGCTCGGCGGCTGTGCTCGCGCTGCGGCCTGGACTACAACCTGATCGCGTCCCGGCCGGCCGTGGAGGCCACCTGCGACGTCTGCGGCGGCCGACTGGTTGCCCGGGAGGACGACACGGAGGAGGCGCTCGGCCAGCGGTTGCAGGACTACCACGAGAAGACCCGGCCGGCGCTGGAGCTCTTCCGCCGCAAGGAGTACGTCGTGACGGTGGACGCCACCCGCTCCCCCGCCGAGGTCCACGAGGACGTCCGGAAGAAGCTGGACCTACCGGCCTGAGACCCGCGGCGGTGACTCGGGCATCAGGTCGCCGGGCGGCACCCGCAGGACCCGGGCCAGGTCCGTCAGGACGACGACGGACAGGTCGCGCTGGCCACGCTCCGCCCGGCGGACCTCGGCCGGGAGCAGGCCGGTGGCCGCCGCCAACTCCTCCTGGCTCAGCCCGCGCTGCACCCGCAACGCCGCCAGCCGCCGGCCGAACGACTGCAGGTAGAGCCCGTCCTCACTGTCGTCCGCCACGATGCCGACCTTATCCGAGGTGATGCAGACTGTCATCACCCGTCAGGGATGCGCCTGAGTTTGACGCGTCGGGCCACGCTGCACTGCCCTGGCGCGCTGACCCGAGCAGGTCCGAGCGCGACGTGGGTGGCTCTGGCGTGGCCCGACGCTGGGAAGGGGACTGAGAATAGCGCCACCAGGCCGGTCGGGCACGGTTTCTGCAAGACTGGACGGCTTCGCAGCGCGATCCCGTCAGCCGGACTTCCGCGCGGACGCCGGCCGGCCGACGTTGGTCCTCGCTGCGCGTTTGCTGCCGGGCCAGCCGGGCACGCCGGGCGCTCCGCACCGCCGGAGAGCGACCTGATCTCGATCATCCCGGCGAGATCCAGGCGCGGCAGTTCGACATGGTCTCGGCGGGCACGTTCCCGGTCGACCGGGTGGTCACCGACTCGGCGACGGACGAGTACGACGCGCTGCTGCTGCCCGGGGGCGCCGTCGGGGGACTTCGCGACCGGCGACGAGCTGTGCGCCCGGTTCGGCTTGCCGCCGCGCGTTGCCTGAGCCGTACCGGTTGAAGGTGGCCGGACCGGCGGCGCGAAACCGCCACCCAATCATGAGGTTGGAAGGGGCTCCCTGTCTGAGCGCGGTGCGGCAAGCTTGACCGGCGCCACACCAGCGTTTGTGAAGGACAGGCTAAGTGGGCGCGGCTGGGTTCGAACCAGCGACCCCCCGCTTGTAAGGCGGGTGCTCTCCCACTGAGCTACGCGCCCGGTCAGGCGCGCCGAGGGTACCGGGCGGCGCCCGCCGGTCGCAGCGACGTACTGTCGCAGCGTGTCCGCCCCTCCCACACTCGGCCGGGTGCTCGGCCTGGTGGCGCTCGGGCTGGTGCTCGGGGCAGTGTGCTCAGCGGCGGGGACGTGGCAGTGGCACCGGTTCGAGCAGAAGCGGGCGGCCAACGGCGAGTTGCGGGCGGCGGCGGAGATGCCGGCCGCGCCGGTCGACGAGGTGCTCGCGGCCGGGCGCGCCGTCGACGAGCGGCTGCGGTTCCGGACCGTCACGGCGACCGGGCGGTACGACGTGGCCGGGCAGGTGCTGGTCCGGCGGCGCGAGATCGAAGGCCGGGCCGGCTTCCTCGTCGTGGCGCCGCTGCGAACCGCGTCGGGCACGACGCTGCTCGTCAGCCGCGGCTTCGTCCCGGCGACCAGCGCCGCGACCGACACCCCGAGCGTGCCCGACCCGCCGGGCGGCGAGGTGCGGGTGACCGGCCGGGTCTACCCGAGCGAGACCGGCGGCCTCGGCACCGGCCTGCCGGCCCGGCAGGTGTCGCATGTGGACGTGCCGGTGCTGGCCGATCGGCTCGGCATCCGGACCTACGGCGGGTTCGTCGAGCTGATCTCGTCCGATCCGCCTGATTCCGGCCTGGTCGCGTTGCCACCACCGGACCTGAGCAATCCGGCTGGCGGCGCGTTCACCGGCCAGCACCTGGCGTACGTCGTGCAGTGGTTCCTGTTCGCCGCCTTCGCCCTTGCCGGCCCGGTCATCCTGATCAGCCTCGACCGCCGATCCCGCCGTTCGGAGCAGCCTCGAGAAACCGAGCCGGTCGCACGCTGAGTGGCCGTACCACGTACGTGGGCGGTATCTCACCGTGATCCTTGCACCCAGGGGCGACCGAGCGGTCTATGTGGTGACCGCATGAGGAATGACGACTGCCGAGCGCCGGTCGTACGGGAGGTGAGCGACGTGCCCAGGAGCGACGACGAGATCGAGCGGCTGGCGACGCGCTACGACACCACGGACACGACCACCCTCGAGGGCGAGGAGGTGGAACTGGAGCCGGCGCGCGACGTCATGGTCTCTCGGTCGATCCGCTTCGACCGGCAGACGATGGACCGGCTGAGGGCCGCCGCCGCACAGCGCGAAGTCGGCGTCACACAGCTCATGCGGCAGTGGCTGGTCGACCGGCTCGACGTCGAGGAGTCCGGCGTCGGCAGGGAGCAGATCGCCGAGGAGCTGGAGCGCCTGGCCCGACAGGTTCGCGCGGCGGCGGGCTGAGCCTGGGTCAGGCGGGAAGCTGGGCCATCGCCTCGTGCCAGGCGGACTGGTCGCGCTTCTCGCCCGGCGCGTTCATCTCGGCGAAGCGCACGATCCCCGCACGGTCGATGAGGAACGTGCCGCGGTTCGCCATCCCGGCGATGTCGTTGAAGACCGCGTACGCCCGGGAGACCTCGCCGTGCGGCCAGAAGTCGGACAGCAGCGGGAACTGGTAGCCCTCCTGCGCGGCCCACGCCCTCAACGCGTACGGGGGGTCGACGCTGACACCGATCACTTGCACCTGGCCGTCCTCGAAGCGGGGCAGCTCGTCGCGCACCTGGCACAGCTCGCTGGTGCAGATCCCGCTGAACGCGAACGGGTAGAAGACCAACAGCACGCTCTTCTGCCCGCGGAACGAGGAGAGCGTGACCTCCTCCCTGTTCTGGTCGCGCAGCGTGAAGTCGGGGGCCTGCTGGCCGACCTCGACCGGCATCGGGACTCCTTCGCGGGGGCCGGGGAGAGGCTGCGAGCATGTCACGACCGGCGGCAGGCGGTCCGGTGGGGGCCGGCCGAACGCGTCAGCGCCGGGCCCGGGACTTCGGGGTGACCAGGCGGGCACCGGCCCAGTCGCGGGCGGCGCTGATGCTGGACGTCTGCGACAGCCCGGCCGTCGGCGCCGCCTCGCTGATGTCGCTCGGCTCGACGTGCCCGGCTCGCCCGGACTTGGGCGTCAGCAGCCAGATCACGCCGTTGTCGGCGAGTGGGTGCAGGGCGTCCACCAGCGCGTCGACGAGGTCGCCGTCGTCCTCGCGCCACCACAGCAGCACGACGTCGACGACGTCGTCGGCGTCCTCGTCGACGAGGTCGTTGCCGCAGCGCTCGACGATCGCGTCGCGCAGCTCGTGGTCGACGTCCTCGTCGTAGCCCCGCTCCTGCACGACCATGCCCGGCTCGAACCCGAGCCGCTCAGCCAGGCCGCGCCCGCCCGCCTGGTCCACGGTCGCGCTCACGGTGGGTCCTCCCCGTCTCGTCGAAGTTCCCGGCGGCCACCTCGAACCCCGGTGCGTGCCGGTAGTCCACACATTCCCGCGCCCTCGCGCAAGTACGCCAGCCGTACGGGCGTCGTGTCGCCGGTCCGGCGGATCCCGACGCGGCCCTCAGAGCGTGTTGCACGCCTTCTGGAAGTCCTGCGTCGCCCGGTTGTACGGGGCCGTTCCCGGAGTCCCCCCAGCGGTCGCCGTCCGGACGAGCGCGGTGAGCTGGTTGAGCACCGACTGCCCGTACGCCCTTATGCGGTCGGTCGCCGCCAGCTGCGAGCGGCCGATCTGACCACCGATCGTGGTCGCCCCCTCCCGCAGGACGCGGATCTGGCTGTCGCGGTCCTTCGCCTTGTTGAACTGGCTGTTGATGCTGGCGATCGAGGCCCGTTCGACCACGCACAACATCCGGCGCCGGGCGGTCACCGGGTTGACGGTCGGGGTGGACGACGCCGTGTCGGACGGCGAGCCGGTCTCGGTCGGGCTCGGGGATCCGGTCGGCGAGGCCGATCCGGCCGGGGAGCTCGACTCGGTCGGGGTCTGGGTCGGGGTCGTGACCCCCTCCGCCACGCCGCCGTTGCCCTCGACCGTCTTCGAGCACGCGGCCGCGCCGCCGCCGAGCAGGGCCGCGGCCACGAGCAGGGCGGGCAGCCGAAGGACACGCACGCGGACAAAGCTACCGTCCGCGGTGAGGCTGGTCGGCGGGCAGGATCGACCACGCTGGGCGCGCGCTCGACTACCTGACAGTAGGGGGGACAATCGACCTGTGACCCCGGATCGCTTCAGCATCATCACCGACGGCCTGCCCAGCCAGCTGCCCGACCTCGACCCGGACGAGACCCGGGAGTGGCTCGAGTCGCTCGACACCGTGATCAACGTCGCCGGCCGGAGCCGGGCGCGCTACCTGATGCTCAAGCTGCTCGAGCGCGCGCGGGAGCGGCAGGTCGGCGTGCCCGCGCTGCGCAGCACCGACTACATCAACACGATCCCGCCGGAGCGGGAGCCTTGGTTCCCCGGCGACGAGTTCGTCGAGCGCCGGATCCGGGCGTACATCCGGTGGAACGCGGCGATCATGGTCTCCCGCGCGAACCGGCCGGAGCTCGGTGTTGGTGGCCACATCGCCACGTACGCGAGCATGGCCAGCCTGTACGAGGTGGGCTTCAACCACTTCTTCCGCGGCAAGGACCACGGCGAGTCCGGGGACCAGGTCTTCTTCCAGGGTCACGGCTCGCCGGGCATCTACGCCCGCGCCTACCTGGAAGGCCGCCTGTCCGAGGAGCAGCTCGACGGCTTCCGGCAGGAGCTGTCGCACCGCGGTCGGGACGGCCGCCCGGCCGGCCTCCCGTCGTACCCGCACCCGAGGCTGATGCCGGACTTCTGGGAGTTCCCGACCGTGAGCATGGGGCTCGGGCCGATCCACGCGATCTACCAGGCACGCTTCAACCGCTACCTGCTCAATCGCGAGATCGAGGACACCAGCCGGTCGCGGGTGTGGGCGTTCCTGGGCGACGGCGAGATGGACGAGCCGGAGTCGCTCGGCGCCATCGGGGTGGCCGCCCGCGAGGAGCTGGACAACCTGATCTTCGTGGTGAACTGCAACCTGCAGCGCCTCGACGGGCCGGTCCGCGGCAACGGCAAGATCATCCAGGAGCTGGAGTCCTACTTCCGCGGTGCCGGCTGGAACGTGATCAAGGTCGTCTGGGGCCGGGAGTGGGACGAGCTGCTGGCCCGCGACGTCGACGGCGTGCTGGTCAACAAGATGAACACCACGCCGGACGGCCAGTTCCAGACCTACTCGACGGGCGACGGGGCGTTCATCCGGGAGGACTTCTTCGGCTCCGACCCGCGGCTGCGCAAGATGGTCGAGCACCTGTCGGACGACCAGCTCCGGCACCTGCCGCGCGGCGGCCACGACTACCGCAAGGTGTACGCGGCGTTCAAGGCGGCCACCGAGCACATCGGCCAGCCGACGGTGATCCTCGCCCACACGATCAAGGGCTGGACGCTGGGCAAGGACTTCGAGGGCCGCAACGCGACCCACCAGATGAAGAAGCTGACCAAGTCCGAGCTCAAGGAGCTGCGCGACCGGCTCTACCTGGAGATCCCGGACTCGGCGCTGGAGGCGCCCCTGCCGCCCTACTACCACCCCGGCGAGGAGTCGGACGAGATCCGGTACATGAAGGAGCGCCGCGCTGCGCTGGGCGGGTACGTGCCGCGGCGGGTCGTGCGCGCCAAGCCGCTGCGGCTGCCCGAGCGGGACGCGTACGCCGACCTGAAGAAGGGCTCCGGCAAGCAGGCGGTGGCCACCACGATGGCCTTCGTCCGGCTGCTCAAGGACCTGATGAAGGACAAGGAGTTCGGCAAGCGCTTCGTGCCCATCGTCCCGGACGAGGCCCGCACCTTCGGCATGGACTCGCTCTTCCCGACGGCGAAGATCTACAGCCCGTTCGGGCAGAAGTACGACCCCGTCGACCGGGAGCTGCTGCTGTCCTACCGGGAGTCGAAGCAGGGGCAGATCCTGCACGAGGGCATCAGCGAGGCCGGCGCGATGGGGTCGATGATCGCGGCCGGCACGTCGTACGCCACCCACGGCGAGCCGATGATCCCCATCTACATCTTCTACTCGATGTTCGGCTTCCAGCGCACCGGCGACGCGATCTGGGCGCTCGGCGACCAGCTCGGACGCGGCTTCCTGCTCGGCGCGACGGCGGGCCGGACCACCCTGAACGGCGAGGGCCTGCAGCACCAGGACGGCCACTCGCTGCTGCTCGCCTCCACCAACCCGGCCTGCGTCGCGTACGACCCCGCCTTCGCCTTCGAGATCTCGGTGATCGTCGAGGACGCGCTGCGGCGGATGTACGGCTCGAGCGACGAGCACCCGCGCGGCGAGGACGTCTTCTACTACCTGACCGTCTACAACGAGCCGTACCGGCAGCCGGCGATGCCCGAGGGGATCGACGAGGAGGGCATCCTGCGCGGGATTTACCGGTACGCGCAGGCCCCGGCTGACACGTCAGCGTCCGAGGACACCCGGCCCCGGGCGCAGGTGCTCGCGTCCGGCGTCGCGGTCCAGGCGGCGCTGAGGGCGCAGGAGATGCTGGCCGAGCAGTGGGGCGTCGCCGCCGACGTATGGTCGGTGACGTCGTGGAACGAGCTGCGGCGGGACGCGGTCGC
>WNGJ01012165.1_pt1 | contig 12288 bp, 5 predicted proteins | sample 5400611 | NCBI WGS metagenome assembly WNGJ01 (sample SAMN13153375, study PRJNA577476) | soil metagenome | isolation source: 40 cm soil or saprolite under Garry oak tree replicate 1 | place: USA:California | collected 2016-06-15 | reverse complement strand
GCAGCGGCGCCCTCCGACACCTCGTCCGCTCCTGCTCCGAGCGACACGACCTCACCCGCGGTGACGAATACCGCGTCTCTCATCGTGCAGACCGTTGCCGGCTTGACCGACACCGACGTCGCCGATGCGATCGCCGCCGGCGGTGGCACCGAGGTTTCGTCGATCCCCGCCCTTCGCCTTCACGTCGTCAACGTCGACGCCGCGACGGTTGCCGACTCCCTCGCCGAGTACCGGGCCGATCCTCGCGTGCAGTCCGTCGATCGCGACCGGACACGTGACGCCGAGGCGACGCCGAACGATCCCTCGTATCCCGACCAGTGGGCGCTCCCGCAGATCGGATGGGACCAGGCGTACGGCTCGACCACGATCTCCGGCGTCTCGACGATCGCCGTCCTCGACACAGGTGTGCAGTCGAGCGACGTTCCGTCCGGTCCCGGTTGGTCTGCGTTCGGCACCGATCCGAACACCGACCCGAACGGTCACGGAACCTGGGTCGCGTCGATCGCCGGCGCGACGACCGACAACGGTCAGGGCATCGCCGGCGTTGGCTTCGATGGCATCAACATCATGCCGGTGCAGGTGCTCGATGCGACCGGCACCGGTCAGGACTCCGACATCATCGCCGGACTCGTGTGGGCGGCCGATCACGGCGCGAACGTCGCGGTGATGGCGTTCTCGAACCCTGGCTACTCGAACGCATTGCAGGACGCAGTGAACTACGCGTGGAGCCACGGCGTGGTCGTCGTCGCAGCGTCGGGTAACGACGGCGGAACGTCGCCGAACTACCCGGCCGGTGACGCTCGCGTCGTCGGCGTCGGCGCGACGGATCAGACCGATGCATTGTGGAGCGGTTCGAACTCTTCAGCGGCCGTGTTCTTGACGGCACCGGGCGTCGGCATCCAGGCCGACGACACGATCGCGAACACGGTGAGCGTCACCGGGACGTCGGCTTCGGCAGCGATCGTTGCCGGATCCGCTGCGCAGCTGATCGCGGCCGATCCCTCGGCAACGCCCGGCGTGATCGTCGGACGGTTGGCGAGGAGCGCAGATCCTGATGGTGGCGTTGGGAACGGCCGCGTGAACCTTGCGCGCGCACTTGGTGACACCTCAACCGATCCAGTTGTTCCGACAGGCGCCCCCGGCGGCGGGCCGATCGTGGGGCCGTATTCGGCCGCTGCGAGCTTTAACGCGGCGCTTCAGGGGCAATCTTGCTTGCTCTCCGGGACGGTGTGCTCCGGTACTGGGGATGGAACGTGGATAAATGGGAACCTGCAGTCCTGGCGCGAGCTCGACTACATCCCGGTTCGCGTTCTCTTTACGGGTGGCCCCGCGAGTAACCAGACGATCACCGTTACCTTCGATCACACGAAGACGCAGGGCGGCGTCACTACACCGGGTATCCAGGACCTCGTCGATACCGCGACGCATCTAACGCATGTCTTCTCAACCTCTTCAAATGTGACAATTACCTCTGGGCCAACACTTTCAGCGCCAGCTGGGAGTGATTCGTGGAGTTACTCATTCACAGTAAACGTGACCAGCTCCACCCCCGAATTCGTTGAGTTCAGAGCGCGACTTTCTGCCGGGGCGCACCGTTTCACCGGCAGCTCGCTCGCCATGGGTGGGACCCCATCTCTGGGCAACGTGCAAATAGCCAAGCCGGCAGCCGTTCCCGGCACTCCAGACCTGCTTCTCACGAAGACGGGACCATCGGATACGACACCCGGTCAGGTCATCACGTACGTGCTCAACTACCAGAACAAGGCTGCCGCCACGAGCACGGCGACAGGTGTTCAATTGAAGGACGTGTTGCCGCCTAACGTCACGTACCTATCGGGCTGCACGGGGTCGACATGTTCGCTTGTCGGCAACACGATCACCTGGGATCTACCAAACCTCGCTTCAGGGGCAACAGGGAGTCGCTCCTACAAGGTGACAGTCAGTTCGAGCGCAACGAACGGGACCACGTTCACCAACGCGACGGAAATCAACAGTGCAGAGAACGACGCTCTGTTCAGCGACAACAAGGCCGCGGTGACCACGACGGTTCGTGTCCCGTCGATCTCGGGAACCGTGCTGGATGATCTGAACGGCGACACACTCGACAACGATGGCGGCGTCGGATTGGCGGGAGCGACTCTTCAGCTCTATCGCGATGGGCCGGGCACGATCGCTGGCACACTGGACGCTGGCGATCCGCTTGTGGCAACCAGGACTCCAACTCTCGCTGATGGCGCTTGGACGACGAACGCCTTCGCCGAGACAGTTCCGACCGCGACCGACCACTCAACCGCAACGAAGGTATCGAACGATCAGATCAAGATTGTTCTGGGCGCTCTGCCGACGTTCAGTGCCAACAACGAGTTCCTCGCGAAAGTTGCGTGTACGGCACCATCGATCACGACGCAGCCCGCGGCAACCCAGATTAAGAACGTCGGTGACTCGGTCACCTTCAGCGTCGTCGCGAGCGGAACAGCGCCACTCGCGTACCAATGGCGGAAGAACGGTTCGCCCATCCTCGGCGCCACAGGCGCGAGCTACACGATTTCCTCGGTCACGACAACCGATGCTGACTCGTACGACGTCGTTGTTAGCAACGGCTGCGGATCTGTCACGTCGAATGCTTCGGTGCTGACCGTGAACAAGTACACGCTGACGGTCACTCCGGATGTCCAAGCGAAGGATTATGGGAGTGCGGACCCCTCACCCTTCACATTCCAGTATTCGGGCTTCGTGGGGGGCGACTTGTCTTCGGTCATAGATACGCCGCCGACTTGCGGTGTCTCAGTTGCTCACGTGAACGTGGGCTCCTACACGATTACCTGCTCCGGCGGAGCGGACAACAAATACGACTTCTCGTATCAGACCAACACGTTGACGGTTAATCCGGTCGCGCTCGCGATCACGGCCGACTTCGATCCCTCGACGGCCACGGTCGATCACTTCACGAAGACCTACGGCCAGGCCAACCCCGGGTTCACCGTGCGCTACGCCGGGTTCGTGGGGACGGACAACGCTGCCTCGCTCGGCGGCACCCTCATCTTCACCACCCTGGCCGGCACCAACAGCCCGGTCGGTGCCTACGCGGTCACCCCGGGCGGGCTCACCTCGTCCAACTACACGATCACCTTCAACGACGGCACCTTGGACATCACCAAGGCCGTCCTGTCGGTCAACGCGGACAACCAGACCAAGGTCTACTTCACAAACGACCCTGCGGCGACATACACCCTCAGCGGATTCGTCAACGGCGACACTGCCGGCTCTGTGACGGTGACCGGGGCGCCGGTTTGCTCCATCGCCTCGCACAGCAACGACGTCGGCGTCTACCCCAACACCTACAGCTGCACTGCCGGGAACCTCTTGACTGCCAACTATTCGTTCCAGCCCGGCACCAAGGGCACCTTGACGATCACCCAGGCTGCGGCTCTCGTGAACTACATCGGCCAGACGGTGTTCGTTTCCTCGGGCAGTAGTTCAACCACGGCCCAGGTCACGCTGACGGCGAGCATGCAGGCCGTTGATCAGAACTACAATCTGGGCACGGCGACGGTCAGCTTCATCGAGGAGGATGTGGTCCCGAACAAGGTCCTGGCCGCGAACGTCCCCGTCAGCGTGGTCGCAGGTCAGCCTAATGTGGGTACAGCCAACACGATCATTACACTCAGCACCGGTCAGTACGGGGCTGAGTCGTACCTGATCAAGGTGGTGGCCACAGGCAACTACGACAACAGCCTCCAGCCGGTGGCTGACAAGACCGCCACCGTCGTTGCCATGAAGCCCCTCACGACGAGCACGGTGATTGGCGGTGGGACGATCGATCCCGCGGTTCCAGCAGGCACCTACGCGGGCGATCCGTCCAAGAACGTTACCTTCAGCGTCGGGATGATCTACAACAAGAGCGGCACGAACCCGCAGGGCAAGATCACCTTGGCGATCCCGCAGGTTGACGGCAGCATCATCTACGTCAAGTCGAACTCGATCGCATCGATGAACGTGACCGGGACGACCGATAGGTCGGCGACGATCTATACCAAGGCCTCCATCTACCGGGTGAACGGTAGCGTCGTAACCACGCTCGATGGGGGTGCGACGTTGCGGATGGACGTTGTCGACTTCGCGACAGGTGGCCTGTTGAACGATGAAGTTGGGTTCACCGTTCTTTCGTCCAAGACGAGCGACCTGCGGTTCTCCAACCAGTGGATCCTGGTGAATAGCGTCTGGAAGACGGCTACGCAGAAGCTGTTCAGCGGGACGGTTGGTATCGGTTAGCCGAAGAGGAGCAGAGCGGGGCTAGAGAGGTGCCGCTTCCGCTTGTGGCGGCAACTCGAGAAAAGCAGGCCCGGGCCGGGCCCGGGCCTCCCGCGCTTGTCTAACCCCTGATTGATGCTCCAGAGTGCCTCAGAGGGGCGAGATGCACAGATGACCGATCGGACGAGGCGCAGCTGGATCCCCAGTTTGATGGCTCTGATCGGCGGCGGGGTGATCGTCGCAGGCTCCTTCCTCACATGGCTGAAGGTCCCGGGCGGCGTTTCGGTCGAGACCGTCTCCGTCCCGGGGACGCCGAAGGGCAGCGAGCTTCTGCTTGGTCAGGTCGCCATCGGGGCCGGCGCCGCCGTGATCATCCTCGGACTTCTGTTGCCCGTGATCCGGCGCGCCCGGAGGCTCTTGGGTTTCCTCGTGATCGTCGGCGGAGCGGTCGCGATCGCAGTTGCGTACTCCGCGACTTCCTCGCCGCGTGACCGCTACATCGACTTCGCGGTCCAGAAGGGGCCGCCTGCCGGGCATTCCGATGAGGTGCGCGCTTCGCTTGCCAACCTCTTCGAGGTGTCGGGCCAGGAGGTTGATCTGGGCGTCGGGCTGTACGTCGTGATCGGTGGAGGCGCGCTGTCCGTGTTGGGCGGACTCGGCGCCCTCCTGGGACGTCGCAAGGCGAAACCGGTCGAAGAGGCCGCGGAGCTTCCCGAGCCCGATCGCCTGGCGAAAGAATGGCTGGCTGCTCGAGAACAGGAGGCTGCAGCCCGCAGCGCCGCTTTCGAGGAACCCCCGGAGCCAGAGCTCGTTACGCAGCCAGCCGGACCCTCAGCGTCGACCCAACCCCCGGAGCCGGACTTGGTCACGGAGTCGGTTCGGCCCCCACGGATGACTCAGCAGGCGAGACGCAGCTGGTTATCCGGCTTGCTGGCGCTGATCGGGGGCGGGGCGATCGTCGCCGGCTGCCTCCTTACCTGGCTCCATGTCGGAGGCGGCGTATCGGTGGGGAGCGTCTCGATCACCGGTACGCCGAAAGGGAATGAGCTTCTGACTGGCAAAGAAGCCCTCGTGGACGGCATCGCCGTCGTGTTCTTCGCACTCTTGCTTCTGTTGAACCGCGGCGTGCGGACGCTCTTGGGTCTCCTCGTTGTCGTCGGCGGGATCATCGCGGTCGCGATCGGGGCCTACGTGGCCTCCTCACCGCGCGACCGATACATCGACTTCGCGGTCCAGCAGGGGGCGCTCGCGGGCCAAACCGACGAGGTCAACCGCTCGCTCGTCCACCTCTTCGACGTGTCGGGCCAGGAGGCTGATCTGGGGGTAGGGCTCTTTGTCGTGATCGGGGGAGGCGTGTTGTCCGTCGTGGGTGGACTGACCGTCGTCACCGATCGTCGGAAGCCCACGTCGGTCGACGAGGTGCATGAGCCGTCGGGACCGGAGCCCGAGGGGCTGCCGGAGGAATGGCTGGCCGCTCGAGCACAGGAGGCCGCCGCCCGCAGCGCCGTTCTCGAGGAGTCCCCGACGCCAGAGCTCGTCACGCGGCCGGCCGGGCCACCACCTCCGACCCAACCGCCGGAGCCGGAGCCCGTCACGCAGCTGGCCGGACCACCACCCATGCCTAAAGCCCCCGAGCCGGAGCTCGTCTCGCAGCCGGCTGGGCCGCCACCTCCCACCGAACCGCAGGAGCCCGAGCTCGTCACGCAGGCGGCCGGGTCTCCACCCTCGGAGGATCGGCCGAAGCCGGACGTTCGCGCGGCCTGGACGAAGCCCCTTCCCGCCGAGTGGGCCGCGAAAGCGCCGTCCAAAGGCCGACGACGCCGGCGATCTTAGCCTCTTGTCTACCGGGCGGTAGATAACCGATAATCTGCCGCGTGGTAGAGAGCCGGGCCGCCGGGACCAGCATCGTCGACGCCCTCGCGGGCAAGCGCATCTTCCTCACAGGCGTCACCGGCTTCCTCGGGCAGGTGATCCTCGAGCGGCTCCTCCTCGACTTCCCGGAAACGACCATCACGGTCCTCGTCCGTTCGCAGACCTCGGCGACCGCCGTCGAGCGTGTCCACTATCTGACGCGCAAGCCGTCGTTCGATGTCCTCCGCCGGCGCCTGGGCGGCGACGACCAGCTCCTCGCGCTGCTGGATGACCGGGTCACCGTGATCGACGGCGACTTCACGCGCGGCGAGCCCGAGCTCCCGAGTGGGATCGACGTCGCGATCCATTCGGCCGCCACCGTCAGCTTCGACCCGCCGATCCAGGAGGCCTTCCAGACGAACCTCCTGGGCGCGCAGAACCTCTACCGCGCCGTCGCCACCAACAACACGCCCCACCTGGTCCACATCTCGACCGCGTACGTGGCCGGGGTCCAGAAGGGCGTGATCCCCGAGGGGCCTCTCGAGCACAAGGTCGACTACCGGCTGGAGACCGAGATGGCGATGCAGGCGAAGGCCGAGGTCGAGGCCGCTTCGCGCAAGCCCGAGATGCTCGAGCACTTCATGGCGAAGGCGGCCAAGGACCACTCGCGCGCCGGCCCCAGCACGGTGAGCCAGGACGCGGAGGAACGTCGCAAGCAGTGGGTCGACAAGCGGCTGATCGAGTACGGGCGGATGCGGGCGCGGACGCTCGGCTGGCCGGACGTCTACACGTTCACGAAGGCGATGGGCGAACGCGCCGTCGAGGACATCGCGCACGAACGGCAGCTCCCCCTCTCGATCGTCCGCCCGTCGATCATCGAATCCGCCCTGGAGCACCCGTTCCCCGGCTGGATCGACGGGTTCAAGATGGCGGATCCGATCATCCGCGCCTACGGACTCGGCCAGATCCCGGAGTTCCCGGGGATCCCCGAGGGGATCGTCGACCTGATCCCGGTCGACTACGTGGTGAACGCGATCCTGGCGGTGGCCGCGACCCCGCCGCCGGCCGGCGAGCCGGCGCACTACAACGTGTCCAGCGGGGACCGGAACCCGCTCCGCTTCTACGAGCTCTACGAGTGGGTCCGCGCGTACTTCGAGGCGCATCCGCTCCCGGAACGCGGCCGTGGGGAGCACAAGGTCCCCGAATGGAAGTTCCCGGGCAACATCACCGTGGAGCGGATGTTGCGACGCGCCGAGCAGCTGACCGACGTCGCCGAGAAGATCGTCACGCACCTGCCGAAGTCCCAGACGATGCGCGACGCGGTGTCACGGCTGGACCGCGACAGGGCGAGGGTCGACTTCGTGAAGCGCTATTCGGATCTCTACGGGATGTACACGGAGACCGAGGTCGTCTACACGGACGAACGGGTCGTCGCGCTCTGGAGCTCGCTGACGCCCGACGATCAGGCCCGCTTCCCGTTCGACGCCGGCGTGATCGACTGGAAGCACTACCTCCAGGACGTGCATAGCCCCGCCGTGACGCAGTCTCTCCGCGAGCTCAGCCGTCGCGACCGCGAGAAGCCCACCGTCAGGATCCGCACGCGAGACGAACCCGTGTTGGCACTGTTCGACATGGAGGGGACGATCATCTCCTCGAACGTCGTCGAGTCCTACGTCTGGACGCGGTTCGCCGACCTGGAGGCGGACGAGTGGCCCGCCGAGCTGGTCAGCGTGTTCGGGCGGATCCCCACCTACCTCACGATCGACCGCCGCGATCGCGGCGACTTCCTCCGGACGTTCTTCCGCCGGTACGAAGGCGCTTCGGTGGAGGGCGTGCAGCGCTTGATCGACGGACACGTGGCCGAGTTCATGTTGCAGAAGGCCTCACCGGCCGGCGTCCGCCGGATCCGGGAGCATCGAGCGGCGGGGCATCGCACCGTGATGATCACCGCGGCGGCCGAACCGTTCGTTCGGCCGTTCGCGCCGCTGTTCGACGTGTTGATCGGCGCCGAGCTCGAGGAGCGCGACGGGCGCTACACCGGGTTCATGTCGCAGCCCCCGCTGGTGGGCGAGGCGCGGGCGGCGTGGCTCCGGCGGTACGCGCAACAGGAGGGCGTCGACCTCCGGCATTCGTACGCGTACGCCGATTCCTACTCGGACCTGCCGCTGCTGCGCGCCGTGGGGAACCCGGTCGCGGTGTCGCCCGACTCATCGCTGTATCGTTTCGCGCGTCGGCGACGGTGGCCGATCGAAACGTGGACGATGTCCAAAGGCATGCCGAAGGTTCGGTTCCCGAGAGCGGCGGCGAGGTAGACGGCGCCGGCTGCTGCTCACGGGCTGAAGCCGGCTGCCCGCAGACCGAGGGCGGCCGTCACGACGGCGAGTGCCGCCCCGCCCAAGAGGGCAGCCGTAAGTGCGAGGCGGCGCAGCGTCCACCGTTGGATCGGGATCCGAGAACGATGTGGCGCGCGTTGGCTGAACTCCTTGGCGAGCGGTCGCGCGTCGGTCATCACCATGCCTCGGAGCTGACTCGGAACGGTGACCCCTTTGGTTGCGGCGAATGCCTCGGCGATCTCGTCGGCCGTAAACCGACGGAGCGCTGCCTCGTAGACGCGGTCGACGTTGGACCCGAGCGCCAACAGCATCAGCATGTTCGCCAGGTCGACCGATTGGCGCCATGCCGACGGCCGGACCTGGCAGAAGAACGCGTCGATCAGGAACAGTTCCCGATCGCGAACGAGGAGATTGGCCGGCTTGATATCTCGGTGCGCCACGCCCGCGTCCCAGAGGGCGCGCACCAGATCGAGTCCGTGCTCGATGACGACATCGTCGATGGGGGCGTCCAGGATCTCTTGGGCGTCTTCGATGAAGCCAGTAACGAGCAGATATTCGCGTTCGGGAGTGATCTCGGCGAATCCGTAAGGCTCGGCGGTCCGGATGCCGTGATCCCGGAGGTAGCGAAGCATGTAGTCCTCGTACTCCACCATCCGTCGCACGGAGTTGAACGATCGCTCGTCCTCCAGAGCTCCATACGTGACCGTGCGCCCGAGCTTGTACCAGCGATCGGCCCGGAGATGGTTCTCGGCGTAGAGCTTGGCGAACAAGTGGCGGCCGTCGGCGAGCGTGACCCTCATCGGGGTCGAACCTCCCGAGCCGGCGAGCCCGAAGGGTTCTTTGTCGACGACCTCGAGCCCCAGCTGCTCGCGGAATGCGACGTCGATTGCCTCACCGCGGGCGCCGCCGATATCGAGGTGTGCGGTGCGACCAGAGCGATAGGTGACGGGAAAGACGGCCTCGGGGGTCAGCAGTCGGAACCCGAGGAATGGGATCGAGAAGCCGATCGCGAAGCCGACGGCGATCTCGGACGCGGTGTACGCCCTGGTGAGGATCGAGAAGGCGGCCAGCGACAGGCACACCGCCGCTGAGACGAGGAGCGCGAGCCGTCGCGACCGGACGGCCGGTACCAACCCGTAGACGATCCCCATGACCGTGACCGCCAGGGAGGCGGCGGCGTACGACGCATGTTTCGGGGTGCTCGGTTCCACGCCTGCGGTCGGGAACGATCGCACCACGACGGTGACGAGGGTGACCGAGGCGACGAACACAGCCAAGTGACGCCATCGCTTCCACACGATCAGCGCGATCGCGATGCCCCATCGGGTCGCGAAGAGCAACCACAGGCCGGTGGTGCCCGCGAGGTCCCTTCCCGTCGCCACGAACCTACCGGCGCTCAGGTCGGGGACGTGAGTGGCGATCGTGCCGTCGAGCCATCGCTGGAACTCACCCGCGGTGGGCGAGGTCTTGCCCCACGCGTAGGCCACGATCAACAGGAGGGCGGTGGTGACCCACAGACGCGTGGAACCGTGGAGATCGCGCGGCAACGGTGGTGGCTCCCCGACTGGACGGCGGCGTCGAGGGTAGTCGATGGGCGGGGTAGTGGACCCTCGTGCGGTCGGGTCGGTCATCCTCGCCCGGTCAGGGTTGCCTGGCTTCGCTCTTCCGCGGGGTGAACTCGTCGCAGGTCTTGGAACCTTCGATCACACCGCGGACGAACCGGCAGCTGCCGATCGCGAGCGGAGGGAACATGAACTTGCAGGCCTTGCACTGCACGGCGGGCGTTGGCGCGTCCCGGTAGTTGGCCTGCTCCTTCGACAACCCCCAGACCGACGGCACGGCGATCCCTCCCGCGCGAGTCTGCCCCGACCCGGCGGTCCGAGGCAAGTTCGGTTCTCTACCAACCGGTAGACAAACGGGGCGAAGACGGCCATAATCTGCCGCATGGTAGAGAACCGCGCTGGAGGCCGGGCGTGACCACTCTTGCGCTGCAGTATTTCCGGTCCGCGCCCAGGTACGTCGGAGCTCGGACGCTCGGTTCCAAGGCGCCGGGCCTGATCGCAGGTCCGCTCGCCCCGCTTCGGCTCGCCTCGGTGAAAGATCCCGAGCCGCCGGCCGGTCGCTCGGGGTGGGCCCGCGTCCGGCCCCTGTTGTCGGGCATCTGCGGATCGGATCTGTCCACGCTCGCCGGCCGGTCCTCGTTCTACTTCTCCCCGCTCGTCTCGACCCCGTTCGTCCCCGGACACGAGGTGGTCGGCGAGCTCCTGGACGATTGCGGCGATCTGCAAGCCGGGCAACGCGTCGTGTTGAGCAGCGTCCTGAGCTGCGAAGCCCGTGGCGAGGAACCACCGTGCGCGAACTGCGCCTCCGGGGACACTGGGCGGTGCGACCGGGTCGCCGTCGGACACCTCAAGCCGGGCCTCCAGACCGGCTACTGCAACCAGACCGGCGGCGGGTGGGGCCGGATGTTCGTCGCGCACCGTTCGCAGCTGCACGCGATCCCCGACGGTCTGAGCGATGCCGTGGCGGTGCTCGTCGAGCCGTTCGCGTGCGCGATCCACGCGGCGCTCCGCGCGCGGGCCGAGCCGGACCAGAGCGTGCTGATCGTCGGCGCGGGAACGGTCGGCATCCTGACCCTGATCGCGCTACGGCTCTTCGCCGAGCCCGGTCACGTCACCGTCGCGAGCGGCCTGGACCTGGCGCTTCGCTCGGTCCGAGCCGGCGGGCGCGTCGTGGTGAGCGGCATCCCGGCGACGGGAGCGGATCTCACGCCGCTGTGGTTCCGTGAGCTCGACCTGGTGGGTGCCTACACGAGCGGCACCGAGGCGCTTCCCGACGGCACGCGCGAGCCCACCTTCGATCTGGCGATCCGCTCGTCGACCGATCTCCCGATCCTGGAGCGACTCGTCGGCGCCACGTATCCGCTGGATCGGTGGCGCGAGGCGATCGATCACGCGATGTCGGCGGGGAAGCTCGGCACGTTCAAGGTGGCGTTCGCGCCACAGGGATGAGGAGAGAGCCCATCGATGCCTAGGCCAGGATTCGTCCTCGAGGTTGACGAACGGACCCCGCCGCTCATCGTCCATGAGGGCGAGGGTTACCGGATGCAGAAGTTCCCGCTGGGGACGCGCGTGGTGTATCCGCCGGACGCGCTGCCCGGCCTCCGCGATCTGAACGCGCACATCCGCCACTCGCTGCTCAACCCGGTCGGCGACTCGAAGCCGCTCCCAGAGCTGTTGTTCGCCGGGATGAAGCTCACGATCGCCGTGGACGACATCTCGATCCCGCTGCCCCCCATGGTCACGCCCGACATCCGGCAGCGGATCCTGGAGCACGTGATCGAACTGGCCGCTCGCGCCGGCGTCGACGACCTGGAGATCGTCGTCGCGACCGCCTTGCACCGGCGGATGACGGCCGCCGAGATCCGCCGGATGGTCGGGGAACGCGTGTACCGGTCGTTCTGGCCGTCGCGCCTCTACAACTTCGACGCGGAGGACAAGGACGGGATCGCCCACATCGGCCAGACCGAGGAGGGCGAAGACGTCGAGATCATGAAGCGGGCCGCGGAGTCCGACCTGATCGTCTACGTCAACATCAACCTCGTGGCGATGGACGGCGGCCACAAGTCGGTCGCCGTCGGGCTGGCGAGCTACAAGAGCCTCCGCCACCACCACAACGTCCACACGATGCTGCATTCGAAGAGCTACATGGACCCGCGCCCCGGACACTCGGCGATCAACGACTCCACGGTCCGGATGGGCCGGCTGCTCGCGTCGAACGGCCTCAAGATCTTCCAGATCGAGACCACGCTGAACAGCGAAACGTTCCCGTCCCAGCTGGGCTTCCTGAACAA
>WNGJ01006619.1_pt1 | contig 12289 bp, 4 predicted proteins | sample 5400611 | NCBI WGS metagenome assembly WNGJ01 (sample SAMN13153375, study PRJNA577476) | soil metagenome | isolation source: 40 cm soil or saprolite under Garry oak tree replicate 1 | place: USA:California | collected 2016-06-15 | reverse complement strand
GGTGGGCGTCATGGCTATTGTAGCCCTGCAACTCGTAGGCTATATGCTGCAAAACTCGCTCACCTCAAACACGCGCGATACCAATGGTGGCGATGTCGCAGTGGCTACGCAGAATGTGCAATTCAAAAAGAGCGACCTGCCCTTCTTCGCTTCGCTCAAGAACAATGGCACCATCACCAACTATACTGCCGTTACGACTACGAATGGTTCTTTAAGCGCCTCAGGTTCGACGTTCCAGGCTTTTAGCGTCGATGCGGTAGACCCGAACAACTACCCGATTGTCTCACAGCCAGCATTCGTTACGCCGGGCAACGGTAGTGTCTCGAGCCTGCTTTCGAATAATCAGGTGATCGTTACCCAGAGTTTTCTCGACACATATCATAAAAAGTTGGGTGATAGCTTCGATGTATATATCAAAAAGGCAGCAGGTTCAGGTGAAACGCTGCATGTAAAGATTGCTGGTGTCGTTGCCAGTACGGGTGTGTTTGCCCAATCCGGTAGCCTGGTGCTCGTCTCGTCCCATGATTACCAGGCGGCAGCTCCGAATACTCCTGTATCCTATAGCGTAGTCGATGTGACAACGGCCAACCAGGCTCATACCGATGCCGCGGTCAAGGCCATTAATCAGCAGTTTCCGCTGGCTTCTACACAGACGGTTGCAGACGCGCTGAAAGCGCAGCAGTCTTCAATCGACAATATCAACAAGTTCTTAGAGATCGCTGGCCTCCTCGCGCTGCTCATCGGTGGAGTTGGCATAGTCAACACCATGCAGGTCTTACTTTCGCGTCGTAAGACTGAGATTGCCATGCTCAAGACTGCTGGCTATCGTCGCGTGGACCTCTACCTGCTCTTTGGTTTAGAAGCGGGCCTGCTCGGCCTGGTTGGTGGAGTCCTGGGAGCGGCAGCAGCTACGGGCGTAAGCTACATAGTGCGTGCCCTGATGCAAAATATCGGCATAACCGTTCCGTTTCTTCTAAATCCCTGGACCCTTGTTGGCGGAGTCGCCATCGGTCTCGTAACTGCCCTGATCTTCGGCTTGATGCCGATAGTCCAGGCAGCTAACATTCGGCCCTTGAATGTGATACGCGAGCTACCCGAAAGCAGGGGCGTGAGCCGTGTTGCTTTGACAGTTGCCTTACTGGTCATTCTCTCGATCCTGTTCTGTGCTCTGGCGATTGTGATACTCAATAATGATGTCGTGCTAGGTATAGAGGCGGTCTATGGAACATTCACTTTCCTGCTCTTGCTGAGTGTGTTCTTCGGACTGGTTGTCTTCATCGTCAGCAAGCTGCCTGTACCTGAACACTTTAACTTCAAGCACCTTGCCCTGATCCTGGTGAGTGTTGCGACATCGGTTCTGGTTTACCTGGCGCTTCCCGTGTTTGGTGTACTTCTGTTCGCTGCTTCGCTGATGGGTATAGTCATAGTGCTACTGCCGCGCACCTGGAAGGTTAGTACGAAGATGGCTCTACGCAATATCGGCCGGCAGCGCGTGCGTACAACAACAACCATGCTGGCGCTGTTCATCGGTGTCTTCACCGTCGGATTGGTTCTGGCGCTAGGGGCAGACCTGCAAGCGCAGATTAGCAGTTCATTCGCTCAGAATCTGACATACAATGTTGTTACCATGACCTCTGGAACAGACACAACCACACTCCAGGCAAAGCTGGGGACAATTCCGGGCCTCTCAAAGACAAGCACGGATACCTATACTCAAATTTTGCCAACTTCCATCAATGGACAGCCATTGCAGCAAGCGCTTCCAACCGGCAATAGGCGCCAGGAGGTCATCAATTTCCTGAGTACAATGGAAGGGTACAACCTGGCACATACTACTCCCTCGTTGACGATTGCGCAGGGACGGAACTTGAATGCAAGGGATGCAGGAACGAATAACATCGTGATTAGCGACCTGCTGAGCAGTGCTGGTCCGTTCCAGATGCACCTGAAACCCGGCGATACGGTTACCTTTTCCAGTGCAGATGGCAAGACCCTTCAAACCGCAACAATTGTTGGCATCTACGCTCGCAATTCCAATGGTAACCATGTGGGAGATGTGCTGGCATCAACCAATATCGTTAACGCCCTCAGTTCGACAAAAACTGGTATCACTACCATCACGTATATGAAGATCGACACTGCGCAGGTAAACAATGCGCTCAATACCATTGGGAAGATCGTTCCGAACGCGACGGTGCAAAACCTGGCCGATATTGGCGCATACATCGGGCAGTTGCTCAATAACATCCTGGATATGCTCGTGGCTATTGCCTCGCTCTCGCTGATTGCAGGTGTCATTATCATCGCCAATGCTGTCGCCCTCGCCATGCTGGAGCGGAGACGGGAACTGGGGATCCTCAAATCGGTGGGCTATACCAGCAGTACCGTCTTGAGCGAGGTGATGATTGAGAATGGCGTAGTAGGTGCGGTCAGTGCGCTGCTTGCATTGCTGCTAGTAACCGGTGCTATCACCTTGCTTGGAAGCTTGATCTTCAATCTCGCCTTTAGCGTGTCGTCTCTGATAGTCGTAAGCCTGATAGCTGGTTCGGCACTGCTCGCGATGCTTACAGCCGCCCTCGTCGCCTGGGGTTCGGTTCGTGTCCGCCCGCTCGAGGTGCTACGCTACGAGTAAAACATATTGAAAAAAGGGGAGTGCAGAGGGGACGAAGTCCCTTCTGCCGGGGTTTGGGGTGTCCCCAAATAAACACTTAATCAACGGATTTGATATGATATACTGAGGACAGGGCTATCCTCTTGAGAATCGGAAAAAAAATATGCTCATCAAACGCTTCACACGACCTTTTCGACAGTTACAAGGAAAACTGACCCTGTCTTATACTTTGACTTCAGTTGTCACCTTTCTTCTCATCGAAGTGACAGCTATCGCTATTGTGCTTTTGTTTGTCAGTTTGAATGTCTCAAACATTGTCCTGAACAACCTCAAACAAGAAGCACCGCAAGCTGCGCCTTACTTTGTACATGGTTCACCGGATAGCGAGGCATTGGCATCCTGGCTGCATATCATTAATCCTTCTGTGGCCAATCAAGGGCCGTTCAATAACCATCCTACCGTCTTTCTCACCGCGGTAGATCCACATGGCCAGGTTATCGCTTCCATTGGCACCCATGCTGTCCTTCCTGGAATACTGATACAGACACAGCTGTCTACACAAAATCGCGCCAATCTCCGCGCCGTGCTCACCGATAGAAAAGGAACAATGAGCACGATCACTCAAGAAGCAGACGGCACACTGCTAGCGATAACACCTATTGTGGGGCAAGAGGGTAACGTACAGGGTGCGCTTATCATGAAAATTGTCCGGCCGGACATATTCCAACTGGTTTCGGCCTTTTTACAGCTGATCGTAGTAACTGTCGTTATCGTCACTACTATTGCTGCCATTGCTGGAATGGTTTTTGGCTACCTGACCGCGCGTGGTCTCACACGGCGACTGAAAGGGTTAACAACTGCGGCAGACAGGTGGGGTCGCGGCGATTTTTCGGCACTTGCACATGATGCTTCAGAGGATGAGTTGGGGTACGTGGCGCGTCAATTCAACCGCATGGCCGAACAGTTGCAGAATTTGCTGCAGGCGCGGCAAAAGCTCGCCACGTTAGAAGAGCGCAATCGCCTGGCACGTGACTTGCATGACAGCGTCAAACAACAGATCTTCGCCGTCGCTATGCAAATAGGGGCCACAAAGGTCTTGCTCAAACGAGACGTCAATGCTGCTGAGGTGCGATTGAACGAGGCGCAAAAGCTTGTAAACCAGGCACAACAAGAACTGACATCACTCATTCGCGAACTGCGCCCCGCAGCGCTCGAGGGCAAGGGACTCGTTGCCGCGCTGCGCGAACTGGCAACCCAGTGGACACAGCAGACCGATATCGTTGCCAATCTTCGCGCCGAGGGTAAACAAACGCTGCCGCTTACTCTAGAGGAGGGGCTGTTCCGTGTAGCGCAAGAGGCATTGGCCAATGTGGCCCGCCATAGCAAGGCTACCCTTGTACAAATCATATTGACGACGACCGGTGAAACTGTAACGCTCTCTGTGGCCGATAACGGTCAGGGCTTTGATACGGCTCGTTCAGAGCACCCGGGAGTTGGGCTGCTCTCAATGCAGGAACGCATGAGAGCGCTCGGGGGAGATGTAGAGGTGGAGAGTACACCAGGCAAAGGAACGCGTATTACTGCTCATTGCAAACGGTTGGGCGTTGGTACCGGCGATATTATAGCTGCACCAGATGATGAGGATGCGCAGGACCGGACACCCGGGGATTCCCATAGGCGTCAAGCTAAGATTGCCGATGGGGCGTAGAAACCCGTGCGTGCCACGGGTCCCTCAGTTGTGCATATATTCAGAAATCCAGGAGTGCATATGGCAGACAAAATTTCTCTTCTGATTACTGACGACCACGCCCTTGTGCGGCAAGGGATACGGGCCTTCTTAGAGTTGCAACCAGATCTCACTGTCATAGGCGAGGCGGACTCTGGCGAGGCAGCCGTGCGTATGGCGGCAGAACTCGCTCCCGATGTGGTGCTCATGGACCTCGTTATGCCTGGCATAGGCGGTGTGGAGGCAACGCGGCAGGTAAAGCAGGTCAGTCCGCACTCACAGATTATCGTTCTCACCTCCTATCACGAAGATGAATACATTTTTCCTGCCTTGCGTGCCGGGGCGCTCTCTTACGTCTTAAAGGATATCGGCCCAGATGAGTTAGCTGACACTGTACGCAAAGCAGCGCTGGGCGAATCGATGTTGCATCCACGCGTCGCCTCGCGCGTGGTACAGGAACTGCGTGGTGCAAGGCGAGATACGCCGAACCTCTTTACCGATCTGAGCGACCGCGAACTAGAGGTATTGCGTCTCATTGCAGATGGCCTCTCGAATGCCGAAATTGCCAGTAAACTGGTCATCAGCGAAAAGACGGTCAAAGGCCATGTCAGCAATATCCTGGGCAAACTCCACATGATGGATCGTACCCAGGCAGCTGTCCTTGCCTGGCAACAGGGTTTAGTTGCGCGGCGCGACCCATAAGAACCCTTCTTAATCGGTTGCGCATTTTTGAGTCATATCACTCACAAATCCTCTTTTACAGCATACCCATCTTTCCCATTACTTTCCAGAGCTTCATTTCACTCCCATTAGCGCTCCAAATGCCCGCTGAGCTATAGGCCGCGTACCCCCCTTAAATCCTCAATATCGGCCATTCGGGTTATTGACAAGTGATAAAGAGTAATATATTCTTGGGTCAAGTGGCATGAATATTTATTCAAGTTATTTCCCAGGGGAGCCACAGCCCTTGAGTAATTACAATTTAGCCTCACCTTTTAAATCTAACACAGTAGTAGGCTTCCTTGCGTAGAGTGCGGATTTATCCAGCACGTCCACAAGCGCCGCATAGTTGTAGGACCCTGTCTGGGGGACAGGTAATGCGGATTTATCCAGCACGTACGTGGGATCCTGCCTGGGAGGCAGGTAATAATGCATTAGTAGGCTTCCTTGCTGAAGAGCACTCCAACATCCCGAGAGAAGGACATTTACCTTCCTGATCGATGGAGAGCTAGAGGGAGATCAACTTACATATGGTGAGCTCGATCGCAAGGCCAGGCGTGGACAATATATGTAGGGGCGACCCTTGTGGTCACCCGGCTACAGGTCGCCAAGCTACAGGCCACTCAGCTAAATCTTCAGAAAAGGAGCCCAATGAATGAGCGACACTTTCAAAAGAAGTGCTGGTCTTTCTCGTGAGGAAAAGCGAGCTCTGCTCGCAGAGCTACTTCGTAAAAAGGCAGGAGAGTCAAGAGACTGGTCTCCCCTTTCTCATGGTCAGCGGGCCTTATGGTTCTTGTACCGGCTGGCGCCCGAGAGCCCGGCCTACAACCTCTTGTATGCGGCTTACGTCCGCTCCACTCTGGACATTCCGAGCTTGCAACGTGCGGTACAAGCTCTGCTCGAGCGCCATCCTCTCCTGTCCGCGATCTACACCATGCAAGATGGCGAGCCTATGCAACACTTTCATCCAGACCACAAGCTGCATGTGGAAGTCATCGATGCTTCATCCTGGAGTCGGGAGCAGCTGAATCAGCGACTCCTCGAAGAAGGTGATCACCCTTTTGACCTGGAACGAGGACCGGTACTGCGCATCAAGGTGTTCCAGCGAACCGCCCAGAATGACATCCTCTCGTTGACCGTCCACCACATCGCTGTCGACTTCTGGTCGCTGGACATGCTCATCAATGAACTCTGCCTGCTCTATGCTGCCGAACGAGGAGGCCTACCGGCTCCGCTTCCAGCCCCGGTATCGCACTACCCCGACTTTGTGCGCTGGCAAGCTGACATGTTAGCCAGCTCGGCCGGGGAGGGCCATTGGACCTATTGGCAACAGCAGTTGCAAGGCTCGTTGCCCATGTTGAACCTACCCCTCGATCGACCGCGACCGGCAGTCCAGAACTATCGCGGTGCCTCCCATACCTTTGAGCTGGGTGAGGAATTATTTCATCAACTCAAAGCGTTGGCCTCGGCTGCGAAGACGACGCTCTACACGCTCCTCCTGGCCGCCTTTGAGCTGTTGCTGTATCGCTACACCGACCAGGACGACCTGCTCATCGGCACCACGGCCCTGGGCCGCAGTCGCGCCGAACTGGAAAAAATCGTGGGCTACCTGGCCAACCCCGTCGTGTTGCGCACCAGCCTCTCTGGCAATCCCACCTTCCAGGAGCTGTTAGGCCGCGTCCGCCAGACGGTTATCGGCGCGCTGGACCATCAAGACTATCCCTTTCCCATGCTCGTCGAGCGGCTGCAACCCCGGCGGGACGCCAGCTACTCCCCGCTCTTCCAGACCTTCTTTGTCTTCGAGAAGCCACGCGATCCCTGGGAACAAGATCCGTCGCTTTCTGAACCGGGCCAAAGCGCGATCCAGGAGAGACTCAGGTTGGAGCCGTTGATCTATGGGCAACAAGGCGCCCCGTTTGACCTCACCCTCAGAATGATCGAGGTCAATGGCTCGCTCTCGGCCGACTTGCGCTACAACGTGGATCTGTTTGAAGCCGCGACGATGGCGCGCATGCAGCAGCATTTCCTGACCCTCTTACAGGCCATCGTGGCTGATCCAGGTCAGCGGATCGCAGACATGCCCATACTCGGCCAGGCCGAGCAGCGCCAATTGCTGGCCTGGAATGACACCCAGCGTGAGTATCCAGACCGGGTGTGTGTCCACCAGCTGATCGAGCAGCAGGTACACCGGACGCCAGAGGCGCCGGCAGTTGTCTTTGAAGACCAACAACTGACCTACCGGGAAGTCAACTGCCGGGCCAATCAGCTGGCCCATGCCTTACAGGCACGAGGCGTCGGACCCGAGGTGCTTGTCGGAGTGTGCCTGGAGCGCTCGCTCGATCTGGTCGTGGCCCTGCTGGCGATCCTCAAGGCCGGCGGAGCCTATGTGCCCTTAGATCCGACCTACCCGGCCGAGCGGCTGGCCTACATGATCCAGGATGCCCAACTGCCGCTAGTGCTCACCCAAGAGCGCTTGCGCGACCGACTGCCACAAGAGGGCAGGCAACTGCTCTGCTTGGACAGCGACTGGCAGGCCTCTGCGAGTTGGCCAGAAGAGAATCCCGTCAGCGCTGTGCAGCCAGATAACCTGGCCTACATGATCTATACCTCCGGCTCCACCGGTCGACCCAAAGGCGTCATGAATGTGCATTACGGCCTCTGTAATCGCCTCTTTTGGATGCAGCAAACGTATCAGTTGACCCCGGCCGACCGCGTCCTGCAGAAGACGCCCTTCAGCTTTGACGTCTCCGTGTGGGAGTTCTTCTGGCCGCTGCTGGCGGGCGCCTGCCTGGTGGTAGCGCGGCCAGGCGGGCACCAGGACCCGGCCTACCTGGCCGCCCTCATCGAAGCCGAGCAGATCACGACCTTGCACTTTGTGCCCTCGATGCTCCAGCAGTTCTTGCTCGAGCCCGGAGTGGAAGAGCAAGGCCGGAGCCTGAAACGGGTCATCTGTAGTGGTGAAGCCCTTCCTGTGGAGCTGCAAGCACGCTTTTTCGCACGTTTAGGTGCTGAACTGCACAATCTGTATGGTCCGACCGAAGCCTCCATCGACGTAACCTCCTGGCAATGTCGGCCAGAGAGCCATGAGTGGACAGTGCCCATCGGCCGGCCCATTGCCAACACGCAGATCTATCTCCTGGATCGGGCCGGCCATGCGGTGCCGGTGGGGGTGCCAGGCGAATTGTACATCGGCGGGGTCGGTGTGGCGCGAGGCTACTACCAGCGTCCCGAGCTGACGGCCGAAAAGTTTGTGCCCGATCCCTTCAGCAATGAGGCCGGAGCACGCCTTTTCCGGACGGCCGATCTGGGGCGCTACCGGCCCGATGGAGCCATCGAGTTTCTGGGTCGCATCGACCACCAGATCAAGCTGCGGGGCTTCCGCATTGAACTGGGCGAGATCGAGACGGTGCTCAGCCAGCATCCGGCCATCAAGGAGGTCGTCGTTCTGGCCCGGGAGGATGCACCTGATGACAAACGCCTGGTGGCCTATTTAGTTTCTGATCAGGAGCCTGTGCCCACTTACACTGAATTGCGCCGTTTCCTCAAAGAGAAGCTTCCGGACTACATGGTGCCGGCAGCCTTCGTGATGCTGGACGCACTGCCGTTAACAGCCAACGGGAAGGTGGATCGTCGCATGCTTCCTGAACCGGGGCGTATAACCCCGGAGTTGGAAACGCCCTATGTGGCACCGCGGACCGAAGTGGAGAGTGCTATCGTTGCCATTTGGAAAGAAGTGCTCCATGTAGAGAAGGTAGGCGTCCATGACAATTTCTTTGACCTGGGTGGTCATTCATTACGCATGATCCAGGTTCACAGCACTCTCCAGGAGAGGCTTAAGCGAGATCTGCCGGTCATTGAACTGTTTGAATACCCAACGATAGATTCCCTGGCCAGATACTTAAGTCAGGGAAAAAGTGAGCAGTCATCTTCTCAGCAAACAGATGGTCGAGTTGAGAAGATAAAAGAGGGGAAGAATCGGTTAGTTCAACAGTTTAAGCAAAGGCAGCGAGCGGCGAAAAAAGGGGGGACTTGAAATGCATTACGCCACGTCTCGCTATGCCTCGCTTGTGGCTAATGAAAGGGGGGACTTCGAATGAATGATTCGCCAGAGTCTGATCACAGGAATGGTTTAGAAATAGCCATCATCGGCATGGTTGGCCGTTTTCCAGGCGCGAAAAACATTGATGAGTTCTGGCAAAATCTGCAGCAAGGTGTGGAATCGGTTTCGTTTTTCTCTGAAGAGGAACTGGAGTCTTCCGGTGTTGCCTCGACTCTGCTGAATGACCATCATTACGTTAAGGCGGGGGCCATACTGAACGATGTAGAGTTGTTTGATGCTGCCTTTTTTGGCTTCAATCCTAGAGAAGCTGAAGTGATGGATCCGCAGCAGCGGCTCTTCCTGGAATGTGCGTGGGAGGCACTCGAAAGTGCGGGCTACGATTCTGAGACGTACGAAGGGTTGGTCGGTGTTTATGCTGGGGCAGGTATGAACACCTACCTGTTCAATCTTTATGCAAACAGCGCCGTCAGAGAATCTGTTGCTGGTTTTCAAGCGATGATTAGCAACGAGAAGGATTTTCTGAGCTCACGGGTGTCTTATAAATTGAATCTCGAGGGACCGAGTATCGTTGTGCAAACTGCCTGCTCTACATCATTGGTTGCCGTTCACCTGGCGTGCCAAAGCTTGCTGAGCGGCGAATGTGATATGGCTCTAGCCGGAGGCGTTTCAATCCAGATTCCGCAAAAGGCGGGCCACCTTTACCAGGAAGGATGGATTTTTTCTCCCGATGGACACTGCCGGGCCTTTGACGCCAGGGCGCAGGGAACTGTTCGCGGCAGCGGTATTGGGGTTGTTGTTTTAAAGCGGCTCGCGGATGCCCTCGCTGCCGGAGACTCTATTCACGCGGTGATCAAAGGTTCAGCCATCAATAACGACGGCTCTCTCAAAGTTGGCTACACGGCCCCTCGTATCGAGGGTCAGGCCAGGGTGATTAAAGTGGCCCAGGATGTGGCCGAGATCGAGCCCGAGACTATCAGCTATGTGGAGGCTCATGGGACGGGGACAGAGCTGGGCGATCCGATTGAAATCGCCGCTCTTACACGCGCTTTTCGCGCCAGCACTGAGAAGCAGGGCTTCTGTGCTATTGGTTCCGTCAAAACAAATATTGGACATCTAGACGCCGCTTCCGGTGTGGCGGGCTTGATCAAGACAGTCCTGGCGCTCAAACATAAGTTGCTACCGCCAAGCCTGCACTTCGAAACCGCCAATCCCAAGATTGATTTCGCGAGCAGTCCATTTTATGTTAATACCAGGCTTGCCGAATGGAAGGCGAACGGAGTTCCCCGTAGGGCCGGGGTCAGTTCTTTCGGAATTGGAGGCACCAACGCGCATATCATCGTTGAAGAAGCCCCCGAGGTCGAACAATCTGGAAAATCAAGACCCTGGCAATTATTAGCATTATCCGCCAAAACAAGCTTCGCGCTCGAGGTTGCGACCGATAATATGGTCCAGTACCTAAAACAGCATCCTGACCTCGACCTGGCTGACGTGGCATACACATTGCATGTTGGTCGAAGAGCGTTCAGCCATCGACGGATCCTTGTGTGCCACGAACTTGACGATGCCGTGAGCAACCTGGAAACGCGGAACCCCCAACGTCTCCTTACAGGAATGCAAGAGCAGGGTGATCGGCCCGTTGTGTTTATGTTTCCTGGACAGGGTACGCAGTATGTGAATATGGGTCTTGAATTGTACCAAAGCGAGCTGATCTTCCGGGAGTGGGTCGATCGCTGCTCAGAGATCCTCCTTACATTAGCCACAAGCGACGCATCGCCGAGACGTGGAACCCTGTCTGGGAGACAGGTAATAATGGATTTCAAGTCCCTCCATGAGACCGTGAATGCCCAGCTAGCGCTTTTTGTAATCGAGTATGCCCTCGCCCAGTTATGGATGGCGTGGGGTGTACATCCCCAGGCAATGATCGGCCATAGTATAGGTGAATATGTAGCAGCGTGCCTGGCCGGAGTTTTATCCCTGGAAGACGCTCTGGCTCTCATCACCACCCGAGGACGCCTCATGCAAGCACTGCCCGGTGGTGCAATGCTCGCTGTTCCACTGCCGGAAGAAAAAATAAACCCTATACTGGGGCCGGCACTCTCCCTGGCGGCGATCAACGGACCGTCGCTTTGCGTAGTCTCAGGCCCGATAGAAGCTATAGACGCTTTGCAAGAACAGCTAAGAGAGCAAGGCGTAGCCACCCGTCGCCTCCATACCTCCCACGCCTTTCATTCAGCGATGATGCAACCTATCGTGGCGTCATTTACCGAGCAGGTTAAGAAAGTAAACTTGAAGGCCCCCAAGATTCCCTACGTATCCAATCTGACCGGCACATGGATTAGCGCGGCAGAAGCGATGGATGCGGACTATTGGGCCAGGCACCTGCGCCAAACAGTGCGCTTTGGCGAGGGTCTCCACGAGTTGTTGAAAAAACCGGAGCAAATCTTCCTGGAGGTTGGCCCGGGACATACCTTGAGTACTTTAGTAAGGCAGAATCCCGAAGAAGGGGCTGGTCAGACGGTACTTTCATCAATACGCCATCCACAGGAACGCCAGTCGGATGTGGCGTTCCTGCTGAGTACGTTGGGCAGACTGTGGCTGGCTGGCAGCCAGGTGGATTGGTCTGAAGTATACGCCCAGGAGCGGCGGCATCGCCTACCTTTGCCAACGTATCCCTTTGAGCGCCAGCGTTACTGGGTCGAAGCGCAAAAACAGGTTCACGATGAGAGTCGCCAGGTAGAATCGACCAAAAAGCCTGGTATTGTAGACTGGTTCTACATTCCCGTCTGGAAGCAAACGGCGTTACTTAAGCCTCCTAAAACGGACGAACAGGAGCATCACCCGCACTGCTGCTTGGTGTTTGTTGATGAGTGTGGTCTGGGCAGCGAACTAGTGAAACGCCTGGAACAAGATGGACAGGACGTGATCAGTGTAAAGGTTGGGCAGGAGTTTCACAGAGATGGTGATGGCGTTTATACAATAGATCCGCGGGCGCCTGAGGACTATAACGCCTTGCTCCGGGAACTTCGCGCAGTGAATAAGACAGCAAAGACAATTGCCCATCTATGGAGTGTCACAGAGAACGGTCGCACTCAAGCCGGGAGCAAGTTCTTTGAAGAGTCTCAGGCTCTGGGCTTCTACAGTCTCCTATTTCTGGCCCAGGCATTGGGGAAAC
>WNGJ01010624.1_pt1 | contig 12291 bp, 5 predicted proteins | sample 5400611 | NCBI WGS metagenome assembly WNGJ01 (sample SAMN13153375, study PRJNA577476) | soil metagenome | isolation source: 40 cm soil or saprolite under Garry oak tree replicate 1 | place: USA:California | collected 2016-06-15 | reverse complement strand
ATCCGCTCGGAGTAGAAAACGCATTCGGATCAAACCAGCGATTGTTTCCGCCGCCGACCTGATGAGTCGTGCGGTAAACACCCGTTAGTTGTCCAGTCTGAGCTGTTCCGGGAGTATTGAGGTTCGCCCCGTTTGTCTGAACCGTAAATGGAAGCCCGGTGAGGAATGACAGGATTCCCGATAGCTGCCACCCTCCAAGTACGGCATCCCCTAGTCGCGAATTGAACATACTATGCCCCCGACCGAAGGGAAGCTGGTAAGTAAAGGTCTGCTCGAAGTTCACAGTGCGATCAAAGTCCAGCGGGGCATAGTTTCTGCGTGGGTTGATCCAGAAGAGAAGGCCCCCATCGTCGGGACTGCCGGCTGGTCCGGTATTTGCGATGTAACCCATGCCCTTGCCCCAGGTGAGCGCTGAAGTAAAGGCAAGCCCGTTAGAAAGGCGCTTGTTGAGTGACACCTGCAGCGATTGGTAGTTGGACGATTGGCCCATGAAGTATTGACGGGTTTGGCCGGTATGCCCAAACGCAATGTTTTCCGGACGCGAGCCATTGCCCCCGTTGTACGTGAGGGGCAGATTGATATCCTGGGCGCTTGAAATATCAACTCCGTGATTTCCGACGTACGCGAGTTGCATAGAGACATTGCCACGAAACCCCTGCTGCACAACAAGGTTCCACGACTCGGCATAGGCATTTTTGAAGTTCAAAGGAATGTAGAAATAATCCGAATTCTTCAGGGCAGGAGTACTGAGCGGAATGATTCCGTTAGACGGAATCGGAATTGGAACGGGTGCCGGGAATCCGGCCTGGAAGGTGGCTGTAGTAACGCCATCGTTAAGAACGGCCGGGCCCGAGGTGGCGCCCGCTGGATTAAACGCGTTGTTCGCGCGGATGGGATAGTTATAAGCATAGTTGTTGTCAGGGAAAGGCATGTAGCTGATGCCGAACCCTCCACGCACGACAGTGTCGTCTGAAACCCGGTAAGCGAAGCCGGTGCGAGGCGCGAAGTACCGGTATCGAGTTTGCATACCCAGGTTGGATGGATTGCCGCCAACACCGGCTATGACGAGGGTGCCGTTGGCGGGGTTATAGTTCGAGAAGCCGCCCGCGTTCCTCGGAGTTGCGGGGGGATAGAACTCCCAGCGAACGCCGAGGTCGAGCGTCAGCTTCGGCGAGACCTGCCATTTGTCACTGGCAAAGGCGAAGAACCACCACTGCCGATAGGCAGGAAAGAATGTGTTGAGGTCGCGGCCTGCCTGGCTTGGCACGTCAAGGAGGAAGCTGGCGACGTTATTTGCAGAGTTGGTGGCGGCCCCAGACTGTGAGGTTTGGAGATTCTGAAAGGTGTAGGCGCCGCGCGGACTGAAGGTCTGGTCCTGCAGCAGATCGTCGCGAATGCGACGCAGGTCGCCGCCAAACTTCAGCGTGTGGTTACGGATGATCTTGGTCCAGTTGTTGACAAAGTCGATGTTCGACTCTCCTCGGATCCACGGCACCGAAGCGGAATAACCAATCAAGGGACCCGAGAAACCGCCATTGAGAGTCACCCCGATTTGCCCGCTCGTGAATGGCTGCCCCGCAATGTTCACGCCAGGCACACCTAAAGTGGTTGCATCGTTCGAGCCGTAATTGATCGGCGTCGCATTGTTGCGCAGGTGAGCGACACCAACTCGCGCCTCAGTGAATAATGTTGGGGAAAAGACGTGGTCGTAATTCACACCTGTACTGTAGGCCGTTTGGACACCATTGGCTTCAAAACCGCCGCCTGCAGGTCCGCCATAAAACGATCCGAAAGCCGGAGCCTGGAAGGTGTTGACTTTCTGATAGCTATAACGGCCGCTTAGGTGGTTCCGCTCGTTGATCCCCCAGTCTATTTTTATATCGAAGCTGTTCGTGCCCTTGGTGAACGGAAGATTGCTTGTGTAGTTGTTGGTTGGACTTGACAATGGCGCGTTCGGGTTGAGTATTCCATTAGTCGCAGCCGCGGCGTTGATCCCTTTCAGGAGGGCGAGTGAGATCGGATTGACGCGGCTGAAAGGAATCTGATTGTTCGGGAACGGTGTACGTTGATGCCCAGGGCCAGCTTGATTGGTGCCATCTCCTGTGGCAGGGTCATAGATTTGACCGCCCGGAAGGGCTGCGCTCAGGTCGATATTGCCTTGTGCATTCGGCGTGTAGTAACGCGCATCCGGAATTGTAAAAGTGTTGCTGATCTTCTCATGGTCCGAAGTCCCGAGGTAATCACCAAAGAAAAACAGCTTGTTCTTGATGATGGGACCGCCGATGCTGCCCCCGTAATAGTTGTAGGAAAGGTGCCCGAGCGGCCCGCCAAAGTAAGATCGCGCATTGACAGCGCTATTTTGGATAAATTCGAAAGCCGTTCCGTGGAACGCATTAGAACCTGACTTCAGAGTGACGTTAGTGACGGCCCCGATAGCGCGGCCGAGTTCCGCTTCGAAGTTGTTCGTCGAAATGTCAACGGACTGGATAGCATCAACCGGGGGAATGATGATCTGGAGAAGTCCGGTGCGCTCATCATCATCGATGCCTTCAATCTGATACAGATTGCCCATGCGAGGCATACCGTTCGCCTCTGTCTGCAACGAGCTCGCCGCATTGAAAAACTGTGAGTGCTGGTAGGTCGCAGGCGCCATGCCTGGAACTGTATTGAGAAGAGACTGGAAGTTGCGATTCGTACCAAGAGGCAGGTCGGCAACCTGTTTTGCTTCGATCTTTGTGCTGATATCGGCGCGATCTGTCTGGAGCAAGGCGGGCGCTGTCGTTACCAATACCTCCTCTGACACGCTGCCGGTCACCATTTCGACGTCAACACGTGTGGATGAGTTGCTGAGCAGGTCGATATTCTGATGCGTGTCCTTCTTGAACCCCTTTGCCTCTGAAGTGATGCTATATTTGCCGGGCGGCACATCGGGGAAGGTGTAGTTACCGCTATCGTTGGTTACCGATTCGTGAATCAAGCCGGTCGCCATCTCCGTGGCCGTAACCTTGGCACCCGGAACGGTTGCGCCAGTCGAATCCGTGATCGTGCCGAGCAGGGTCGCATTCACCGCTTGTCCGAACAGAGAAGGCGAGAGACTGAGGATGAGAAGTGAGATGATGTATCTAAAACGTTTTAGCGATATCACGTGAGACCTCCGGAAGATGAGTCAATTTCAGGCCCAGCATTTCTATTGTTTGAAGAGCGAACGAACGGTATCAGGGTCGGTTCTCAATAGTCAACTCATTTATGAAAATTCTCTTTGGTGTACCCAAGAACCTAAAAGTGGCCAGACCACATGGCGCCTCCGTAGTCGGCTAGTCCCGGACGGACGGCCCTACGGTGGGGGCGGAGCCGGAGCCTTTCATAAGGCGAGGACCTAATCAGAAAGATTCTTTGAAGCAAAAATCGGACTTGATATGCAACAAAAAGGATCGGGCGACACCTAGGTGTCGCCCGATCAAGGTTAAGATACCCAGATTAGAAGAGAATGCGGCCACCAACCTGGATGATGCGTTGACCGCCGCCGCTGCCGGTGATCTGGGCATAGGTCGAACTGTTCATGGCGGCCGATGGAGTGCCGAGGTTCACGAGGTTGAAGACATTGCTGACCTCGCCGCGAAGCTGGAATTGGAGCGATTCGTGGATGGCAAAGTTCCGGAAGAGGGAACCGTCAACGTTCCGATAGCCCGGGACATCAAGTTGCGCAGGGCGGGTGTTTCCAAGCAGACCCAGAGGTCCGAGGCCAGGGCAACCGGCATCGGTTCCGGGTCTGCAATAGGCCGACGTGTCGAACCATTGCGCCATCTCCGCAACGCGCGAACGCTGGGGGAGCGTGTGAGGCGTCTTGCCAGGCACGATACTCGGACGGTTGTTGCCAAGGCCCGAGAAGTAGTTGTCTACGCCGACGGTCGGAGTGAAGGGCTGGCCGCTGTTCGCCGTCCAGATGCCCGATACCGTCCAGCCATTCAACGCGGTCCTGACGAATCGGTTGTAATGGTCGAAGTAGTCCGGCTTCCAGACAAACGACATTGTCATCATGTGGCGACGGTCCTGGTCCGAACGCTGACGATACTCGAGTTGCGGGTAATTGGCATCCACGAAGGTGCCGTTCAGGCCACCCGTGCTGTCAAGCGTGTTGCTCTGCAGCGTCTTGCTCCAGGAATAGTATCCCTTGGCGCTGACGTGGTGCGTGAGGCGTTGCTCCAGCGTCACCTGAAGACCGTTGTAGTTGGAGTTCTGGTTGGAGCGAATGATGAACACATTGCTATAGAGCGGGGCCGCGGCCGACGCACCGAACTTGGAGTTCAGGGGCCGACGATTATTAACCGTCGCGCTGGTGTTGGCATACCCGCAAGCCTGGGTCAAATCCGTGCAGCTTGCACCGCTGGTGCCGGCCGCGGTGATGTTGAACTGCGGGCCATTAATGTCGTTGTAGAGCGGCGTCTTGCGATTGAGCGAACCGACATAGTACACGCTCATTGAAAAGCTGTTACCAAACTGCTGCTGGAAGCCGAAGTTCAACATGATCGAGTACGGCCAGCGGTAGTTCGGATCGAACGCCACAATCTGATTGAACGGCAGGAACGTTGCAGATTTTGCCTGGGCATTAAACGCCAGGCTTGGGTACGGATTCGCGCCCGTCGGGAACTCGGTCAGATCGCCCGTGTACGGATGCGTCAGGGAGACAACCTTGGAGTAGCTGTTGCGCACAGCGTACGGAGCGAAGTTCGACGGGAACTCCCACTCGTTGCCGGAGATGCCGCCGAAGAAGAGGCCGGCAGCGCCATGAAAGACGGTCTTGCCAGTTCCATAAGGATCGTATGCGAAACCCACACGAGGCGAGACGTGATTCAAGGGAGTGTTTACACCACCGATCGGCACCCCAGGGTCACCGGGGAAGAGCATGCCGATGGGAGCCAGTTGCGGACCGGTCTTGCCCACGATCGACACGTTCGGGAACGCATGCGACTGCACACCGGGCGTGAAGTTGGACTGCATGTGCTGGGGATCGGTAGGTGCCTGCTGCCAGTCGTAGCGGAGACCAAGGTTGAGGGTCAGGTTGGGACGGATACGCCAGTCGTCCTGCGCGAAGAGACCGTAGCTGTACCAGTTCGCATTCGCATAGAGGCCCGTGTCCTGGCCCATGCTGGCCGGAATGCCGGCGAGAAAGTCCGACAGACCGTTGGTAGTACGCGCGGAGGCGGTTCCCGCGTTGGCACTGGAGAAGGTGAAGGTGCCATAGTTGTTGAGCGACGTCAGCTGGAAATCCTTCTCCAGACCTGCTTCGCCGCCGAGGTACAGCGAATGCCTGCCGCGGGTAGTGCTCAATACGTCGCGAATGCCGTAAACGTTGGCGCCTGCCTTGGGCCCAGTGATGGCTTGGCCAAGCTGGAAGCCTTCCACGCCTTGTACGTTGATATTCGGGAGCGAAGGCGTGCCGACAACTCCAAAATCTGAACCAAAGTCGGCCAGGGTCTTCTTGGTCGGATCGCCCGACACCGGATTGCGTCCGCCATTCTGACGCGTGTAGTTGAGCCAGAACTGGTTGACAGTGCGCGAGTTGACTGTCCAGACGTCGCTGAGGTTGGCATTTTGCTGTTTGTTGGCGTAGTTCGAGTACGACCACAGCTGTGTGAGCATGTTGGTGCTGGGACTGACGGGATTGATGCGGACCTTATAGTTCAGCAGGAAATAGCTGAGGGTCAGACGGTGCGCTTGCGTGAGTTGGTGATCCGTCTTGATCAGGTACTCTTCATTCTGTTCCGGCACCGGCCCGCGCGTGCGATAGGTATACCGGGTATCGCCGGATCGGGATGGTTGCTGAGCCGGAAGGATCTTCGTCAGGTAGTTCAGGATGTTCACAGCTGTCGGATCAACAGACGGAAGTTTGTTGCCGGCGTATGGCTTGCGAGTGACGGGGTCGCAAACCAGGAAGTGGATCGCGTTGTTAGCAGCCGTGGTCGGTGTTGTGGTGCAGTTCGCCTGCTCAGCGGCTGTGGGCATGTTTTCGGAGAAATCGCCCTTCATCTGTGCGGCACTCGGCAAGCTACCGCTGTAGTCGCTGTATTGAATGAAGCGAAATCCGGCGAAACTACCAAAGAAGAAGTCTTTATCGTGACGGATGGGACCACCCAGGGTAGCGCCGAACCGGTGCTGGTTATACGGATTCTTTGTAGCGTTCGCGCCGGAGTTATGCGCGATCGCATTGAAGTTTCGTTCACGGTAGAATTCAAACGCCGAACCGTGGAAGCTGTTGGTACCGCTTTTGGTGACAATACTGACAACGCCAGCGGAATACTTGCCGACCTGCGCACTGTAGTTGTTCGTGACTACGTTGAACTGGCTGACCGCGTCAGGATTGGGGACCTGGTTACCGCTGTTGCGCAGGCCGGTCATATTGAGGCCGCCGTCGAGATAGTACGAGACCTGGCCGACAAAGCCGTCGGTCGAACCATTGATGAGGACCTTGATCTCCTGGTACCCAAGGTTGTTGATGGTGTTCACCGTTTGAACACCAGGAACGAGTTGGAGAAGACGGTCTACGTTGCGGTTGACGAGCGGCAGATTATCGATTTCCGTGTTCGAAACAGTGTCCCCAAGAGTGGAGCTTGCCAGATTGACGAGCGGGACGTCGCTCGAAACGGTGATTGTCTCGGTCGCCGTGCCGGTTTCGAGTACGAGGTTGAGTTCGGCGTTCTGCATAACAGAGAGGACAACGCCGCTGTGCTGCAGCGCCCTGAACCCGGGCGCAGTAACGGAAATCTTGTACGGGCCTACCGGAAGGAACTCCTCGCGATAGGAGCCATCGTCCTTGGTCATAAGCGTGCGGGTGAAATTCGTGTCGGTTTGGGTCAGGGTGACCGTTGCGTGGGGAATTACCGCTCCGGTGGAGTCCGTGATGGAACCAAACATAGTGGCAGTACTAAGTTGCGCGGTGCCACTGCTACAGAATATTGCTGACAGAAACAGTACAAGGAACAGCTTCCAACTATTGGATCGTATGCTTGTAGACATTCTTCGGCCTCGTTGAGTTAAGCGTTTGTCTTATAGTTTTTATATCGACGCCGAACGATAGTTCGTTCAATGAACAATTGTCAAGAATTTTTAGCTGATCGGTCACGAAATCAGTAACAATTCGGGAAAAGTGGTCAGCCGACCAGGATGGGACCGTGCAAAAAAACGCTCACACCACTCTCATACCAATCCCAAATCCTCCCAGTTGACGGGAACTTTTCCGCGGAAAAGCTCGCTACAGCTACGAACGAACAGCAGACGGAAATTCCACAGCCTCGCACCCAGGACGATTTGCCATGGCTTCCTTCAGCACACGACGGGTCTCCTCAAGCTCAGCACCCACCAACTCCATGCGCGGCGCCCGGACTCGAGCGCTGCCAACCCCCACCTCCTGTTGCACCAGCTTGATAAGCTGAACGAACTTTGGCACCGTATCCATGCGCAGCAGAGGCAAAAACCATCGATAGATCTCGAAGGCCAGCTTTGCATTGCCACTCAGCGCCGCCTCAAAGAGAACAACCGACTCGCGCGGAAATGCATTGACCAGTCCAGCGACCCAACCCATCGCGCCCGCCGCGATTCCCTCCACGATCGCGTCGTCGACTCCCACACAAATCGTCAGGCGGTCTGCGATGATGGCGCGAATCGCAGTCACCCGTCGCACATCCGTGCTCGACTCCTTCACCGCATGAAGGTGTTCATACTCAGCGGCAAGCTCTGCGATATGTTCGGCTACGAAATCGGTCCCATAGGCTACCGGATTGTTGTAGAGCATGCTCGAAAGCGACGAAGCCTTCAGCACCGAACCGATGTGATGCTTCATCTCACGCCAGTCGCCACGATAGACGTAAGGCGGCAGAATCATCAATCCCGAGCACCCCGCGTCCTCCGCCGCCTTGGCCTGCGCCACCGCATCCCGCGTTGCCAGTGCTGAAATAGCCGCGACAACAGGCACACGGCCCTTCACCGTCGACACCATGTTCTTCAGGATGCCCACCTTCTCCTCAGCGCTGAGCGTTGCAGCCTCTCCAAGCGAGCCCAGCATGATGAGCGCCGTGCAGCCATTGTCGACCATCCAGGTTGCATGCCGCGACATGAACTCCCCATCCACTCGATCCTTCGCATCAAAAGCTGTCGTCATTGCAGGCATTACGCCACTCCAATTCATGCTCATCTCCTCACACAACGAAAGAGTCAGAATGCACCGCCTCGCTACTCATGCGCGAAGGAAGATACGGCTCCTGCGGAATAGGAGATTTTTGCTGCAGGATCGTATCTGTAATAAGTCGCCCCGTAGCCGTCGAGGTCGTAATCCCCAACCCCTCATGTCCAGTGGCAAGCAGCACCTTCGGATTCTCCGGCGAGGGACCAATCAGAGGAAGCTTGTCTGGAGTCGCAGCCCGAAACCCCGTCCACATTCGCAGCACCGAGAGTGTCGCAACCTCCGGAATATACTCACACGCCCGCTCCATGATTCTGCGTACGATGTCCTGGTCGACCGCCGCATCTTCATTGTCATATTGCCGCGATGAACCAATCAGTATCTGTCCCGTCGCCCGCGGCTGCAGATTGAATGCAACAGAGTCACCCGCCACCGAGTGGGCGCTCTTCAAATATCCCAGCTCAACGACCTGATGCCGCAGAAACCCAGGATACCGATCCGTAAGAATCAGGTGCCCCTTACGTTTGCGCATCACAATCCCCGGCGTAAGCTCCGGCGCAGCGCATCCCGCGGCATTCACAATATGCCCCGCCGAAACCCGAGTTCGATCTCCCAACAAAACGGTGCTCCCCTGAATCGAGACCACGTTGCAGTCCGTGAATAACGCTCCACGTTCTGCCACGCCACGCAACAGAAACTGTGCCGCTGCTTGCGGGTAAATCACTCCGTCCCCCAACACCCGTAGAGCGCCGGCAAGCGGTCGCCTTAGCTTTGGCTCGGCCTCTCCAAGCGCCGTGCTGTCCAATACCCCGCATGCGAGGCCCACAGAGCGGTAAAGCTCATACTTTCGCCGAACCTCCGCCATCTCCTCGTCATCACTGGCGATCCAAAGCGTGCCTGTCTGCCGATACTCCGCCGAAGAAGGCAGCTGCTCCTCCAACTCTTTCCATAGCTGCAACGAAAGCTTCGTCAACGCAAGCTGTGCCGGCGAATCATCCATCACGACCAGATGCCCCATCGCTGCGGCCGTCGCCCCGCCGCCGGCAATTCCCCTCTCCAACACAGCGACCCGGAGCCCTTCCTTCACAAGAAAATAAGCGCACGCCGCACCCACAATTCCCGCCCCAACCACCACAACATCGTAAGTAGATTCCGAAGGATTCACGAGATCCCCCAACGGAACGGATCCTTCTCCGCAAAGAAGAGTTTCGTCTCTCCAGTAACGTAAGCCTCGCCTGTAATCGACGGAATCACCTGTCCATCTTTTACTGAGACGCTTCCGTCAAAATACGTTCCCAATATTCCTTCCTGCCGCCAGACTCTACCCGCAGAGAGGTGTCCATCGGCATAGAGACAAGCCATCTTGGCGCTGGTTCCCGTTCCGCAGGGCGATCGATCATAGGCATTGCCGGGACAAAGGACAAAATTGCGGCTGTCAGCCTCCGTCGCCTCCGCCGCACCAAACAGTTCAATGTGGTCAATCTCGCCTCCGCTTGTTCCCGTAATGCCATCGCCGGCAAGAGCAGTCTTGATTGCCTGAGCACATTGTGAGAGCTCTCCCGGCACATCCAGCGAAACATCTTTATGCAGCCGGTACGCCGGCACATTTTCAACCGTTACCTGTCCGGACGCGTGCAGCGTCGTGGTCACCACGCCCGATGGCGTCTCGATCCTGTGTTCTCCCGGCCCGATTCTGCCCATGTGCTCGAGCGTCCGCACCAGGCCGATCGTGCCATGGCCGCACATGCCAAGGTAGCCGACATTGTTGAAATAGATCACCGCCGCCTCGCAAGTTTGATCGAATGGCTCCAGCAAAACCGCGCCAACCACAACATCCGAACCACGCGGCTCATTCACAACGCCCGACCGGAAAAAGTCATACTGCTCGCGAAAACACGTAAGCCGTTCCGTCAACGCTCCATTGCCGAGGTCCGGGCCCCCGTCGATCACCACTCGGGTCGGCTCACCTGCGGTATGGGAATCAATTACCTGGATTGAGGAGAAGGAGGGCATGGCTGAACTAATTGTATGAGATAGCATTTCGGCCGTGCCTGCAGCACTATCCTCCCAAAAGTAAGTATTGAAGTTTTTGATTTGCCAAAGACCTCCGCCATTGACTACATTGTGGATGCTGGAAATCAGCATAAATTTTGGTATCAAAAATAAATGGCTGCTCCGATGGAACCTGCCGCACAATCAAAACGTCCGAAGAACAGCGGCCATTCGAGAAGCCACGCACCGATAGGAGTTCAGATGCAGAATGATGGTCTTAACCGGCGTTCGTTTCTTAAGACAATGAGCTCCGCAGGAATGTTGGCTGCTCTGCCCGAAGCGGCCTTTGGCGGAGGTCATGTCATCCATGAAGTAGTTGAGCCCACACAGGAGGCCGACGCCAAACCCAAGCACTCTATCAAGTTTTCCGTCTGCGGCATGAGCCACGACCACATTCATGGCATGATTGGCGCCGTACAACGTGGAGGCGGCGTCCTGGTCGCTGCCTGGGGAGGCGAAGAAGATAAACTGGCAACCTTCAAAAAACGCTACCCCGACGTCAAGAACGAGCGCGCCGCCATCGGCATTCGCGCCATGAAGCACGGCAAAGACTTCCTGAGCGACAAACCGGGCGTCACCACGCTCGAAGATCTCGCAGAAGTCCGCAAGACCATCGCCGAAACAAAAAAAATCTACGCCATCATGTACAGCGAGCGGCTGGAGGTGAAGGCCGCGGTCAAGGCGGGCGAGTTAGTTCAAGCCGGAGCCATCGGCCGAGTCATCCAGACGATCAATATCGCACCGCACCAGATCATCCAAGGGCACGGCGGTGACGCAGGCGGCTCGGGCGGCCGGCCGGACTGGTTCTGGAACCCCGTGCAATATGGCGGCATCCTCTGCGATATCGGCTCACACCAGGTGGACCAGTTCCTCTACTACACCGGCTCGACCCAGGCCGAGATCGCCGAGTCGCAGATCGCCAACGTGAACCATCCGCAGCACGCACATTTTCAGGACTTCGGCGACATGGTCCTGCGCGGCAATCGCGGCGTGGGCTACGTCCGGCTGGACTGGTTCACCCCCGACGGCCTGGGGACATGGGGCGATGGACGCCTCTTCATTCTCGGCACCGAAGGCTACATCGAGGTCCGCAAGTACACCAACGTGGCTGTCGGCAAGCAAGGCAACAATCTCTTTATCGTCGACCAGAAACAGGCCCGCTACATCGACTGCAACAACCTCACACTTCCGTTCGGGCCGCAGTTCGTCTCAGACATCGTCAACCGAACCCACATCGCACAGGATCAGACACAGTGTCTCCTCGCTGCCGAGCTTGTCATCAAGGCACAGAAGAACGCAAAGGTCGTCACCTTCACAAGTTAGTTGGTGAGAAGGAGAGACAGAGATGAAAGACAAGACAAAAACCACCGTGTCGTCGCGCAGAACGTTTCTGAAGACATCGCTAGGCGCCGCCGCCGCGGCTGGCTTCCCGACCATCGTCCCATCGAGCGTCTTCGGACAACTCTCTCCCAGCAACCGCATCAACGTAGGCGCCATCGGCGTAGGCCGCATCTCACGCGGCCACGATCTCCCGGGCATCTGGAAATACGATCAGGCCAACATCATGGCGGTCTGCGATCTCGACGCGAACCGCGTTGAACTGGGCAAGGCTCTCATCAACGGCTACTACTCTAAAAAAACCGGCAAGCCCTACGACGGCGTCACCGGCTACGACCACTATCGCGAACTCCTCGCCAACAAAGACATCGACGCTGTCGTCATCAGCACGCCCGACCACCAGCACGCCATCCTCGCGGTCGATGCAGTGCGCGCGAAGAAAGACGTCTACCTGCAAAAGCCCGCGTCCCTGACCATCTCCGAAGGCCGGCACATGAGCGATCAGGTCACCTCCTCCAAACAAATCCTGCAGATCGGCTCGCAGCAGCGCTCGTGGAAGCAGTTCTATCGTGCCTGCGAACTCGTGCGCAACGGCCGCATCGGCGAAATCAAGCACGTAGAAATCGGATTGCCCGGAGATCCCGCCGGCGGCAATCCCACTCCAATGCCCGTTCCCACAGGGTTCCAGTACGACGCATGGCTCGGCTCAACGCCAGAGGTCCCCT